>MDTG01438811.1_pt1 | contig 13837 bp, 15 predicted proteins | sample 811421 | NCBI WGS metagenome assembly MDTG01 (sample SAMN05326645, study PRJNA326480) | marine metagenome | isolation source: seawater | place: Pacific Ocean: South East | collected 2011 | reverse complement strand
TACCCTGTAAGCTATTATGATAAAAACTTTAAGAATAGTTTTGGTGTAATTATGGATGATGTATGTGCAGGATTGTATGTTGTGGCAGTCCTAGTTATGTATATGGTAATTACATCATGAAAAAACTTACTCAAAAGGTAGTTAAAATATTGATTAAAAAGAGATTTAAAGTATCTTTTGCAGAATCTTGTACTGGTGGTTTACTTTCTAGTGCGATTACCTCAATTGCTGGTTCTTCTAAGGTTTTTAAAATAGGACTTGTTACCTATTCAAATGAAGCAAAAATTAAGATTTTAAAAGTACCCAAGAAAATTATAATTAAAAATGGTGCAGTTAGTTATGAGACCTGCTTATCTATGGTTAAAAATCTAAACAAAATCAGTAATACAAATATTTCTGTTTCTATTACTGGTATTGCCGGCCCTAAAGGTGGTACCAAAGAAAAACCTGTAGGATTAGTTTTCATAGGTATAAAAAAAGGCAATAAAACAGAAATTAAAAAATTTATATTCAAAAATAAAAAAAGAAATTCAATTCAGAAAGCTACTGTTAAAAAAGCTTTAAAATTGATTTTAAGTTTTACTAAATAGAGTTTCTGCTCTTTTTTGAAAAGCATCTGCAATTTTATCTAATCCGAATTGAAATGATTTAGTCATAATAATATTCAAAAAATCATTTTTTAATTCAAAATCAACATCAAATGAAACTTCAGTAAAATTGTTTTTTTCTTTAAAATACCATTTATTTTCCAAATGTTTTAAAGGGCCATCAAGATTAGTTACATAAATAGAGTCTTCATTTTTATTAAATTTTACATCACTTTTATAAGTATCTTTAAATGGTCCTTTGCCAATAGTTAAATCAGCAACTATTAACAATAAATTGCCCTTTTCATTTCTTTCATAAACTTTTGAGCCTATGCAAAATGGGACAAATTGTGGGTATTTTTCTATATCAAGAACAAGATCAATTAATTGTTCTTTTTTACATTCAATTTTTTTTTTAACTGATGCTTTTGGCATTAGTTTTTTTTTTTCTGGTCTTTTGAAGAATGGCAAAGTCTTCATCTGCGTGATAAGAAGATCTTGTTAAAGGTGAAGAAGATACTAATAAAAAACCTTTTGACTCAGCAATAGATTGTAATTCTGTAAATTCTGCAGGCTTATAATATCTGTCTAAAGCATGATGTTTTGTAGAAGGTTGTAAATACTGACCAATAGTTAAAAAATCCACGTCTGCAGATCTTAGATCATCCATAACTTGAACAATTTCATCTTTAGATTCTCCCAGACCAACCATTAAGCCTGATTTAGTAAAAATACTTTTGTCTATTTTTTTTACATTTTTTAAAAGCTCTAATGAAGCAAAATATCTAGATCCTGGTCTAACTTGTCTATAAAGGCCAGGGACAGTTTCAATATTATGGTTAAAAACATCAGGTTTAGCCTCAACAACTTTTTTATAAGAATTTCCTTTTCTTAAAAAATCAGGAGTTAAAACCTCAATTGTTGTACTAGGATTTTGTTTCCTTGTTTCAGTTATAACTTCATAAAAATGATTAGCACCTCCATCGTCAAGATCATCTCTATCAACGGATGTAATAACTGAGTGTTTTAAATTTAATTTTTTAACTGCTGAAGCAATTTTAAATGGTTCTAAAGGATCAAGTGATTTAGGTTTGCCGGTAATTACATCACAAAAAGCACATGCTCTAGTGCATGTATCTCCCATTATAAGAAAGGTTGCATGTCTTTTACTCCAACATTCAGTAATATTTGGACAATTAGCCTCTTGGCATACAGTTTTTAATTTATGTTTATTAACAATACTTTTAGTTATAAAAAATTCTTGACTATTTGTAAGTTTAGATCTGATCCACTCAGGTTTTTTTTTAATTGGATTAATTGGTTTATTTACTTTTTCAGGGTGTCTAATTTTCATTATTTTTTATGATATAAATTTTTTCGTCTTTTTTCCCAAATAAAAATTTCTCACGGATTAAAATTTCAATAAAATCTAAATCTAAGTTTTTAGTTAGCAATAAATTTTTATTTTCTAAAATACTAATATCATGATTTATTTTATCTTTTTTTATATTTAATTCATTTATGATAGCTTTTTTTTTGAAATATGAAATTAAACCTCTTTCACCATCAATTAAATTAAAAAAAAAATACAATAAAAGACATGTGGAAATTAAAAGAAAATAGTTTTTTTTTAATTTTAAAAGCATTAGTTAATTTTATTCATTTTTGCAGTTTTGCCAAGTTTCTCTTCAATTCTAATTAATTGATTATATTTTGCTACTCTCTCAGATCTTGATAACGAGCCAGCTTTTATCTGATTAGAGTTTGTGCCTACGGCTAAATCAGATATGAATGTATCTTCACTTTCACCAGATCTATGAGATATAATTGTGTTAAATCCAATTAACTGGGCAAATTTTATAACTTCTAAAGTTTCTGTCACAGTGCCTATTTGATTAAGCTTTATTAATATGGCATTTGAAGACCTATTCAAATAACCTATTTTTAGTCTCTCAAGATTTGTTACATACAAATCATCACCAACAACTTGGATTTTAGAATCAATTTTCTTGCTTAATTTATTCCATGATAACCAATCATTTTCTGCAAAAGGATCTTCTATAGATTTAATTTTATATTTCTTTATTAATTTTTGATACTTTTCAATTGTCTTATCTGTACTTATATAATTTTTTGAATGAACAGAATATTTATTATTTTTAAATAATTCATTAGCAGCAACGTCAAGACATATTGAAACATCTTTGCCATTTTTATAGCCGGATTTTTGAATTGATTTTAATATTAATTTTAAAGCTTCTTCGTTATCATTTATCATAGGTGCAAACCCGCCTTCATCACCGACCGAAGTTGACTCACCATTTTGTTTTATTAAAGTTTTCAGATTATTAATTATTAAAAAACATATTCTCATAGCTTCAGTAATCGATTTTGCCTTATCTGGTCTAATCATAAATTCTTGTATTCTAAGACTATTGTTTGCATGTACTCCTCCATTAATTACATTCATTAGTGGATAAGGTAATTTAAAATTTTTTTTAATTAAAAATGTTTTATAAAGAGGAATTTTTCTAATTCTTGCAGACAATTTTTTAACTGCCATGGAAACTGCTAATAATGCATTTGCCCCAAAATTTTTTTTCTGTTTTGTTCCATCAAGTTTAATTAATATGTAGTCAATTTTTTCTTGATTATGTATATTTTGGTTTTTTAATTTTTTTGAAACTTTTGTGTTTATTAATTTAACAGCATTAAAAACACTTTTTCCTAGATATTTTTTATTTGAAATATCTCTTTTCTCATATGCCTCATACGATCCTGTTGAAGCTCCAGATGGACAAATAGCTCTAGCTTTCATATTATTTGCAAATACTTCAGCTTCTATAGTGGGGTTTCCTCTGCTGTCATATACTTGTCTAGCTATGACTTTTGATATTTTGCTCATTAATTATTTTTTTACTAAATTATCTATTTCAACAATTTGAGAAATTAAACTTTCTAAATTATTAAGAGGAACCATGTTTGGTCCATCAGATGGAGCATTATCAGGATCTTGATGCGTTTCTAAAAAAATTCCAGCAATACCAACTGCTGTTGCCGCTCTTGATAAATATTCTACAAATTCTCTTTGGCCTCCACTTTTTTCTCCTAGTCCACCAGGCTGTTGAACTGAATGAGTCCCATCAAAAATTACTGGATATCCATTTTTGGACATTATTGGTATTGATCTCATATCTGATACCAAAGTGTTATATCCAAAGCTTGCTCCTCGCTCTGTTACTAAAATATTTTCATTTCCAGAATCAGATATTTTTTTAGTAACATTCACCATGTCCCAAGGTGCTAAAAATTGTCCTTTTTTTACATTTACAATTTTTTTAGTTTTTGCCGCAGCAATTAAAAGATCTGTTTGGCGACAAAGAAATGCTGGAATTTGCAAAATATCGACATGATTAGATACTACAGAACATTGTTCAATGTTATGAACATCTGTTAATACAGGAACTTCTAAATCTTTTCTAATTTTGTCAAAGACAGGTAAAGAATTATCTAAGCCAGCGCCTCTTTTGCCTTTTAAACTAGTTCTATTGGCTTTATCAAATGAAGTTTTATAAATAAAACCTATTTTAAACTTATTTGCAATTTCTTTAATTTTTCCAGCGATATCCATTGCATGTTGTTCAGTTTCAAGCTGACATGGTCCAGATATCAAAACTATTTTATTAATATTGGATATTTTTATACCTTTGCAATTAACTTCTTTGTTCATAATTAATAGAATTTCGCTGCCTTGATAAATGAAGAGAATAATGGATGTGGAGTTAAAGGTCTAGATTTAAATTCAGGGTGATATTGAACACCTATAAACCATGGATGGTTTCTAAGCTCAATAATTTCAGGTAATTTACCATCTGGTGACATGCCAGAGAAAATCATACCTTTTTTTTCAAATTTTTCTTTTAAGCTCTTATTCACTTCGTATCTATGTCTATGTCTTTCAAATATTGATTTTGATTTATAAATTTTTTGTACCAATGAATTATGTCTTAATTTTGCTTCATATAATCCAAGTCTCATAGTGCCACCTAGATCTTTGTTAGTACCCTTTATCATTTGTCCGTTTTTATTCCATTCACTTAACAAACCAACAACTGGATAACTTTTTTTATCTAATTCACTGGATCCAGCGTTTTTAATTTTTAAGGTATATCTTGCAAATTCTATAACTGCCATTTGCATTCCAAAACAAATTCCTAAAAAAGGAATTTTGTGCTTTCGTGCATAGCTAATAGCTGATATTTTACCTTCAGTTCCTCTTTTTCCAAATCCACCTGGTATTAAAATTCCTGACACATTTTTTAAAATGTTTTTAATCTGTTTAGGTTTTAATTTATCAGATTCAATTCTTACCAAGTTTACTTTTACATTATTGCTTACACCACCATGTATCAATGCTTCATCTAATGATTTATATGCATCCTTTAGATTCACATATTTTCCAATGATAGCAATATTTATTATTTTTTTTGCATTAAGAACAGTTTTTGTAATTCTTTTCCACGGTAAGAGATTCACTTTTTTTCTCGGTTTTAATTTAAAATGTTTTAAAACCTGTTTGTCTAATTTTTCATTATAAAAACTTATCGGTGCTTCATAAATTGTTCTTACATCAACTGTTTCTATTACATTCTCTATTGATACGTTGCAGAAAAGAGATATTTTTTTTCTCTGATCTAGTGGTATAGATTTTTGTGATCTGCAAATAATAATGTCTGGTTGAATTCCAAGACTTCTTAACTCTTTAACAGAATGTTGAGTAGGTTTAGTTTTGATCTCATCAGATGATTTTAAAAAAGGAACAAATGTTAAATGTATAAATAAACTTTTGTTTCTTCCAACTTCATTTGAAAATTGTCTAATAGCTTCTACAAATGGCAAGCTTTCAATGTCACCAACTGTACCTCCTATTTCACAAATAACAAAGTCCTCATTAGTAATGTCACCTTTAATAAACTCTCTAATTCTATCAGTGACATGTGGAATAACTTGAACTGTTTTTCCTAAATAATTTCCTTTACGTTCTTTTTTAATTATATCGCTATAAATTTTTCCAGTTGTAATATTGTCAGTTTTTTTAGCCGATATATTTGTAAATCTTTCGTAGTGCCCGAGATCTAAATCTGTTTCCGCTCCATCATTTGTTACAAAGACTTCTCCATGTTGAAATGGACTCATTGTTCCTGGATCAACATTTAAATATGGATCCATTTTTCTAATTCTTACTTTGTATCCTTGGGACTTTAAAAGATAAGCTAAAGATGCTGATGACAAACCTTTGCCTAATGATGAAACCACGCCGCCAGTTACGAATATATATCGCGCCATGGAATTATCTTATAGCCTCTAAATTTTAAAATGGAAAGTACTAATTGTTATTTTCTGGAATTTCCGGCGCTTCTTCAGAATTTTCATCGATTTTGTCTAAAACTGATGATGTTGGTACTAAATCACCTCTTGAAACTATTGTTAAAGCAAGACTGCATATAATAAATAATGTAGCAATAAATGCCGTAGCTTTTGTTAAAAAGTTGCCAGCAGATCTTGAAAACATAAAATTATCTTGGGACACACCGATTCCTAAAGCGCCACCTTCAGATTTTTGAATTAAAACAAATACAACAAGTAAAAGAGCGAGTATTATATTTATTACTAATAATATATTTTCCATGGGGATTAAATAATAGTTTTTTTTATGATATCAATAAAATTATTAGCATTTTGAGATGCACCGCCGATTAAATAACCATTTATTGATGTAATTTTTTTTAATTGTCTTACGTTGTTTGAATTTACTGAACCACCATATAATATTTTAGGATTTTTAAACTTCCAAATTTTATTAATCATTTTTTTTATTATAGAAATCTGATTTTCGAGATCAGGAATTTTTGGAATTATTCCAGTTCCAATAGACCATACCGGCTCATAAGCAAATATTATATTTTTATTTTTTTTAATATTTTTTAAACCAGAAGATATTTGGGTATTTATAATTGAATTAGTTTTATTATTTCTTTTGTCCTTAAGTGTTTCACCTATACAAAAAATTACCTTTAAATTTTTATTAAGGGCAGATTTTATTTTTAAATTAATTAAATAATTAGTATCTCCTCTAGCTCTATTTTCCGAATGTCCAATTATAACATACTTTGCTCCAATTATTTTTAATAGACTTGTATTTATAGAACCAGTAAATGGACCGTGGCTTTGCAAAAAATGACAATCTTGGGCACCAACTTTTACTTTTGAATTTTTAGTAATTTTATTGAATTGGTCAATTAAAGTATAAGGTGGACAATATACAATTTGGGCCCTCTTAACTTTTTTATTCTTCGAAAATTTAATGACTTTTTTAGTAGAATTTATTGCCCTTAAATCACCAAACATTTTCCAATTTGCAATAAAAAACATATTATTTGTCATTAACTAATTTTTAATTTATAGGTTTGTTTTTTATAGATCAATAAAATTAAAACTAAATGTTAAATAAATTAAGAAATTTTTCAAAAGGGAAGTTAGCAGGTGTTCTTGTAGGAATAATAATAATTCCTTTTGTATTCTGGGGCATGGGAAGTGTTTTTAGTGGTGGTAATACAAATAGTATTGGTAAAATAAATAATTATAACATTTCAACTCAAGAATTTTCTGAATTTATTAATAATTCAAAAATTAAGCCTGAAATTATAAGACAGAATATTGAAAACAACGTTATTGAGGAATTATTAACTCAGCTTATATCTACTAAACTTATAGAATTTGAGATAGAAAAACTAAATGTTTCAATATCAGATGAAATTTTAGCCTCGCAAATAAAAAAACAAAAAGATTTTAAAAATGAAAATAATATTTTTTCAAGAACAAAATATGAAAAATTTTTATTAGAAAGAAATATGTCTCCTGTAGAATTTGAAGAAGGTATAAAAAGTAATGAATTAAGAAAAAAACTATTCACATATATTAGTGGTGGAATTAGAACTCCATATTTTCTAATTAACAAAGAATATAAGCAAGAGTTAAAAAATATCGATGTTGAATATACTGATTTAAAATCATTATATATTGATGAACAATCAATTAACCTTGATGATCTTAAAAAACATGTTGATGATAATAAAGAAACTTTTTTAATTGAAAAAGCTGACATATCATACGTTAAAATAACACCAGAAAATCTTGTTGGAGAAAATGAATTCTCTGAAAACTTTTTTTCAAAAATTGATGAAATAGAAGATTTAATTCTTAATAATTCTGATATTGAGCAAATTACGAAAAAATTTAATCTAAAATTAGTTATTAATAATTCATATGATCCTGATGATAAAAATGATGAGATCCTAAAGCAAATATATAAAAAAAAGAATATAAGCAAAATAGAAATTGAGGATAAAAATGATTATTTTCTACTTTATCAAATTAAAAACTTAAAAAAAATTTTACCCTCATTAGATGATAAAGTTTTTATCAAAAAAGTAAAAAACGATTTTATTGATAAAAATATATACAACGTTCATAAAGGTCTATTTGATAAAATACAAAGTAAAAAATTTACAGATAAAGATTTTTTTAAAGTATCAAATGGTAATACAAAAAATATTAAAATTAAATCAATTAATGATAATAAAAAATTTACATCAGATTCGGTTAATTTATTATATTCATTAGGTATGAATAGTTTTTCATTAGTAAGTGACAATGATAATAATATTTACTTAGTAAAAATAATAAATATTTATGAGAAAAATTTAGATAAAAGCAGTAATGAAATTATTAAATTTAAAAATCAAGCAAATTCAAAAATTAGAGACAATCTTTATAATTCTTATGATTATTTAATGAATGATAAATACAAAATAAAAATAAATGAGAATACACTTAATAGAATGAAAAATTATTTTAGATAAATAATGCTAAATGTTGACCTTAAAAAATTTAAAAACGATCACAAAAAAAAAATTAATCAAGTAATCTACTATTCATATAAAACTAATGGATCTAATGAAATCACTAATCTGATTAATAATTTTTTAAATGAAAAAAATAGCTTTGTTTTTGAATCAGTAGAAAAAGGTATAATTAAAGGTAGATACACAATTTTTGGAAGAAACCCAGATAAAATTTGGGAATTTAATAATAATAATTGTTTTCTATATAAAAAAAATAAAAGAAAAAAAATTAAGGGCAAACCGAAAAAGATTATAGAAAAAATTATTGAAGAATTTAAATTTAAAATACCCAAAAAACTTCCGCCTATAAGTTCGATATTATCAGGATATTTTTCTTACGATACAATAAGATATATAGAAAAAATTTCTAATACTTGTGTTGATGATTTGAAAATCCCCGACGCCAGAATAATAAGACCTAAAACATTAATAATACATGATAATTATTTACAAAAAATTTATTTTATTGAAAATTGCTTTTCTGATGAAAGAATAAATGATTATCAAAAGAAGTATAATTCTATAGAAAATCAAATAAATAATCTTATTTTTTTATCAAATTATAATATTGGTATATTTGATAAGAGCACTAAAGAAAAAATAAAAGTTAGATCGAACATTTCAAAAAATAATTTTTTAAAAAATGTAGAAAAAGCTAAAAACTACATAAAAATTGGTGATATTTTTCAAGTCGTTTTAAGTCAAAGATTTGAGGCAAATCTTACTAAAAATCCTATAGATATTTATAAAAAACTTAGGGTTAATAATCCATCACCTTTTATGTATTTTTTTAATTTTGAAGATTTTCAAATAATAGGAGCAAGTCCAGAAATACTAGTAAGACTGCGGAATAATAAGATTACTATAAGGCCAATTGCTGGCACAAGACCAAGAGGAAAAAATATAAAAGAAGATAAATTTTTTGAAAGAGATTTATTAAGGGATAAAAAAGAACTTTCAGAACATTTAATGCTTTTAGATTTAGGTAGAAATGATACTGGAAAAGTATCTAAAATTAATACCGTTAAAGTTACTGAAAAATTTGCAATAGAAAAATATTCACACGTTATGCACATTGTTTCTAATGTGGTTGGAGAATTTAACAAAAAATTTTCCAGATTTGACACTCTTTTATCGGGTTTTCCTGCTGGAACAGTATCAGGAGCTCCAAAAATAAGAGCTATGGAAATTATTGATAAATTAGAAAATACAAAAAGAAAAGTTTACGCTGGTGGTATAGGATATTTTTCTGCAAATGGTGATTTTGATACCTGTATTGCGTTAAGAACGGCAATATCAAAAAATAATAAATTTTATGTCCAAGCAGGAGCAGGCATTGTTGCTGATAGCAAACCAATAAACGAATTTAACGAAACAGTAAATAAGGCAAAAGCTTTATTAAAATCACTAGAATAAAATGAAAATATTATTGATAGATAATTACGATAGTTTTACGTTTAATCTTTATCATTACTTATCTTCATTAAAAACAAATGTAGAAGTTTTTAGAAATGATAAAATAACAGATAAGGAAATAATTAAAAAAAAATTTAATAAAATTGTAATATCGCCAGGTCCCGGGAATCCAGATCAATCAGGAAATTGTTTAAAAATTGTAAAAAAACTTTATAAGAAAATTCCTATATTAGGTGTATGTTTAGGACATCAAATAATAGGGCAAGTTTTTGGATCTAAAATAATTCAAGCTAAAAAAATTATGCACGGTAAAACAAGTAAAATTAAGTCTTTCGATAAAGGAATTTTAAAAAATCTTCCTAAAAATTTTGAGGCAACTAGATATCATAGTTTGGTAATTGATAAAAAGAGCTTATCAAATGATCTGGAAATTACTGCTCTAACTAGGGATGGTGTAATAATGGGTATTATGCATAAAAAATATAATATACATGGGGTACAATTTCATCCAGAAAGCATAAAGACTAAAATAGGTTTAAAAATTTTAAAAAACTTTGTGAATTATAAATAATAATGAAAGAATTTTTAGAAAAGCTCAAAAAAAAACAGAACTTATCTTTTGAAGAAAGTAAGTCAGCATTTAATATTTTAATGGACGGAAATACAGATGAACAAGAGATATATGACTTTCTTACTCTTTTATCTTTAAAGGGTGAAGTATCAGATGAGATCGCTGGTGGAGTATATGTATTAAGAGAAAAATCAAAAAGAGTTAATGTTCAAAATTGTATTGATACTTGTGGCACTGGTGGTGATGGGATGAATACATTAAACATTTCAACAGCTTCAGCTTTATTGTTAGCAAGTATGGGAATTAAAATTGCTAAACATGGAAATAAAGCAGTTTCATCAAAATGTGGATCCGGTGATGTGTTAGAAGCATTAAAAATTAATATTAATTTAGAACCTAAAGATATTGAAGAACAAATAAATAAAAATAATTTTGGTTTTATGTTTGCACCTAACTATCATAGTGCAATGAAATTCGTAGGTCCAACAAGAAAAAAAATTGGTAAAAGAACTATATTTAATATGATTGGTCCATTAAGTAGTCCAGCAATGGTGCAGAGACAGGTGGTAGGTGTTTTTGATAAAAAATTATTAAAGATTTTCGCAAATGGGTTAAAAAATTTAAAAATAAAATTTGCATGGATAGTTAATAGTGAAGATGGATTAGATGAAATTTCACCTTATGCAAAAACTAATGTGGTACAGTTAAAAGACAACAAAGTTTCAGAAATTGTTATAGATCCAAATAAATTAGGTATTAATGCTGAAAGTTTCCAAAACTTATTAGGAAAGGATGCTGAATTTAATTCTGAGCAGATAATTAAAATATTTAAAGGTGAAGATAATGACTTTTCTAAAGCAGTCTGTTTAAATGCAGCAGCTGGATTGATAGTTTCAGAAAATTTTATAAATATTAATGATGCATATCATAAAGCGAGAGAACATATTCTTGCTGGAAAATCTTTTAAACATTTACAAATTATTCAAAATGCCTGAAAATATTTTAGAAAAAATAATAAAAAATAAAGAAAAAAAAATAGAATTATTAAAAGATTCTATGTCTATAGAAATTTTAAAAAGTAAAATTGAAGAAAATAAATCTTTTATCAATTTTAAAGATAAAATTGTAAAAAATGAAAATAACAATAAAATTTCGATTATTGCTGAAATAAAAAAAAGTAGTCCTTCTGCTGGTATAATAATTGAAAATTATGATCCAGTTGATATTGCTAAAATATATAATAAAAACAATGCAACATGTTTATCTGTTTTAACAGAAGAAGATTTTTTTTTAGGAAATATTTCTCATATAAGTGAAATTAAAAAAAAAGTAGAGCTCCCTATATTGTGTAAGGATTTTTTTATAGATAAGTTTCAAGTTTATCTTGCAAAAAGTTACGGCGCAGACGCAATATTAATTATATTAGCTGGAGTTTCTGATCAAACAGCAAACACCTTGTATGAAGAAGCTTTGAAATTAAATATGTCAATAATAGTAGAAGTTCATAATACTGAGGAAGCTAAAAGAGCTTTAAAGTTTAAAGATGCTTTAATTGGTATCAACAATAGAAATCTAAAAACTTTAAAAACAGAAATTAATACAACTTATGATATCCATGAAGTTTTAATAAATCATCATGGTCCATTAATTTCCGAAAGTGGAATTAAGAAAAAGGAAGAACTTTTAGAAATAAATAAGATAACAAATATTAAAACTTTTTTGATAGGTGAATCACTTTTAAAGAATTTAGATAAAAATTCTATTTTTTCTGTTTTATAGTTAAAAAACCTCTATTTTATTGACTTTTTATCTGTTGTTTAATTAAAAGAACTTTTATAGAACATCAATGTACTTAATTTGTTCTATGCTTACTAAAAAACAAAAAAACCTGCTTTTATTTATCAACAAGAAGTTGAGATCCTCGGGTGTTTCTCCTTCATATGAAGAAATGAAGCTTTCATTAAATCTTAAATCAAAGTCAGGTATTCATAGATTAATTAGTGCTTTAGAAGAGAGAGGTTTTATTAAAAGATTAGCTCATAAAGCAAGAGCCTTAGAAGTTATTAAACTTCCAGAAACAGCATCTGCAAATGATATATATAACTCATTTTCACCAAGTGTTATTAAGGGTGGATTGGACGAAAGTAATTCGTCTTCAAAAGATTCTGACTTACCAGTGTTAGGTAGTATTGCGGCAGGAACACCAATAGAAGCTATTCAAAATGAAGTAGCTAGAATTCCACTACCTGAAAACATCGAAAAAAATGGTGAGTTTTTTGGTTTAAAAGTAAGCGGAGATTCAATGATTGAAGCTGGCATAAACGACGGTGATACAGTTATAATAAAAAAGACTGATACGGCTGAAAATGGAAAAATTGTTGTTGCTTTAATTGATGATCACGAAGCAATGTTAAAAAGATTAAGAAGAAAAGGGAAAACTGTTGCACTTGAAAGTGCTAATAGAAATTATGAAACCAAAATATTTGGTCCTGATAGAGTTAAAGTTCAAGGTATTCTAGTATCTTTATATAGAAACTTCCATTAAAATAGTTTAAAAATCATTAATGTCAAAAGTAGCAACAAGATTTGCTCCATCTCCAACTGGCCCTCTTCATATAGGTGGTATCAGAACAGCACTATTTAATTGGCTTTTTTCAAAAAATCAAAAAGGATCATTCTTTTTACGGATTGAAGATACAGACAAAGAAAGATCAAAGGATGAATATAAAAATCAAATAATACAATCCCTTAAATGGATAGGTATAGAGCAAGACGGTGAAGAATACATTCAATCAAAAAAAATAGACGATCATATTAAAATTGCAAAAGAATTATTAAAAAATGGTCATGCTTACAAGTGTTATTGTACGCATGAAGAAATTGAAGATCAAAAAAAACGAGCAAAACAAAAAAAAATTCCTTATATTTACGACAGAAGATGGAGAGATAAAAAAGAAACTGATGCTCCTAAGAATATAAAACCTGCAATAAGGTTTAAAAGCAAAATAACTGGAACTACTGTATTAAAAGATTTAGTTCAAGGTGATATCGAAATAGAAAATAACACTATTGAAGATTTTGTAATATTAAGAAATGATGGATCACCAACATATAATTTATCTGCTTCTGTTGATGATCATCTAATGAATATCACTCATATAATCAGAGGAGATGACCATAAAATTAATACATTTAAACAAATGCAGATTTATTTAGCTATGAAATGGGAGCTACCCTCTTTCGCTCATATACCTTTAATTCATACAACAGAAGGAAAAAAACTATCAAAAAGAGATAAT
>MDTG01031954.1_pt1 | contig 13837 bp, 14 predicted proteins | sample 811421 | NCBI WGS metagenome assembly MDTG01 (sample SAMN05326645, study PRJNA326480) | marine metagenome | isolation source: seawater | place: Pacific Ocean: South East | collected 2011 | reverse complement strand
ATGCCTACCCCGGTAGTGACCCAACCTATGGCCAGACCTCTTCGATCGGGTCCCAAAATGTTGGTGGCTAAGGCTGGGGTAGTAATCCAGACGCCTGCGGCAGCGAACCCTGTTAAGAAGAGGGCTACGAGAGCCGTGAGACTATTTGGTGCCCAACTAAGTAGCAGTAAACCAATCACTACTCCGGCTAGGCCGTATTTGACGGTCTTGATGAGTCCAAGTTTTCCGATCGTCAGCGCAACAGCTAGAGAACCAATGAGGTAGCCGACGAGGTTTAGAGAACCAATTCCGCCGGCCATTGTGTTCGAAAGACCGAAGTCGTCGCGAATCTCGATGTAGAGAACTGAGTAGGTGAAACGTCCAAATGATTGAGATACCGCGGTAGCGATAACCAAAGCGGATAGCGCAACAAGTTTTTTCACTCGTGGGGCCAAGTAATTCTTGGCGTTGGCGGACGAGTTCCGTAGATAGTTTCGGTGGTTACAACTCGTCGCGGCGAATCAGGATCAGCGAAGGTTGCTACGTCACGGTAAATAATGTCCTTGTCGTTTTCATCTCCGAAAAAGCGCTCTTTCATTGAGTTCATTGATTCGAAGCTGACAAGAGCGAATCCGTCAATTGCAGGGCCACTTAGAGTTTGGGTGACACTTAGTTGTGTGTAGTCCCACATGCCAGGGTGATGTTGGAGGGCTAGCGGTGCATGGGTGTCTCGCCAGTGAGCATCAGATTGCTCGTGAGTAAAGTTGGGGTGGTGCAACAAGGGAAAAATAGCCGTTACACCCGGCGACGGGACTCCGGTGTCGGCCTTAGCATTTCGTTCACGAATGACGCGACTGAATACGATGTACATGCCGTATCCGGCTGCCGCTTGTAGGTCTTGCGGGCTATCGGTGACGCATCTGACGAGTGTTCGAAAGGACAAATCTCGTTCGTCGTTGGGGTCGGCTAAATAACAAACTCCGCCTAACTCTTGAGAAGCACTTACTGCTGCCTCGACATCGTTACCTACAGCGACTATTTCCAGCATGCTTCTAGTTTCGCATGTCCGGTAATTGCTATGTGAACTAGAGCGTTCATTTGAAGAAATAGGCGATTTTGAGGGTTGCCTATCGACCTTCGAATTTTGGGTCTCGTTTATCTAAAAAGGCGGCGACCGCTTCTTTGGTGTCTTGAGTGTAAAAGTTCACGGTTTGAGACAGTCCTTCTGCTTCGAGAGCTGACTTAAAATCGTTACTTGCGTTCAGCGTCAGCATTCGCTTCGTCATGGCCAACGCTAACGGTGGACCCGCGGCGAGACGATCGGCCCAGTCTTTCGCTTCGGAGTCCAGTTGGTCATGAGGTACGACCTTGTTCACAATGCCGAAGTCAGCGGCTTGCTCAGCGGAAATAACGTCAGCGAAGAAAGCTAACTCTTTTGCTCGATGCAACCCTATGAGTCGAGGGAGAACCCATGTGCCGCCAAAGTCGACACTCAAGCCGCGGCGAGCAAATATTTCGCTGAACCGAGCCTGGTCGCTTGCGAGAATTAAGTCACAAGCGAGCGCCATGTTCATGCCAGCTCCGGCAGCTACGCCGTTCACCTTCGCTATAACCGGAACCATTATTGAGTAGAGCGCTTCCACCGTCTGGTGGATCAAGTTCATTGAAATGAGTTGATGCCGATCGCGTCCTTGCCCGCCTAGGTCCGCTCCGCTGCAGAATGCATCTCCGGCGCCAGTCATGATAACCGCGCGCACGTCAGGGTCGACTGCGAGAGCATTCCATGTGTCACGCAACTCGTCCCACATAACAGCGTTCGCTGCATTCTTTTTTTCGGGACGATTCATTGTGACGGTCACTACGCCATTGTCGGCGACATCAATTATCAAAGTTTCGAGCTCTTTTGAATCCATATGATCACCATAGGCTTTGTCGTGGCTCTCGCGCTCTAAGAAGTTCTCTGTGTCCTAGGTCAGCCCAACAAGAATGGAACTAACGCCTCAAGAAAACCTGAGGTGTTTTGGCCGTGGACGTTGTGCCCGCTATTTGGGACAGTCTTGAGTTCCCCATTAGGCAGGGCTTGAACAAAACGGTCTGCTGCTTCTGCGCTCAACACGTTTGAATCTGCGCCTCTGATGATCAAGGTTGGTTGAGATATATCAGCGGTGTCTTCAATCGAAAAGCGGTCACTTCTCTCTCGTTGATTTTGGGTTGTAGCTAAACGCGGGCCGTGGTCTCTTTTGCTTATGAATTTTCCGTCTGCTCGTTGCAGAAGGTTGTATTTCACAGTTCGTTCTATGTGTTCTCTAGATCGGTAAGGGTCGTACTTTTGGACATTTTGGATAAAGGCTTCGAGATCTTCGAATTTGCGATTCTCGGTCACAAAGTTTCGGATGCTTTTTGTACCGGAGTCTGATATTTCAGGCCCGATATCAACTAAGACGAGGCGTTCTAGAAGCTGGGGCTGTTGCATGGCTAGTCGTAGGGTGTTCATTCCGCCCATGGAATGGCCGAGAACGGTTACTGAATCAATACTTAGTTCAGATAACACGGAGAAAGCGTCAGCCGCCATGGCGTGCGATGAATAGTCGGCGTCGCGAGCCCATTCGCTATCACCATGGCCTCGTTGGTCTAACGCGATTATGTGGAAGTGTTCTGCTAGTTGAAGGCTCACTAAATCCCAGGAGTGAGCAGATTGATTACCGCCGTGGAGCAAGAGTAAGTGTGGTGAGGATGCGGATCCCCACTCCAAGAAATGAAATCGTTGGTGCCTAGCTACGACATTGTTGGAAACGTAGCTGACCTTTTTGTTGTATTGAATTCCTAAGTCGTCGGCGCTTTGACAAAGACTGAGGAACTCCTGAGTTGTGGTCATGTCTAACGGAGTGTTTGATGATGAAAATTCGTTGAGATATGGCATGGGCGTTCAGATTCGACCGAGGTTGAGATCGAGGTATCCGCGGGAGATGTTTGCGTGAAGCGTATCCGTAGGTCCTTCTGCTAATCGACTGGCTCTAACTCGTCGAAAGATAGAAGCGAGTGGATGGGATTCGATAAGGGCCTCACCTCCCACAATTTGTATCGCAGTGTCAGTTAGTTCGGTGATGGTTTCTGAAGCGAGAATCTTTGAAGCCATGATCTCATTTACACAGTTTTCGCCGGCTTCCATTAGATGTGCAGTTCGGTATACGGAACTCCGCGCGGCAAAGGCTTGAGTGCGCATTCGACCAAATTTGACTCGAGTTTCATGATTTGTATGTGAAGGGTTATCGGTCGATGCGAGGTGGTTGGCTACAAGGTCACAAACGAACCGGTTTAAACCAATGCAGTTCGCTGCTATGGCCATCCGAACTGAGTTGACCTGCTCGAGCGCTCGGGTCATCCCTGTTCCAGCTTCCCCGATCAAGTGACTGTTGGGAACGCGAACGTTGGTAAATGTGAAACTTGCGTGATGGCTTCCGTCGACGGAGCTGAAGGCTTTCTGTAGCTCTACCCCCGGTCGGCTGGTCTCTATCAAGATCATCGCGGGACCGACATCTTCTACTTCAACCAACGTATTGATGAAGTCTGCACTTGAGCCGCCTGTGACGTAGGACTTGGCACCGTTGACGATGAGTTCTTCGCCCTCTAATTGGGCCCAGGTGTGTCGTTTAGCATCGGATGGTTCAGTGAAACCGAAACCGCTCTGTAAGTCGCCTGCTAAGTATGGGTCTAGAAATTTTTGTTGTATTTCTTCGGAAGCTTGAGCAAGTAACCCTGGACTTGGTCCAAAAATTCCTGGTAAATGTCCCACGTTTTTATTGGCTAACGCTTCGCGAGCGATCGTTAGTTCTAGGGCTGTTCCGTCAAGCCCTCCGTATTCAGTGGGTTGAGTGAGATGAAAAATCCCCGCTTTTTTGGAGAGGTCTCTTGCTTGGATTCGAATTTGTTTTGGGTCTGAAGAGGCCAGTTTTATTTCTGATATTTGTTGAGCGAGAGACTCCGCTCGTTGTCGAAGTTCGTTTTGTTCTTCGGTTAAAAAATCGGGCACCCCTGAACGGTAGTCGGATAAATGGATTAATGAATTCTTCGGTCTAATCTCATTTGATGAACAAACTTGAAGGAAAGACGGCCGTTGTTACGGGAGCAGCCTCAGGTATGGGTCTGGCGATGGCCAGACGCTTTGCCGTAGGAGGAATGAATGTCGTTCTTGCTGACCTCAACGAGTCGAGGCTCAATGATGCAGTGAATGAGATTCGAACGAATGGGGGACAGGCTCTGGGCATAGTGACCGATGTTTCGGTGGAAGAAGACAACATTCAGTTGTTAGATGCGACTGTTGACTCGTTTTGAACAGCCGATGTTGTTTGTTTGAACGCAGGAGTACAAGGTTCTATTGGTCGTTCGTGGGCGTTGTCCAAGGAGGATTACAGTTGGACTCTCGGAATTCTTCTAGATGGAGTGATTCACGGGGTGAGAACGTTTGTTCCTGAGATGGTCGAACGAGATGAAGGTCATGTTGTGCTTACAGCATCCATCGCTGGCCATATTTCTTCGCCATTTGGAGCTCCTTACAATGTGGCGAAACATGGTGTCGCAACGTTGGCTGAAACTTTGTTCCATGAGCTCAAAGTCGAAGGGTCCAATGTAGGAGTCACGTGTCTGTGTCTGGGGTTTGTGAATACCAACATTGTGAACGACACAGCATCTCGTCCCGCTGGCTCTGTGGGTTCAGCGATTGACGACAGAGGCGACCAGATGCTCGAACTCACTCAGCGGGTATTAAGCGCTGGTCTTGATCCAGAAGTTGTTGGTGAACAAGTTTTCGATGCTGTTGTCAACAAGCAGTTCTGGCTCTTTACAGATGACAACTGGGATGCTCCGATCATGGCTAGAGCCAATGAGGTAGTTACGAGGGGTTTGCCGCGCTTTCGTGGAGAAGGACAAGGCGATAAGTAGATGTAGATGCCGGATGAATTTACGACATCTAGGGCTGGAGATGTGTCAAGGTGATGTGCGCTAAACCGATTCTGTGGAGGCACAAATGCGTATAGGTATCTTCAGCGGCCCTGCTGGCAAACTGTTCAACGTAGAAGAGGCGACACAGGATGCCCGGGATGCCCATGCAGCGGGTTTCCCATCGTATTGGCTCCCACAAATGCCTATGGGGGTCGATGCTCTGACAGCGTTGAGCCATATCGGAGCTTCAGTGCCTGATATTGAACTGGGTACTGCGGTGATACCTACTTATCCGCGACATCCGATTGTTATGGCCCAACAGGCTCTATCTGTGACGTCCATAATTGGAGATCGTCTTGCTTTGGGTATCGGTCTCTCTCACAAACCGGTCATAGAGAAACAGTACGGATATGAGTTTGATAAACCGGTTCGCCATCTGCGGGAATACCTTGAAGTGTTGAACCCACAGTTACGAGAAGAACCGGTTCGTTTGGAAGGCGAAACTCTTACTGCGCGGAACCCGGCCATGGGTCTAGGTGCGCCGGTTCCTCAGGTGTTGGTTGCTGCTTTAGGGCCGCAAATGCTTCGTTTAACGGGTCGGTTGGCTGATGGGACTATCACTTGGATGACCGGTAATAAAACGTTGGCGGAACTGACGGTTCCTGAAATTTGTGATTCAGCTGAGGAAGCTGGACGGCCCAAGCCACGGATACTCGCTGGGCTGCCCGTTTTGTGCACTGACGACATCGATGCAGGCATGGAACGAGCGGCAAAGGTTTGGCAAATGTATGGCACTTTGCCTAGTTACCGGGCGATGCTTGATCGGGAAGGTTTGGCTGGGCCAGAAGATATAGCCATTGTCGGCAATGAGGCGGAAATAAGGGACCGCTTGCAGGCGACTATCGATGCCGGTGCCGATGACGTAATCGTCGCGGAGTTTGGGGGAAACCCGGACGAACGGCAGAGGACACGTGAAGCTTTAGCTGCCTTGGTTTGAATAGCTTAAATGGGTCACTGAGCAGCCCATCTAGATTTTCGAGCAGGAGTTTGTGTTCGTTAATTACCCCAGAACGTCGCTGCGCCACCTTCTCGGTTTAATAGTGACCTTTGCTTCTTCGTGACCGGGAAACTCATCCGCGTAACCGTTTCCAAGTTCTTCGCCGAGATATCGAATAGCGATGTCGCGCAATAGGTCATCTCGACCTTCGTCCGTCAATGCCTCAACTGTTACTTCACCTTCAGCTGTTACGTACCGATATGGGAGGTTTTCGTCCTGGACACAAATAGTTGCGGCTCCGTGGCGACGGAGCAGGATTGATTTAGCGGATGCGTAAGCCATAGCTATTTCGAAGCCAGTGTCTTCGGAGTAGCGATACCAAACTGGAGCGCACAATGGCCCTTTGTCGGATCGCTCGATGGCCAACACACCCACTCGAACCTCGCTTAAAAAAGCGTCGCGCTCTTGGTTGTTCATTTCAGCCATCAGGACTCCTCTTTTTCCAGTTGCATAGCGAAGGGTAGCGCCGTGACTGCGAGTATGACGGTCCAACCGAGAGCCAAACGGATGTCACCTAAAGCTTCTGCTAAAGCTCCGACAGCAGGTCGTGCTGCTGCCCCTAACAACCCGCTAACTCCAAAAACCACACCCACGGTGAAACCGGTTCGCGAGTCGCCACCGATTTTGCTCGCTATTGCCAAAGAGACTGGGAACAAACCGAAGCCGAAGGTTGCTATAGCGGTAATGGCAATTAAGGAGGCTGCGCCGGATGTTTGAGAAAAAACCAAAACTGAACAAATTGTTCCGAGGTTTGCGCATATAAAGAGTCTTCGTCCTCCGAACCGGTCGTATATGCGTCCCCCGACAGGTTGAGCTATGACACCGATAAACAGCATTGTTGTGAGTGTCGCGCCGGCTCTTACTTCGGTCCAACCTTCGTCAACCAACATCTTTACTACGAAAGTAACGAAGCTATAGAGCACGGTGTTGAGTAGTCCGAAAGCCAGGGCTGCCATGAGTATCGGTCGGTTCAGAGCGCCCTTGAGTAACGCTTCTGGATTGGGAGTGCTTTCAGGTAGGTAAACCCAAAGGCTGGTTCCTGCGGCAATGATGGGGATGGCGACGATAACCATTGCCCAACGCCAATCGAGGGCGGCGATTGCTACGGTTGCTATAGCGGGAGCTAGGAAGTGACCGACTGATCCTCCCCACCCGTGGATACCGAGCATTCTTCCTCGATCGTCCGGGTAGGCGTTGACGACAAATGCAGTCGCTTGAGGGTGGTATGCCGCCGCACCGAGACCGCAAAGAAGGCTTACAACGGTTATGAACCAAAATGATGGGGCAACTGCCATTAATAGGAACCCCGAACCTCCGACGAAGAAGCCAAAGCTGAGAATTAACTTTCGTCTTCCTTGTTTGTCTGCCACATGGCCAATAAATGGTTGGAGCACCCCAGTAAAAAGAGTGAAGGAAAATGATAAGAGGCCTAGTTCTGTGTAGTCCAGATCCCACTCTGTTGCCAGAGCAGGCAAGAATGCTGGAAGGACTGTGGCGTAGAAATCATTGATCACGTGGGCGGCGACAAAAGTTCCCAGAATTGCTCTAGGAGAGGATGACATCAGGTCTCCTTGGGAACACCCGAAATGAGAACCCCCGCTGTTTCTAATTGCTCGATTTCAACCTCTGAAATGCCGAGAGAGCGAAGTAATTCTGTGTTGTGTTCGCCTTGAAATGGTGGCAGTCCCGCGTCAGGCAATTCGCATTCACCGAAGATCCAAGGCGGAGATGGCACTCGGGCAGTTCCCCCTGAGCGGTCTTCGACTTCGCGGATTGCTCCCCGTTCGATTGCCCATTCCGATTCTGCGATCTCTGAAACGGATCGAATTGTGCCGACGGCTAACCCAGCTTCGCTTACCTGGGCTTCAAGTTCTTCTATGGTTCTAAAGGTAAGTACCCATGAACGTATCTCCGCGAGTAAGTCGGCCCAGTTGTCGCGTCGAAATTGGGCGTTGATGAATCTGGGATCTAGTAGCAGATCATTTCGCCGCATCATTGCGCAGTATCTTTGAAATACGAAGGTAGAAACTGGACTAGCAGCGATGGTTATTTTCTGACCATCGGGCAGTTCGATAACCGGAGATTCAGGTGCGCTGAGTGCGAGTGGTTCGCCTTCAACGTCGATATCTGAAAGTTCGTAGCTCACTCGATCATTGACGCTGAGCAGAGATGAAACCATAGCGACATCAACATGTTGACCTTTGCCGGTCTGATTTCGGTGAGTTAAGGCTGCGAGGGTCGCGATGACTCCGTGCAGACCGGTGTAAACATCGGCATGGTTATATGCATCATTTTCGGTTCGTGTTAGAGCATCACCGTAGTGACGTCCGATGATGTCGGTGAAGCCGGCCTCGGCCTGGACGGTTGGGGCGAACGCAGGGCGGTTTCGCCAAGGCCCTGACTGGCCGTATCCGCTAATAGAGACCATGATGAGGTCGGGCTTTATGGCGGTCAAATCTTCAAAACCTAATCCAAAAAGATCCAGCGTCCCCGGCCTAAAATTCTCGATGACTATGTCAGCATTTTCGACGAGCTTTTTGACGATTTGCTGTGCCTCAGGAAAGTTGAGATCGATAGATATCGCTCGTTTACCGGCGTTTTGTTGAGCGAAATACAAAGACATAGGACCGACATGAGGTTGTCCGCTGCGGCCCGTGTCGGGTGCTGGGGGTTCAATCTTGATTACCTCCGCTCCTAAATCGCGTAAGGCTTTAGTGCAGTGCGGGCCAGCAAGAACTCGAGTGAAGTCAATAATCCGGATACCGGACAGTGGCGCGGTCATGTTCCCTGGAAGATCGCTGTGCCAGGTCCGGACTCGCTGAATGATTCCAGCCCGCGTTGAAGGTCTTCAGAACTCCACACGGCTTGACGGGCTTGCTCTTGGGCTTGGTCTGCGGCTCGAATTCCGTCGTTTGATGCTATAACGGCGAGTTTTTTAATCGCGGCGTACGCGACTGTTGGTCCGGCTGCTAACTGTTGTGCCCATGATCGAGAGGCATCTTCGAGAGCGTCGTCGGCGACAACAACGTTGATGACACCCCATCGTTCAAGTAATTCAGGATCATGTCGACGTCCGAACATTGCGATTTCTTTGCCGCGTGCCATGCCCGCTCGTTCTACGACTCTTTGAACTCCGCCCAACAGGGGCATTAGTCCAATGGAGGTCTCTACTAGACCGAGGCGGGCTGAACTTGATGCCATGATGAAGTCGCATGCTAAGGCGATTTCGAAACCACCGCCTAAAGCCAAACCGTGTACAGCAGCCACTGTGGGAATAGGAATTGCTGCGAGGCGATCGAGCACCTCAACTGCGGAAGCTTCGTCGCGTCCTTCTGAGCTGAAGCCGTCGACATCAGCCCCGGCGGAGAAATGTTTCATACTGCTCTTCAAGAGGATCGATCTCGCACCTGATTTCGCAGCACCTTCGAATGTTTGTAACAAACCTTCGATAAAAACGCCGTCGAGGAGATTGTGAGGTGGCTTTGCCATCGTGACGATGGCTACAGCGCCATCCATCTCAACTTGTATGTTCGCTGTCGTTGGATCTTGGGACACGTCATCCCCTTCCTGTTAGCTCTGGGAGTCTTGCAGAGATAGACGAGTGGTGCTCAAGTCCATAAGGTCAGTAGGTCATTTGCACCGAGATCGGCTGTAAAGATTGAGCTAGTCCTCGAACCCGACGAAGCTGGCTACTTCCTGGACTGCCCGCCTTGTTGATTTGACGTCATTGGCTACGAAATCTTGGTCGGGGTAACCCATTGCCACACAGGTCATGATCACCTGATCTTCGGGAATATTCGCGTGTTCTCGGACAACATCAGATTGCATAATTCCTTGCCCGTTGATGACGCAACCGATGCCTTTGGTGAAGGCTGCCAGCACTAGGCCGTAGGTGACTGCGCCACAATCGAAGTGGCCCACTGTGTCGTGCTCGAGGGTTCGGTCGCAGGTCACGACAACTGAGACAGGAGCGTCGAACTGGCGAAAGCCTCGCATGGCCCAGTCCCGGCGACGCTCTTTGTCGTCCCATCCGATGCCCATGGCTTCAAATAGTTGAACTGCTATCTCTTTTTGCCTGTCCCGATGTACCCCTTCGTAGCCATGGTTTAAAGAGATTTCTCTTTGCGGAGCGGCTCCGCTCACCATTCGTTCGGTGTTGCCTTCCCGTATTAGATCTAGAGGAGCCCCTGTGAGGGCGTGGAAGTGCCATGGCTGGGTGTTCATAGAAGAAGGTGCGCCAGCAGCGATTTCGATGATTTCTTCGAGGACTTCTCGCGGCACAGGCTCGTCTCGAAAACCTCGGACGCTGCGACGTTCTTGAACCATATTCCTAAATGAATCGGTATCCATCGAAAGCTCTCGTTTCGTAGTTGATGAATTGAAGTAAATGGGCTTGTTGGCACTGACCCAACCTGCTGCAACATAACAGTGTCTAGGATTATTGGCATGGGACTTAGAGCTATGGGTGTGACAATCGACTGTTCAGATCCGGAATATCTCGCAGATTTTTGGTCTGAAGCAATTGGGTTCACGAAACGAGAAGGAGACGGTGGTCCTTACATCACTATTTCTGATCCCGGTATAGATCGCGCAGTTAACCATCTGACATTTCAGAAAGTCCCTGAGGGAAAGTCATCGAAGAATCGTGTCCATCTGGACATGTTCGTCGATGACATAGCAAGTGAGGTAGATCGTCTTGTCGGTTTAGGGGCAACCGTTGTTTCCCCGGCCGGTGACCCCAGTCATCTCGGGTTTGTTGCCGTCGTTCTTATAGACCCTGAAGGCGGAGAGTTTTGCGTAGTCGGTCGCCCGGAACATCAGCTCGCAAGCAGTGATTCAACCAATTCCTGAACCCTTAAGGCTTCATCGAAGCTGGCGATTGTGTGTTCGTCACCATTGACCATGCGTTCGAGTTGATTTAACTGAGCAGAATATGCATCAATCCCTAGCTCTTCACGTGTTGCGGGGAAAACATCAACCCAGCCTTCTGTAGTTGCGGCTTGAAGTTTGTACCAATCCCAAACCCGTAAAGCCCCGTCAGTGCCTCTCAAAGTTAAGTCCACCACATCTGGGCCATAGCCAAGACTTGTCCCAGCCAAAGTGAATGGAACGGTTTGGGATGAGAAGACGGCGAGAGCGGTCTGTTCACATAGAGAACCTTCAGGCCCGTCTTCGTATTGGAGGTAACTGTTCTCGAGAGTGACATCGCCGAGTAACCGAGTAGCCAAGAAAATAAAGTGCGATACGACTTCTCGGACCCAACCACCCTGATCGCGAAGACGCAACCACTGAGCTTTCTCATGCCAGCCCCTTGGCCATTGGGAGAAGTGCAATCTAAGGTCTGCTCGCAATACATCACCCACCTCTTGATTGCTTAGCCGTTTTTGTAGCTCCGTAGCTGATGGGGCCGAACTAAACACGAAGTTAACTCCCGCCGGGAGTCCGCTTTGGTTGACTTCTGCCACTAGTTGTCTGCTTGTTTGTAGGTCCACACCCAAAGGCTTTTCACAAAAAATCGCAGTGTCGTTGGCTAAGCAGTCACGTACATACTTTTCGTGATGCAGCGGAGGTACAGCGATATACACCAGATCAGATTCTGCTATTACCTCTGCGTCGCTTGAGGCGATTTGGACTAAGTCTTTGTGAGATGTGCAGGCATTGGGGTCGATATCCCAAGCCGCTACCAGATCAAAAGCATTATGGAGATTGAATTGTTCGACAAATCTCGAACCAACTGTGCCGAGTCCGATAATTCCTACGCGATGAGCCATACGAGAGTTTGTCATCTAGATGGACCTGAAGTTAAGAGGGGTTTCCTCTTTTGGGCGAACTCGGCTTTGGATTTGCGAAGCGGTATAGATTCTTGGTGTTAGCAGCCAAGGGGGCCTTATGCATACTGGTTACACAGTCGTTTTTCAGAACCCATTCAATGGTTTACCTGACCATGAGGTGTACGCCGAAGAGCTGCGTCTCTGTGACCTAGCTGTTGAGCTGGGCTTTAAATCGTTATGGACTGTCGAGCATCATTTTGATGACTACACAATGTGTCCGGAACCGGTTCAATTCTTGTCATACATGGCAGGCAAACACCCCGATGTGCTCCTGGGATCCGGTGTCATAGTGCTGCCTTGGCATGACCCATTGAGAATCACCGAAGATATTGCACTGCTTGACACGATGTCCGAAGGGCGAATGATCTTAGGGATTGGACGAGGTTTGGCGCGAATCGAATATGAAGGGTTCCGAGTCGACATGAACTCGTCTCGTGAACGTCTTGCTTCCTACGCCGGCCTTGTATTGGGTGCCCTCGAGTCGGGGAAAATGGAATACGACAACGAGTTCGGCACGCAACCTCTTCGCGAAATTCGACCGCGACCTAAGGATTCGTTTAAGGGACGGGCCTATGCGGCAGCTGTTTCACCGGAGTCGATGCCTTTGATGGCGGAGCTTGGTTATGGGGTACTTGTCGTCCCTCAAAAGCCTTGGACAGTGGTGCAGCAAGACTTGGTGGAGTACAACCGTGTATACGAAGAGATCAATGGAGAACCGGGACCCCCACCGTTTTGCGGTGGATCAGTCTTTGTTGATGAGAGCGCCGATCGGGCAGAAGAGATGGCCCGCAAATACATTGGCGCGAACTACGAGAGCGTCATGCGTCATTACGAGTTCCAAAAGGCCCCGCACGAGGGAGTCAAGGGCTATGAGTTCTATACAGGCATTACCGGCTACATCGAAAAGCAAGGAGCAGACCGCGCGGCGCAAGATTTCGTTGATCTGATGCCTTGGGGAACTCCTGAACAAGTTTTGGAGAAGTTCGCGCATATCGACAAGATGATTGGAATGAACGCAGTAATGCCCGGATTTAGTTACGGGGGTATGCCATTCGCGGATGCAGAGGCTTCAATGAGACTGTTCGCTCAAGCTTGCTTACCCGAGTTGCTTAGCTGGGAATGTCCGCCACTTCAGGTTCCGGGAGCCAAACCCGAGTATCTGTAGTAGCCAAGGACCTGGGAGGTCACGGTGAACAGGTATCAAAATGGGATAGTCGTTGCAGCTCAACCTGAAGCTGTTGAAGCGGGCGTCGCTGTATTGAGAGCCGGCGGCAATGCGGTAGACGCGGCAATTGCTTGTGGGCTCGTAGCCGGTGTTGTAGATCCACAAATGTGTGGAATCGCGGGCTTCGGAAATCTGCAGGTTTACTTGGGTTCCGAAGGCATTCACGAGTGCATCGACTTTCACGCTAAATCGCCTTTAGGAACCAGAGCTGATCAGTGGGCCGACATCGTTATTGGCGAAACCAGAGATGGGTTTGGATTTGTATTGGAAGGCAATGTCAATGATGTCGGTTACCAATCAATAGCAACACCAGGCTCACTCAAGGCTTACTTTGAGGCACAAACCAGCTGGGGGGTGAAAGATTGGGCTGAAATTGTTCAACCTGCCATTAAATGGGCAGAAACGGGGTTCGCTGTTCGCCCGCATGTCGCTGGCTGGTGGGCAGAGGGAGCGACCATGGGTCGCGCAGACAACGTAGAACGTTTGAAGCAGTCAACCACGGGTCGCGATATTTACTTTCGATCTGATGGCTCCCTTAAACGCGTAGGAGACATTGTCGCCAACCCAGATATGGCCAATACCTTGCGTCTGATCGCTGCTGAAGGTGCAGATGTCTTTTATACAGGACAGTTAGCTAGTCGGATCGCCGAAGACATGGCAGCCCACGGCGGATTACTGAACGAGCGTGACCTCGCTGAATATCGAACTACCCACAATCAGCCGATACGCACTAGCTACCGCGGACTTGATGTGGCCACCAACCATCCTCCAGGAGGTGGAGTGATGGTTTTGGAAATGCTCGACATT
>MDTG01009542.1_pt1 | contig 13837 bp, 26 predicted proteins | sample 811421 | NCBI WGS metagenome assembly MDTG01 (sample SAMN05326645, study PRJNA326480) | marine metagenome | isolation source: seawater | place: Pacific Ocean: South East | collected 2011 | reverse complement strand
AGCAACCATTTCCGCAGGAGGTCCAACCAAAAGTGTTACTGATTCAATACCTGCATATTGTCTTGAAACATTAGCAGCGTTTCCATAATTAATATTCTCTTCAGAATAATAAAATAAATTTAAATTATCTGTTGAGCTTGGAGAGTATTGCACAAAAGCTCCGCTAGTTCCTGCTGTACCGCTTCTAGTTACATTTGTTGTATATATAATTCCTGAAGTCATAGCTCCTGAAGGAGTTGTGTTTTGTAATGTTCCGTCACTTTTAAATGCTTTCCAATTCGTGCCTACTCCATTAGCAGTCAATTTAGTATCTCCAGAATATTGATAAACAGGTTTGCCATTAATTGTTAGCACATAATATCCACTTACTAATTGATAAGAAACTGTAGCTGTAACGCTAGAATCTACTGTGACAGCTTGAGTTGGGTAAACATACGCCCAACCTGAACCTGTGTAGGTAGGAGATGTTCCAGAATCCCCTGTGTAATGATATAAAGTTCTTAATTCGTTTGTTGCTGCTCCTCCACCTGTAGTAAAGGCAGAAGCTCCTGACATTTGTAAATATTCATTTCCAGAAGCATCAGTTAAGACAAAAATTTTACAAGCATTTGTGTTGTTTATGCTGTCTCGTATTTTTGCAAAACTAAAAGTGTTGTTTGCATTAGTAGAATCTGAAACATCAAATGTATAATTGTAACCACTAGCTAAATTAAGATTTGGTTGATTAACACCATCTATTACAAAATAACCATTAGTAGTTATAGTTTTAGTTAAGTTAGGGAATAAAGGCGTATCAGTTCCCAAGTTTGAAACTTCGATACAATCTGCTGAAGCTCCCAAGTCTATTTGTATTCCTATTATATTAGGGAAATTACTTGCTACAGATATTCCTGCAATACCTAAATCAATTTGTGTACCAACAGAAGTAAAGTTTGTTACTGCGGGTATTGTTGAAGCTCCTAAATCTATTTGTATTCCTGAAGCTGTTAAACCAGAGGATTGAGTAGTTGCTGAGACACCAATAAAAATTGGACTTGCAAAAGCGTTAAACCCTGAATCTATTTGTATGTATGACTCTGCTTGGTCTATTTGAGTGCCATGAGCTAACCAACCGCTATTTTGTACCATTGGTAAAGGTACACCGATAGCAAGTCTTGTACCTGCATTTGGCATAGTTGATGTAGCAGATATAGAGCTTGTTGCATTAAAAATATGATTGCCAACCGCAGAAATTCCTGCAACAGCATTTATAGTTTCATTTGTTAATGAATATACAAGACTTGGAGAAGGCGATATTCCTGTAGTTCCAGAAATAGTTGCCTCTCCAAAATGATAAGTTGGTGTGCCATAGTCGGCAATACCATAACTATATTGTCCGTAACCAATGCTAGACATTAGTTACCTTCTTATGTAAGCGTAATATCGAGTGCTGAAGCGTTGAATCTAAACACATCTCCTGTAGAAACTGATTTGCTTGTAGTTAAAGTACCATAAGCTAATAAATTTCCAGAGGTTGCAGCGTCAAAAACTCCAACTGCAACAACAGTACCATAGTCTGCTGTAGCTGTAGCGTATTCAATTGCTGCTGTATTAGATGCAGTTCCGCCAGAAACAGTAAATGCTCCTGATTGTCGAGCATAAGCCCCACCAGAAACTTCAGTTCCACCGCCTGTATCACTTGGAGCAGCAGTATAAAGTGCTACATATAAAGTGCTTGGAGCAGTATAAGAAGAACCACCAAAAACGTGATTCAATACTGCTGTTTCTAAAAAGTCAGAAAATCCTGCCATAATAAACTCCTTTAAGTTTTAAAATAATAAGTTTTTTTGTTTGTCTTTCCGTATGTTTTTCTTCTTGGCAGAAGAGAACCTTTACCAAAAGACGCTTGTGCTTGTTGTACTCTTACTTCTTCTATTGCTTTATCAAAAAGCCCTGAAAAAATAGGAATTCTATTATCTTCCATTAAAAAAATAGAAGCGTGTTTACAACACCCATATACGTAAACATCTGGAAAAGTTCTACTTACAAAGTTTTCTGTATTGGTAGAACTTAACGCAGGTACGTCTGCGTAATATGTTAATTGTAACTCATAATCTCCGTCTGGTGTGGGACAAAGTTCAATTGCATCATCTGTTATTGCAAAATATTCTGGTCTTCCAGATACATTTCCTATTGATGCTCTTTTTAAATCTAATGACTCTACTGTTTGTTGCATTAACAATGTATGGTCAGATGTGTTTAATTCTACATTAATACAACTAATCCAATCAGAAGGTAATTGCATATATTGAGAAGTTTTGTCTGCTGTTGCTACAGCTCTTTTAATCATCTGTTGATGTTTCAAAACCTTATTCATATCAGACTCAGCTAATTTAATAAAAGTGTCCATTTGAGAAGTTAAATCACTTCTGTTTAAATAATTTGCAACATTAGTTTTTATTTCGTCATACGTCATACTTTACCTTTCCAACTTCTAAATACATGATTGTCTCTATTGTTTAGCCATTGTTTCCATTTTTCAGAGTCATTAGCCCAACCTTCTAACAAAGCCTTTTCATATATTACCATAGGGACTTCTGCTATGTGTCTAAAATCTTTTCCTGCTTTTTGTTCGCCTAAATATTGGGCGTGTTTAATTACATTTTTAACGTCTTGTTCAGTATGAATAACAGACTTGTTATCTTCAGTAGAAAACTGAGATTTAAAACCTGTTTTGTGATTTATTAATGTTGTCTTAGCCATTTTATTATGAAAGAGGGTAAGAAAAATCTTACCCTCAATTCATTAGGATTATTCCAAAACTTAAGTGCTTAAGTCTGCAACAATTCCGTGAGCTGCTTCATTGCTCATTTCTAAACCATACTCAGCAAGAATAAGTTTAGTATCAGCGTCTCCAACTTTAGCAATATCCATAGTCTGGAAATTTCTTAAGTAAGATACTTTAGCGTACTCAGGGTCAACTAATAACAAAGACCTATCTCTGCTTCTGTTTGAAGGAATTATTTTTAATTCTCCAAAGTCAGAGCTGTAAATAGATACTGATGCTTCTACTGTTTGAGCATCAACATTTTGTCTAGCTGAACTTCTGCCTGTAAACCCAGATATAACACCTTTGTTTACTGGACCTGCAATAGCCATTTTAGGCTCTGCTCCATTAGTAAACATAGATTGTAAAACACCTTTTAATAGTGTTTCTGTCAAACTTCTTTGTGTACCATCTGTTGCAGCAGCAGAGTTACTTCCGTCAGACCCACCTGTTCCTCTACTTTTGTTAGTAGAAATCCAAGCCTCGAATGAACGAGTTTGCCTAGCAGTAGTATTGTTACCTGTTGCTTTAGCTGTGTTTTGGCATAGAGCCACTTCCATATCTCTTTTAAGAGCTTTAGACATTAACGCCATTTGGTGTGCAAGTTCTGATTTTTTACCTGCGGGGTCTGAAGCATCTTGAGAGCCTGATACAGTCGCATCTCTTGATGAAATTTGAGCCACATTGGACTCCCTAGTTGTAGATGTACTAGCTGAACGAGAAAGTTCAAAACCTTCTAATTGACCTGTTCCAGAAGGAGTAGGTAAATTTTCAGTTTGCCAATCGAATACAACATTTGAAATGTTCTTAGAACCAATAGCACTCATAAATGGAGTTGCAGTTGGGTCAATGTTGTAAATTACATTCGACAGGTCTTCTCTATCAGAAGTAGCATCATACGAAGTGAACGAGTTAGTTACTTTTGCCATGATATTTTTCCTTTAGTTAAATTATTTGTTCAAATACTTTAGCTGCATCTGAGATTTTCCCAGACTTAGCCACCTGTTGTCGTGCTTTCTTTAAACGTGTTGTGCTAGGTTTTCTGTTGTTAGAACTTCCTGCTCTAGCAACCTTAGTTCTGCTTTTAGCTTGAGTAGGTTTCTTTTTAACTATTTCGGATTGTTTTCGATATAACATTCCGTCTCTCATTAAAAGAACCAATCTCCAATCAGTAACAGCTCCAACTTCTTCTGGGGTAAAGCCTATTTCCTGAACATACTTTGTCATCTCTGCCCTTTCTTCGGCAGCAACTTTGTCGTCATTCCATTCAGGAATTTTTTCAGCTAATTTGCTTCTGCCTTCTTCAATTTGAGAAACCATTTGTTGATGTAGTTTTTCTTTTTCTTCTGCATCAACTCTGTCTATCTCTCCTTGAACAGCATTAACTTTAGCTAATCGTTCTTCCCAATCGGCTTTTTCCGTAAGATATTGAATTTGGTCTGTCTCCTTTAGAGAATCCCAATCTGGTTCAGGTCCTAAACCTTGCTTCAAAACTTCTTTCAGTCTTGGTAGCAACACCTTCAATTCTTCACGTTCCGCTTCGACACTTTCTTTAGTGGATTGAAATTCATTTCTTTCCTTTGCTAATTCCTGCGTTTTGCGGGTGTAATCACTATTCCTACTGTAGCCTTTAACAAGTTCATCTTCCGTAACTTCTTGTTCAACACCATCAACTTTGACAGTATAAACTTGAGGTTGGTCAAGCTCGTTATCTTCTACTTGGTCGTCAACTGATTCTTCAGCTTCATCATCTTCAACTTCTTCTTCAGTTTCATTATCTTCAGTTTCATCTACTTCAACTTCATCAATAACTTCATCTTCCGCTTCCGCTTCTAATTCTGTTGCTTCAACTTCTTGTTCCTCAATCTTTGCTTCTTGCTCCTCTTCAGGAGTAAGCATAGCTTCAAAAACATTAGCTGCTTTATCTATTTCGGTTTCAAAACCATTCGGCTTTGCGTTGTTGGTCATTTTATCCACCTTATATGTTTGTATTAACTTATTTTACCTTAAAAAAAGTAAAAAATGTTAAATGTTCCTAGTTACCCCTCTTAGTTTATCTATTTGGGACTTGGTTATTTTCCCCTTCTCTATAATTATACGGAGATGCCTTTCGACTTCAGGGAGAATTCTTATTGCTTGATGGATTGCTTCTCTTAATTCTTTTTCTTTTTCTAAATCAGAATTAATCCATCTATTCGTATATTCTTCTTTTAACTGCATTATTGCTTTATTAAAAACTTCACTACCTAATAATGCTTCAGCTTCATTAGAAGCTCTTATATCTTTCTCACTCGCCATATTTAAGCTCCAATTAACTTATCAATTTTTGTCTCTAATCTGTTTAAATTAGAAATAACTCTGTCAATATCTTCTGCTAAATCATCTTTTGTTACATAATTTCTAGCCATTTCTTCTCTAGTTTTATTTATTAAAATATCTATTCTTTTATTTTCTGCTGTATTTTGCCTAATAGAATAAAAAATTGGAGCAATAACTAAACTTAAAATTACATTCCAAATTAAATAACTTGTTATTTCCATTATTTAGTAACTCCAAACTGTAGGTCTAACCTTGCCATTTTTAAATCCCGCTATATCTAAATGAATAAATCTTTTGTCTGTACTGCCTTTTTGACTTACGCCTATTCCTGTAAAACCATGTTTAGCAGCACTAGATATTATTTTAAATGCTTGTTTGTGAGAACACAATATATCTACTGCCAAACCCATAGAATGAGTACCTTCTTTTTCTTTTTTTATCTCAATAGGGTGTTCTGGACTTCTATAGCCCGAAGTAATAATAAAAGGAAAATCCATTTCGTCTCTTAAACTTTGTAAAGCTACCATTAATTCTTTTTTAATTCCTTCTTTACCTGTATGACGACAAGCAAGTTCTTCTGGTCTAAAGTTTGTAAATTCCCATTCCATAACCATTTCCTACACTATCTATATATTCGCCAATAACTCTTAATTCTGCGTTCATTTCTATTGCATTTTCTTGAGCTTCTTCAAAAGTGTTAGCAGTTACTACAGGTCCTTCATGGGTTTGTTCTTCCCCTGTAGAAGTTATTATAGTAATTTCAGTAAGCCACATCATTTACCATGAACTCCATGTCTTTTTTCGTATGACCTTAAACCTGACATTCCTAACAATGCCATAAGAATTGTACTTAATTGTGCAAATTCAAAATCTGGCAGTTCAACGACATATCCTGTCGCACTTAAAATTGTTAATAATAATGGTTGAACAATAAAATGATAAGCCATTGCAATAGTACATACCCAACCGACAGCAGGTCGCCAATTTTTTTGGAAACCTGAATTAGATTTTGCGTCAATTTTTAATAATTCAATTTGTGCAATATTTCTTTCGTGAAATAAAGTTTGCAATTCGTGATTTAATTTTGTTTGTAAATCTTTATCTTTAACAAACTTACCTATTATGTTTGAAACAGGCTCAATTAATTTATCAATCATTTTTTAGTTTTCTTTTTCTTTTTTTTCTTTTTTTTATTGTGATACGCCATAATTTTTATGCTTTTTTAGTATTCTTTTTCTTTCCCTTTTTTGGAAATCCTGCTTTCATATTTGCATACGCTTTAGGACTAATAGTAGAATTTTTTTTGGTTCTACTTATTCCTTTCTTTTTCCTTCTATTTATATTTGCATATAATCCACGTTTTGGCATAGTTACCTCCTTACCATTTTACTTTATTGGACCAATAAGCAGCAGACATTTTGCCTCGCTTAATGTTCTTTCCATGTCTTGCTTTAAAAGACTTGGCTCTTTTTGTCATAGTTTTATCGCCAGTTTTTCCTTGCTGACCAAACCTAATAGTTTTTATTTTACTACCATCTTTAGCCACAACTACATGAGATTTAGTTTTATGATTAGGTGTGCGTTTAGGCTTGTTGTAACCCGATAGACCTAATCTCTTTAATCTATTATCTCTACTTGGCATTAAAATATTCCATGTATCATGTTAAAAAAATGTACAGAACTAATCAAAATAAATGCTGTACCTAAATAAAAATACAAAATCCATTCACCCATTAATGAATAGTGTCCTCACTAATTAAATAAAATTTTGTTGCTCTATTAACTTTATCAATAAAAATTAATTTCATAATTCTTTCAGCTTCTTCTCTATCTGTTGCTCTAATATCTGTACCGATTAAAACATGGTCTTCTGTTACAGCTTCGATATGAAAAACTTTAGGTATTTTCATCTCCTTGCATTTGTCCATTAATCAATCCTTGAGGCAATGGCATATCCATTGGCATTTCTGGTCCTGACATTGGAGGTTGAGGCATAGGTTGAGGAGGCATTTGTTCTTCTACCATGTCTTCTTGCCTATCAGAGAATAAACCTGTTGCTTGTATTTTTTGTGCATTTCTAAATTCATCATTATCTCTTTCCATAATTTTAGAAATTTCGTCCATACTAACGCTGTTGTTCCCATATTTTGCATACAGCTCTGCCATCTTAAGACGAGTTTCAACTTCAAATTTATCTCTTTCAATATCGTCATTCATAATAATTTTCATTCTGTCAGTTTCAGCGTCAACTTTGAGTTTTTCTGCTTGGACTTCAGCTTTCATTGTTTCTGCGATAGCTAATTGTTCTTCAGCAGATGGTTTGCTGTCTTCAGGTTCGACCTGTTGCTCTGGAACATCTGGATTAAAAAATTGAGATGGGTCTGAAAAACCTGCTAACTCAATTATTTTAGTTAAGGTATTAACGTATTGTTGACCTGTAACCAATGGATTAACAGGTCCTAATGTTTGCAATATCATTTCTTGTTTGGTTGCAACTTGATTTAAAACATTTAATTTTTCATCATCACTAGATTTGCTAATACCAACATTGCAAATAAGGTCTTTGTCTAAATCCCAATAACGAGGGTCAACAGCAACAAATTCATTATTTAATCTAACTATATCTGCTTCTTCAGAATTTTTAATTACCAAGTTATTTAATAACCCAAATAATTCCTTCATGCCTTCTGCAAAATGACGACAAATTAATTCTATTCTACCTTGAGCTGCTGACATTGTAGAACTAACAGCAGCTTTTGTACTTGACTGCAAGGCATCTGCGTTTAACCCTGCTGCTGCTTTAGAAACTCCTGTGCGGTTTTCTTTTTGTTCATCTAAATATTGTAAAAAAGGAAACGCCTCTTTACCTGCAAATGGAACAGAAAAAGGTTGAACTGCCCCTGCTTGTCTCATTCTTATTGGTTGTCCAATATCATTATTTAAAACATCATCTATGTTTACTTGCCCTTCAACTACACCCATTCTAGGAAAAATCGAATGACCTAATGAATCTAAACTGTCTCGAACAATTTGAGATTTAACGTCCTGAATTGGTTTTAAATAATCGGCAGGGCAAGAACCAATAGCTGTGTGTGGTTCGGGGTCTGGACAAAACATAACTACAGGTATTTCATCTATAGCTTCACAATTTATTATTTCCAACCCATTACCAACTGTGCAAACTTTTAATAATTCATCTATTCCGTCATCATCTTTGTCATAGTGAATATAATGTTCAATATATAAAATTTCTTTTCCGTCCTGTCTGTCTGGGTCGCTTAAATCTGCGTAAGGGTTTCTTGATTGTTCTTCATCAAAAGCGTCAGTTAATTCATTTGTACCTGCAAACTCTTCAATTTCTTCTCGGTCATAGCCCATAGAAACTAAATCAGAAACAGTACATATTTTTCTATGAGCAACGTAAGGAGACTCATTAAAACTTCTAGCGTTTCTTGACATTAAAATTTCTTCAGGCGGGACAGACTCAATAACTAATTGATTGTTTGCTTTAACCCTTCTAATTTTTAAGTCATAACCGATAGTCTGTTCGTTAGCTACTTCTTGTTGCGTAGCTTCATCAAAAATCATTACTTGTTCAGTTATTTCTTTTGCACTAACAACCTCAACATCTTCGTCCATAATAAGAACTTCATATTCTTGTGGAGTTAAATCAGTATATTCGTGAGTGGTTGATTTTAAACTTTGGTCATAAAAGGCTTTTACAAAACCAGACTTTCTAATTAAAGCGTCTTTAAAAACGTCATACATTACTTTAAAACCAGAATTTTTCTGCGTAACAATATAATTAATATAATCTGTTTGTTGTTTTGCTACGGGTATGTCTTCAATGTTTGTTGGAACAAACTCAACAACTTTATTTGTGCCAAAAAAAGTTCTCATAACTGAAGGCAGCATAAATAAAACAGAATCTCTAACGTCTGTAGAAACATATTCTGAAGAAATGTCAGAACCACCTGAAGGACTATCGCCTAAATAATATTGCGTAGATTCAGCTCGTTCCTCTCCTATTTGGTCAATATAGTCTCTAGCATCATCTAATTCTGATTTTAAAACGCTTTGTAATTCTTCTTCGTTATAGTCAACCTTATCGGTTGTTTCATTGTCATATTTCATAGATTATCCTACTCGGAAAATTTTGGTCTTAATTGGTCTTTTGAAATTATACCCCATAAAGGACGTACTGCCACCTATGGCAGCAGATGTTGATGCAAAAGTAAGAGCAAGTGCATCAGCTTTGTCAGGAGATTTTATTCCACGCTTTTTCATTTCTTCTTTGCTTTCTAATTTTATTTTGCCAGAAGAAGTGTATTTATAAATAGGAGATATTAATTCAGAAATTAATTCGTCATCATCTGGAAAACAACAATCTCTAGCAGAAAGCCATTCTTTAATTTTAAACCAAAGTTCGGCTCTTAAATTTAAATAATTTTTTTTACTAGATGGAGACTCTCCAACATTAATTCCTCTAACTGGCATATCTAGTTCCTGTAATCTATCTACTACGCCACTTCCAACACCAATAACATCAACTAATATTTCACTTGGTTTTGTCAAAGCTACTTGGTCATCATATTCGTTTTTAATAGCTCCACATAAAGCCATTAAATCCATAGAATTATAAGTTTTAATTTCAAGAACAGTATTACCCTGTCTTTTACATAACGCTGATTTATCATTCCCGAAACGAGCTACGTCTAACCCCCAAACTATAGGTTCGTTTGCAGTTAACTGAACATCTCTGTTTACAGCAGCTTTACATAAGTCTATCGGAATAACAGTATCATCATCATAATTAGGAAATTGACCTAACACCTCTACTTTAGCTACAGTAGATTCTTCCCCGTACTGCTCTAACATACTATGAAATAATTTTTGGTCCGTCCCTTCGACAGTTCGAGAGTCTATTTGTTCGTTTTGCCAAAAACTACGCTTACTATGAAAACTATCAAAGAAAGGTCCTGTATTTCTTCTAGGGTTAGAGAAGGTAAACCAATACCTGTCTTTTGTTGGCTCTGTAAAAAACCCTTCGCTTACTGAATAAATAGGGTTTGGAATACCTGAAGCCTCGTCCATTATTAAACAAACACCATAAGAACTGTGTATTCCTGCAAATGCGTCTGGATTTTCTTCACTCCATAACTGAGCTTGGGCGTAGTAATAACCTGTATCTATTTTTAGGTCATTTGTAAGCCTTTCATCAAACCATTTAGCAGGTCTTATAGTAGTTGCTGTTTTTTCCCACCAATGACCATTAATAGATAAAGTTAGCCACTTACCTAATTCCGCCCATGTTCTACTTCTAAGCTGTTGTTCTGTGTTTGCTGTTACAATTACAGTAGAACCCAGTCTGGTTGATAAAATCCATAGTATTATCCATGAAACTAATGCTGATTTGCCTATACCCCTACCACTTGCTACTGCAAGTCTAAACATTTCAGGAATATCTACTGTTTCATTTCTAGCTATATGTTTTGCAATATCTTTTAAAATTTTTTCTTGCCACTTTCTAGGACCTGTAAAACCTTCAAGGGGGGTATCTTTCATGCCCCAACTAAAGCAAAACTTAACAAAATTATACGGATTATCCTTAATATCTAAGGACCATAGTTCCGTCATTAATGCTTTTTCTTCCTCTGGTTTATATTTCATAAGCTATAGGGTGGCAGAGATGTAAGACGAGGAGAAAAGATGTGAACACCTCTGCCGATTTGAATTCGGCTAATTGTAAGGAACGCCAATTCAAACAATATTTTTGTAAAAAAATAAAAAAATTTATTTCTACTGTTATTATTATAACACGTACACGCTACAATTTTAGGGGGGGTTATCGCATTTATTACAGGCACGAAAAACGCAGACGCAACGCCTAAAATACAGGGGAATATTCTATAAAGGGAGTTAGTCATTCTCTTCTATCTCCTTATCTTCTAGGTTTTTAAAATCTCCCTCTATTGTTTGGGGCGTATTTGGGACGCTTTCCAGTCTCTCCCTTGCGTCCTTGAGAATATTATTTAAATTTAAATCAACTTTTATCTGTGCGTCTTCGTCTTTCCATTGTCCGTTCTCTCCTCTCGATTTTAACCAAAATATTTGAGCATTAACGCTAGGATTATCGGGTTTGGTTGCACTTTCATATAGGGCATTTGCTACAGTCATCATTGCTTTTGATTTCCCTCTTTCCATAGCCTTAACAAAATTAACACTTCTTTTTTTGTTTCTATGTAATGTGAGCCATGAGATAGGAGGGTTTAATGCTTGTGCTACTTGCTTTTCACTTAATCCTAAACCGAATAATCTTTCCACTTCTTTAAAATCTAGCTCAATTTTTTTTCGTCCTGCTTTTGCTTTTTTGATAGGTTTATTATCTTTTTTTGTGTTCATTTTTGCTTTTATTGTGTCTTTTTTATCACTTTTTGAATATTTTTTTATATAGCTAATATCCTTTATTTTAAAGGTTTTTCTTTGATTTTGTTAATTTATTTTAACTTTTTTTTGATTTAGTTGTTTACATCTAGGATAGATTTCTATAATATCTGTCCTAGACATTTAAAAAACCAGTAAGGAGGTATAAAAAAATGACTAACAACAAAGACGAGAAAATAAAAATATATGTGGCTTCTTTAGAAGCATATAACTCAGGTCGAATGGTTGGGGACTGGATAACCCCTTGCGATTATTCAGATTATGAAAGTTTTCAAAATGCTATTAAAAAAGCTACTAAGAACGCAGACGAGGTAGCTGTTCACGATTACGAAGGAATTAATCTTCATACTGAGTATCCAGACTTTGAAAAACTTTATGAATTTGCAAAAGGTTTAGAGGATAGCTATTTAGATAACGAGGTTATTTTCGCTTTTGCAGAACATACAGGAGAAGACCCAGAATTTGATTTAATAGCTAAAGCAGAAGATTATTATGTAGGAACTTTTGAAAACTTTAGAGAATATGCAGACGATTTTGCTGATGAAATGCTTGGACAACAAAAGGATAGTTTTTTAACCAATTATTTTGATTACGAAAGTTATGCTCGAGATTTAGAGTACGATTTTATTGTATGTCATGTATCAGGTTATAACGTGGCAATATTTAACAATTGTTAAAGGAGGTAAGGAAAACACTACTACTGAAGACGCTAATGCAGAAACACCCTTTTTTCCTCACATTGTTAAAGTTAGAAAAGAGGGTGTCTAGTAGAGGGAATAATCCCAACACACAAAAGCCAAAAGGCAGGAGGCAGAAATGCAAAATATTAAAGATGTTCAAATAGAACAAGCCAGACACCCTTTAAGGAATAATGTTCCGTCTTGGTTGTTAGGACTTTTTGAAAATTATGATGGCGTTCATTTAACGAACCATGAAGACGAAACAGAAAAAGCAGACTTATTAATTTGTGCTGAAGCTGTTATAGACATAATAAATAATGACTTTACAGGGTACAACGTAGAAGTTTCAGCGAATGATTTAGTTGATTGCTATATACATGACAGTATTTGTAGCCCCTTAAATGGAGGTTAAACCAGTCTATCTGAAGAAGTTTAATACAGAAACGCTTTATTTTAGGAGGAGATAAAGCGTCATAGACAAAAAGCCGAAAGGCAGGAGACAAACAATGAAAATAACAAACTATAAAAATTACAAAATAAGAGAAAGTAAAGGCACAAAACGTATTGCTAAATCAATATTAATTGAAGAGCCAAACGGAGATATTTTACTCTTGATTGCTAATAAACCTAAAACTGTAAAAGAAGCTAAACAATATATAGACAAAATTGGAGAATAAATAATGAATAAGAAAAAAAGATTTATAGCGACTAGAGAATATTCTCGTGAAGAGTATTGTTTTATTGATGCTTACACTTTAGAGGAAGCTGAAAAAATAGCTGAAAATGAAGAGTTAAATTGGGAGTTAGAAGGTGAAACAGATGAAGTTGAGGTTAAGGAATGAATAAGAAACAAAAAAGATTGAGACTTAAAAGACTTAACGCACAAAATAAACTGTATAAAAAAACTGGTTACTGGAGTTATAAGCAGTTGGGATATGCTTCTCTTCACGAGTCACAAGCGAGGGACGAATTATGACTGATAATTACAACAAAGAATGGATTGAGCAGAGACTTTATACAATCAAACGTGAGCAGGAATTAGAAGGAGATAGTATGTACCCTAAGACTTATGAAAAACTTACGTTAGAAGCCATAGAATTAAGGCAGAAGCTAAAATCTTTTGAAGAAGCCGAACCAAAATTAAGTGAGGAGGAAGAAAAGCAGAAAGATTTAGATTGGGACAGATTTTTTAGACACATGGAGGGCAAATTTAAAAATGAAAAATAAAGATTACAAGGACATATTTTTTCTAGCAATGGAGTTAGATGAATACCAAAGAAAGATGTTAATTATGGTTTTAGTTTCTTCCATGTTAACTGATTTAAGCAATCAAGAAGCTATAACTTTTATAAGAATACTACAGGAGGTAACCAACGAAGAAGTATGAAAAAATTTACAATTACAGGAGAGTTTGAATTCAAAGATATTGAAGCTGAAACAGAAGAAGAAGCTATTGAGCTTGTTGAAGATGCTTTAAGGGACTTAAATAATATATGTTACGAAGTTAAGGAGGAAGCATGAAACAAGCAGATAAAAACTTTTTAGATGATGTGTACGATACTTTAATGAAAAATACGCAATACAGAGT
>MDTG01445802.1_pt1 | contig 13838 bp, 10 predicted proteins | sample 811421 | NCBI WGS metagenome assembly MDTG01 (sample SAMN05326645, study PRJNA326480) | marine metagenome | isolation source: seawater | place: Pacific Ocean: South East | collected 2011 | reverse complement strand
GCGCGAGCCGGGCTGGCTCGCGCTCGCCCCGGGGGCCGGGGGCGCAAGGGGCGCCTGCGCGCGCTCGGGCGGCGCGAGCGGGGGGCGCTCGCGCGGCGCGCGCTCGTCGCTCTCGGGGGGCGGGGCGGGCTTGGCGCCGAGGACCTTGCCGATCGCGAAGAGCAGCCCGAAGGCCACGCCCGCGGCCAGCAAGACGAGGGGCAGGGGCGGAGAGTCCGCCAGGAGCAGGATCTGGTTCATTGCACTGCACGACCGAGCTGGAGCCGCAGGCGTGTCAACACGGTCTGCGGGTCGTCGGTGACCGAGACCAGGCACTCGCGTCCGGCGCGGACCCCCAGGATCGCGTGGCGGTGGACGAGGCGCGGCGGCAGCTCGTCGCCCTCGCCGCGACCCCAGGCCAGGAGCGCGTCGTGCACGAACACCTTGGGGTGCTCGACGGTCTCGAGGCGCTCGAGGCTGTCCACGACCGCGGCGCTCTCCCAGAAGGGCAGCTCGAAGCAGAGCAGCTCCTCGACCGCGGGCTGCTCGCGCTCGCGGATCACCGCGCCCAGGGCGCGCGCCGTCTCGTTGATCACGTGGTCGCGGTCGTCGCCCTGCTCGGCCAGCTTGGGGTCGACCTTGGCGATCAGGGCGTCGACGAACTCCTGCGCGCCCAGGCCGAGGCGCTCCAAAGAGGCGCGGAAGGTCAGCGGCGCGTGTCCGAGCAGGGCCCGGATCAGGAGCGCGCGGGTGAAGTTGCGCCGCGACTCGTCGCGCGAGGTGTGGATCGCGGCGAGGGGGAAGAGGCGCGGCTTGTCGCGCCAGCTCTTGCGGAGGCGGTAGCCAGGGACGCCCGCGCCGTAGGCGGCCGCGAGCTCGTCGTAGCGGAGCTGGTCGCTGTGCTGGTAGAGGTCGGCGCCGGGGTAGTAGCGCAGGACGGCGGTCGAAATGTCCGCCTGGATCTTGGGCTCGGTGGCCCAGCGAACGGCGGCGCTGACCGTCTCGTCGAACTCGGCGCGGGTCTCCTCGGGGAAGCCGACGATGATCCCGACCGTGGGGAGCAGGTGCTGGCGGGCGGTCAGTTCGACGGCCGCGTGGACCTTGGGCGGCTCCAGCTTCTTGCCCGTCCAGCGCTGGCGCTCGGCGCTGAGCGTCTCGACGCCGAAGAACACCTGGCTGCAGCCGGCCAGGAACATGTCCTGGGCCACGTCCTCGGTGATGTTGTCGGTGCGCGAGGTGCACGACCACTCGACGTCGATGTTCCGCCGGCGGATCTCGGCGCAGAGCTCACGCACATACTTCTTGTTGGCGACCAGGTTGTCGTGGAGCAGCTCGAAGCGGTTGCTCTGGGCCTTCTCCATGGCCCACTCGATCTCGTCCACCAGGCGCGGCGCCGACTTCACGCGGTACTTCCGCTGGAACATGTTGGTCGTCGAGCAGAAGTTGCAGTTGTAGGGGCAGCCGCGACCGGCCTCGACGGTCAGCACCGGGTTGAGCGCGAGGTAGTCGCTCAGCTCGACCAGGTGGAAGGCGGGGTAGGGGAGCGCGTCCAGGTCCTCGACGCCCCCGCCCGCCGGGTTGCGCACGATCTGCTCGCCCCGCCGCCAGGTCAGGCCCGGGACGCTCGCCAGCCGCTCGGGGTCGGCCCCGTCACCGATCGCCTCGATCAGCTGCTCGAAGGTCCAGTCCCCTTCGTCGCGCAGGACGTAGTCCACGGCGGGGAAGGTCGCCATGACCTCTTCGTCGAGGAAGGTCACGTGCGGGCCGCCCAGGACGATCGGGACCTTCTTGAAGCGCTTGCGGATCTCCTCGACCAGCTCCATGGTCACGTCGAAGGCGTAGGACCAGGTGGTGACCCCGAACAGGTCGACCTCGCCCTTGGCGGGGAGGTGCTCGCGATACTGCGTCCGCAGCGAGCGCTCGGGGTCGATCCGGCCTTGCTTGTGCAGCAGGTTCAGGTCGATCAGCTCGACCTCGCGGCCGCCCCGCTCCAGCAGGGCGGCGAGCAGGAGCAGGCCCAGGGGCGGGTTGACGTCTCCGGGTCCCCCTCCGATCGGCGGCTGGATCAGGGCGACGCGCTGCAGCGAGGTCGCCGCCTGTGGCAGGGGTCGAATCACGCTCCCAAGGCTATTGCGGCGGGTGAGCTCGCGCCAGCGCTCGGCTCACTCATCCAGACGGGCCAGGGCGTCGTGCGCTGCGGCCTGCTCGGCGAGCTTCTTGGAGGGGCCTCGTCCGCGCCCCAGCTCGTCGTCGTCCAGGCGGACGGCCACCAGGAACTCCTTGCGGTGGTCGGGCCCCTGCTCCTCGAGCACCACGTAGCTGGGAGGCCGCTTGTAGAGCTGCTGGGTGTGCTCCTGCAGGCGCGACTTGTAGTTGCGCGAGCCCCGGCTGAGGGCCGCCTCGATCGCGTCCGCCAGGCCCCACAGGATCGGCCCCGTGACCGCGTCCACGCCGCCGCTGTCAAGGTAGGCGGCCCCGATCAGGGCCTCGACCGCGTCCGCCAGGACCGAGCTGGAGAGGCGCTCGCGGTCCAGTCCGCGGCCGAGCTCCAGCTCGTCGGTGACCCCGAGCTTGCGCGCCATGGCGGCCAGGGCCCGGGTGGAGACGACCGCGCTGCGGAGCTTGGTCAGCCGCCCTTCGTCCTCGTCGGGGAAGGCGGCGAAGAGGAAGTGAGCCACCACCAGACCCAGGACGGCGTCGCCGAGGAACTCGAGGCGCTCGTTGCTCGCTCGCTCGGGCCCCTTGGCGGAGGCGTGGCGGAGAGCTCGCGCGAGGAGCGCGCGGTCGCGGAAGGTGTAGCGAAGCCGCTTCTCGAGCGGCGTTACACGCTCAGGCGGCGTCGCCAGAGCAGGACTCCACTCATGAGCAGCAGGGCAATGCTGGTCGGGAGGTGGCTGGAGGGGGTGCCCTCGGCGCCGATCGCGCAGCCGCCGCCGCCGCCGCCGCCGCCGCCCGAGGAGCCGCCGGTGGCGGTCGCGGGAGCCGAGACGGGCGCGCTGTTGGTGGTGGGCGAGGACTGGCTAGGCGCGACGCTGGGGGCCACGACGGGGTCCTGGGCCGCGCTGCTGCTGTCGCCGGAGCTGGCGGCAGGCGAGCTGAGGGTGAAGGCGCCGTTGATCTTGGCGAACTGCCCGTCGGGGTTCTCGACGGCCACGCTGTAGGTGCCGTCGGTCAGGCCGCTGGGGACCGTGAAGCGGACCTCGTTGTTGAGGCCGCTGGCGTTGACGACGGTGCCGCCGAAGACCACCCGGGCGCCGGGCTCGAAGTTCTGGCCGCTGATCGTGACCTCGCTGCCGGCGATCCCCTCGCTCGGGCTGAGGCCCTCCATGGCGGGCGCCGGGTTGCGGATCTCGAAGCCGCCGGTCAGGACGGCGCAGGCGAGGGTCGTGGCGTTGAAGATCCGCACCGAGCGCAGCTGGGGCAGGGCCGAGGGGCCGACGGAGAGCTCCGCGCGGACCGAGCTGCTGTTGAAGGTCGGGTTGCTGACGAAGAGCGCGTCGCCGGGAGGGCCCGGGATCACGATCGTGTCGGCGTCGTTGAGGCTGCTGCCGAACACGCTCAGCATGAGCTCGCTGTTGGGAGCGATCGCGTTGGCGCTGATGCTCGTCAGGTTCATGTTGGTCTTGGCCAGCGCGTCGATCGTGCCCGCGTCGGTGGTCGTGCCGAAGGTGACGTTGACCGTCTCGGGGTTCGCCGGCGAGCTGCGGCCGCCGCTGCCCCAGAAGGTGGTGCCGAAGCCGGTGTCGATCGTCAGGCCGCTGGTGTGGAGCGAGAAGTTGGCGTTCGTGACGGGGCCGTCGAGGGGCTCGGCGTAGACGACATAGCTGCCCTGGTCGAGGCCGCGGATCTGGAAGAAGCCGGTCGCGTCGGTCAGGGTCGCCGAGGCGGGGAAGCCGTTGACGTCCTCGGCCACCACGTGGGCGCCGCTGACGGCCTTGCCGTTGATCTTGAGGAAGCCCTGGATCGCGCCGGGCTGGCCGCCGATCGGGTAGATCGAGGCGGCGGCGGCGACGTCGTCCGGCTCGAGCGAGCGCAGGCGGGTGTCACCCGTGTTCGCGAAGGGGTTCATGGTCGCGCCGATCACGGCCGAGTGATCGAGGCCAATGAAGTGGCCGACCTCGTGGGTCGCGATGCTCTGGATATCGAACTTGCCGCTGTTGCCGTCGGTGCTGAACTGCTTGGTGCCGTTGAAGAGGATGTCGGCGTCGATGATCTGGCCGGTCGTGGGGTTGAAGTCGACGGGGGTGATCGCGACCAGGCCGCTGCCAGCGCCGAAGAAGCCGCTCTCGTTGTCCATGTCCCACATGACGGTGTGGAGGTCGTCGCTGCGCCAGTCGGTGCGCGAGCGCGAGGTGGCGTCGGTCAGCTCGATGAAGTCGATCCGGCTGGAGGGGATCTTCTTCCAGGCCTCGAAGCCGACTCGGATCGCGGCCTCGTCGCTGCCGTCGCTGGTGCCGGGGTGCGCGGTCTCGTGGATCACGAAGTTGACCGTCGAGTTCTGCCAGAAGAAGGGCAGGCTGCCCGCCTGGAGGCTGACCCAGGCATAGCTGGACCAGCTGAGCCCGAAGAGGGCGAAGAGCACGGCCAGCACCGGCGCGCGGTGGACGAAGCGCTTGCTGACCAACTGGCAGCCGTGGTCCCGAATCGCCATTAGTTACCCCGTCCCTGCGAGCCCTTGGAGCCCGTGTCTTCTTCCGCAGCCTTCTTCTTGTTGGCCGCGATGCGCTGCTTGATCCGCTCGACCAGGTCGTCGAAGGCGACGCCCTGCTCCTGGTGGATCTCCTCGATCTTCCCGCTCTTGCGGTCCATCAAGCGCAGCCCTTCGAGGTCGCGGAACGCCAGCTTGCGCCCCTCGACCACTCGAATCGTGTATTTCCCTTGAGCCAGGCCCACCGCGGCGCGGCAGCCCAGCTTGTTGATCGGGGCGAGGAAGACCAGGATCTCCTCGTTGACGCGATAGCTCGCCGCCCCCGAGATACCGCTCCCGCGCTTGCCGAGGACACCGCCGTAGGCGCTAAAGGCGAACTGCTTGCCCTTGAAGCCCTTGTAAGCGTCGAACACCTCGAGGCGGTAGTCCGTGACGATCACGCCCTTGGCGAGGTGGCGGGCCCGCTTCTCCACGACCTTGCCGTGGAGAATGAGAGCGGCCCGATCGGTCATGTCGTCCGGCGAGAAGCGCAAGACGGTCGACGCCTCGGCCACGCCGAGCGAGAGCGCGACCAAGGCGCAGGCCAGGGCGACCACTTGGGTCAGCCTCGTCCCGCTCTTGCCGCACCGCGTCGTGTCCGTCCCGAGACTCATGAGTCCTCTCTCCGCCAGTAGTTGCGCAACCCCGGTGCCAACATCGGTTGACCCCTGGAGCCCTCGAATTCACTGAGGTTATGGCGATCTAGGGCGATGCGTTCCGCTTCATGCGTCGCAGGATGGACACAATCAGGATCACGTTTCGGAACGCTGAAACCCGCCCTCTGGGTCGAGCTACCCGTGCTCGACCCGGACGCAAGTCCCTCGAGGGGCTTAGCTCGCGTCGCCGGCGTCTCCGCTGGCAGCGGCCGCCGAGGTCTTGTCCGTGGTGTCCGAATCGGCCGATGCATCCGAGCCCGCCTTGGCGTCCACCTTATCCGCCAGGATGTTGATCTCGTCCGCGATCTCGGTAAAGAAGTCGCCGTCGCGGAGGTGGATCCGGGTGTCCATGCCGGCGTTGACTTCCTTGAGCACGACCCCGATTCGGTAGGCCGATCCCAGGAGCCGGTGGGTGTGAATGATCGTGTAGACGGCCAGCGCCAGGCTGCAGCACACGATCGCGAAGGCCAGCACCCCCACCAGGACGAACATGCCGCCGCCCTCGGGCAGGGCACGATTGACCCCCCGCAGGGTGACCGCCATCCAGACCAGGCTGCCAACCAGGAGCAGCGAGCACACCCAGGTCAGGATGTAGAGCAGGTGAACCCGCTTGCTGACCATGTAGTCCTTGCGCCGCTCACCGGCCATCGGAACCTCCTCAACGCCGGAGGCTTCCTCCGGCGGGCGCGCAATATATCGGCTGGCGGGCCTGCGGTCTATCGAGCCTTCTGCTGCACATCGCGGGCGCAGCGGAAGGTGACGAGCGCGTCACGCGCGTCCCGCCGCAGCCCCGCCCGCAGGTGGGCGCTGGCGCGCCCTCGGGCCGGATCCAAGCCACCCCGCAGGGTGCGCAGTTCGGTGTGCGGCGAGGGGTTGGGGTAGGGTCCAAAGGCCGAGGCGGTCCACTCCCAGCCGTTTCCGGTCAGGTCGCAGACCCCTTCGCTCGACGCACCCGCCTCGCCGACGGGGCCTAGCCCGGCCTGCACCCGGCTCGGATCGAAGACCTCGCCGTAGGGCTGGCTCCGCTGCTCGGGGCCTTGAGCCGCGCGTTCCCACTCGAACTCGGTCGGGAGGCGCTTCCCCTCCCAGCGGGCGAAGTTCAACGCCTCGTCCCAGTCGATCCCGGTCACCGGCAGGTCGAGGAGCTGGGGCCGCAGGCGCCCCCGCTTGGGCCAGGAGGGCGGCCGCTTGGCCTTGGTCGCCAGCACGTAGGCCAGGTAGCGGCGGTTGGTCACGGGGTGCCGGTCGATCCAGAAGGGCGAGAGCTGGCGCTCGTGCACCGGCGAGGCCGAGGGCTCCTCCCGGTCGCCGATCACCAGGAATCCGCCCGGAATCAGGACCATTCCCGCGTCCGAGCTCAGCGGCTCGCTGGACGGGCTGCGGGTCGCCTTGCCCCCGGGAGGGCAGAGCCCGAGCACCTCCCGACGGACCGCGTTGGCGGCCGGGCGCGCTCCGGGGTCCCTGGAGAGGCAGCGCTTGACCAGCGCGTCGAAGCGGCGGTCGAGCCCCCGCTGCAGCTCGCTGGGGAGCTCCAGGCCCTGCGGCAGGCGCCCGGTCAGGAGCTCGAAGAGCAGCACGCCAAAGGAGTAGAGGTCGGCGGCCAGGGAGGGCTCGGCCCCCTCCAGTCGCTCGGGCGCGAGGTAGGCCAGGGTCGCGTAGGTCTGCTCGCCCTGGCGGTCGCTGCTGAGCATCGAGGCCTCCAGCGCCGCCTCGGGGGCTCGGCCCACCTGACCGAAGTCGGTCAGGGCCACCCGCACCGGACGCGCGGCGGGGTCCACCAGCACGTTGGCTGGCTTGAGGTCGCCGTGGACGGTGCCGCGCTGGTGGGCGTAGTCGAGGGCGTCGAGGAGCTGGAGGAGCACCGGCCGGCGCAGCCTCCGCGGCAAGGGGCCCCCCCGGAGCATGCCGGCCAGATCGCCTGGGAAGCGGTCCAGCACGGCGTAGGGCCGCCCGAGCACGCTCCCGCGGGCCAGCTCGTTGAGGATCCCCGGGTGCTCGAGGCGAGGCGCCCTCGCCAGGCAGTCGGCCTGCTCGGCGACCTTGACGGCCACCTCGCGCGAGCGCCAGCGGGCACCCCACACGGTGGCGCTGCCACCCTGGCCGATGGGTTCGGCCAGCTCGATTCCCTCGACCAGGAACGCGGCCTGGAGCTGGTCGAGTTGGTCGGTCCCGCTGAGCACGCCTGTCCTCCCGAGCTTGCAGGGTGGCGCCTCGCCGCAGCGCGAACAAGGGGCCCGACCTGTACACGCCCGCTCGCTGACTGGGGTTCCCGGATTCCTGTCGGAGAATTCCCCCTGGGGCGACACCTTGATCGTTGAGCGCTCAGGTCCTACTCTGCGGATGCGCGCTGCTCCGATGGACCCAGCAAGGAGCGAGGCTTGAACACCCCACCCTCCACCTTTCTTTGGACTGCGATCGTCGCGGGCGGGCTGACCACCTTCGCCGGCTGCGCGAGCAATCACCCCGTCTCGCGAGTCGAGAGCCCCGTCAACGTGACCCACGAGGTCGCCTTCGGGGACTACCGCCGGGTGTTCAACACCACCTATCACATCCTCAACCGCTACGGCGTGGTGCAGACCTCGTCCTATCGCTACGGCGAGATCCGGGCGCTGATCGGAGAGGACACGAGCCTCTTCCAGAAGACGCGCCGCGAGATCGAGGCCCGGATCGTCGACGCCGGCGACTACTGGGACGTCCAGTGCCGGGTCCTGATCAAGATCGAGGACAGCGAGGTCGCGACCTTCTCCGACCAATACAACCCGCTCTACGACTGGAAGACCGTCGCCTCGGACCCGAGCCTCGAGGTGCGGCTCAACAACGAGATCCGCGCCGCGCTCTCTGGGGGCGCCTGGGAGGCCAAGGCCCCGCTGCGCCCCGAGCCGCGCGTTCCCTACGAGCGCCTGAGCGGGGACGAGAAGGCCCACCGCTCGCGCGCTGAGAAGGCCGGCAGGTCCCCGGCCAAGAAGGCCAAGAGCAAGCGCAGCAAGAGCAAGAGCGCCGCTCCGGCGACCAAGCCCTCGAGCGACGACACCGACGAGGTCGCGCACCACGGCGACGAGCTGGCGCACGCCGCGACCAGCTCGGCCTTCGAGCGGCTCGGGATCCTGCGCATGCAGCGCAACGCCTTCGACGACGCCGCCAAGGCCTTCCGCGCCGCCGCGCGCGCGCGCGACGGCCACCTGCGGGCGCACTTCCTGCTCGCGCAGGCCGAGCTGAGCCAGGGCGACTACGCGCTGGCCCTCGAGCAGGTGCGCGTCGGGCTGCGCCACAACCCGGCTTGGGTCGCCTCCGACCTCGACCTGCGCGACCTCTATATCGACCAGGCGACCTTCGCCCGCGTCCACGAGGGGCTCGCCCGCGCGGCGGCCAAGGACGACTCGCTCCAGTTCCTGCTCGGCTTCGTCCGCTTCCACGCGGGCGAGGGCGAGGGCGCGCTGGTGGCCTTCGATCGCCACCTGGCGCAGAACCCGGAGGACACGGTGGCGCGCGGCTACCGAGATCGCGCGCGTGAGCGCGTCGACGCGGCCCACGGGCTGGAGAACTTCTGACCGGAGAGACTCTGGCTGGGATCCCACGCGAGCCGACGACGGAGGTCGTCGGCTCGCGCTGCGTTTGGGGAGGCTCGTCAGGCTCCTAGTTGGGCGCGGCACCTCTCCCTCAAGCAGCCTGGTGCTCGAGGAAGAGGCAGCGGCCATCGACGTTCTTGTTCAGGAACTGCCAGTCCTCGCTCACGAGCTCGACGCCGTCGGCGCCGTCCTGCAGGTGGCCCCTCACGACGAGCTTGGTCCCCTGCTTGATCCAGGTCGCGACCACCTCGGCCTTGCGTTCACCGCTCACCCGAACGGGCACGGTCGCTTCGCTGGTCCTTCCGTCCCAGCCAGTGTGCTGACAGCGCAGCAGGAAGGTGCAGCTCGAGGTCTCGAAGTCTTGCTCTGGGTCCGCGCAGACTTCTCCCGCCACGAAGATTCGGTTGATCACGTTCTATGACTCCTAAGCACTCCTTCCTGAGGTGGCGCGACTCTACTCAACGACCCTGACAACACGCGAACCCGCTCGCAAGTTCAGACGAGCGACTCGCTTGGGCTCTGAGATTTCCTTCGAATCGCTCTCGGCGGGCGCCGGTCGAGGGGGGCACTTGAAAGCGAGGTCCCCATGCGCCCGATCCGATCGAACCTGACCCACTCCCTCGTCGCTGCCTCCCTCTTCTCCGCCGCGCTCGCCGCGGGCTGCACGAGCAGCGAACACGCCCCGCGCGCGGTGAAGTGCGAAGAGTCGGGGGACGCCGCCGCGGGCGGCGAGTCCTACGCGCTCCACGAGGCCCGCCGCCGCACTCACGCGCCCAACGTCGCGACCCCGGCCGCCAAGCTCGACGGCTACGCGGCGCCTGCCGACTGCGAGCAGCCGGCGCCCGAGCCCATGGCTGGCCCCGGCGAGTTCACCGGCGGCGAGGGCTACGTCGACTACGGCGTGCGGCCCTTCGTCAACGCCGCGACCGACCCCCGCTCGACCTTCTCGATCGACGTCGACACCGGCTCCTACACGATCGCGCGCCGCAAGCTGCGCGAAGGGCAGCTCCCTCCCCCGGCCGCCGTGCGCGCGGAGGAGTTCGTCAACTACTTCCGCCAGGACTACCCCGACGCCGCGCCCGGGCGCTCCTTCGCGGTCGTGAGCGAGGCCGCCGCCTCGCCCTTCCGCCCCGGCAAGACGATCCTGCGCGTCGGCCTGCAGGGCCGCCGTCTGCACGCGGCGACGCGGCGTCGCGCCAACCTGGTGTTCCTGGTCGACACCTCGGGGTCCATGCAGTCGCCCGACAAGCTCGGCCTCGTCAAGCGCAGCCTGGCGCTCCTCGTCGATCACCTGCGCCCGGACGACCGCGTCTCGATCTGCACCTATGCCGGCAGCGTGCGCAAGGTCCTCGACCCCACGCCGGCTTCGGAGCGCGGCACGATCCTGCGCGCGCTGGCGCGCCTGCACGCCGGCGGGAGCACCGCCATGGGCTCGGGGATCCAGCTGGCCTATCAGCTCGCCAGCGCTCAGGCCGGCCCGGAGGTCAACACCCGCGTGCTGGTATGCAGCGACGGCGACGCCAACGTCGGTCCACGCTCGCACCACCAGATCCTGGACCTGATCGCGGGCTACCAGCAGCGGGGGATCACGCTCGGCACGATCGGCTTCGGCATGGGCAACTACAAGGACACCATGATGGAGCAGCTCGCCAACAAGGGGAACGGCAGCTACGCCTACGTGGACGGAATGGAGGAGGCGCGCCGCCTCTTCGCCGAGGAGCTGATCGAGAACCTCGAGGTGATCGCTCGCGACGTGAAGCTGCAGGTCGTGTTCGACCCCGCCCGCGTCCGCCGCTACCGCCTGATCGGCTACGAGAACCGCGCGATCGCCGACCGCGACTTCCGCAACGACGCCGTCGACGCCGGTGAGGTCGGCGCGGGGCACCGCGTGACCGCCCTCTACGAGCTGGAGCTGGTCCCCGGCGGCGAGGGAGTCCTGGGCGCGGTCCACCTGCGCTACAAGCCGGGCGTCCGGCGCAGCGCCGCCGACGAGCGGGCCCGCGAGGAGAGCTACGCCCTGACCCGTGAGGCAGGCAGCTTCGCCGCCGCCTCCCAGCGCTTCCGCTTCACGGCCTGCGTCGGCGAGCTGGCCGAGGTGCTGCGCAAGAGCCACCACGTCCAGACCTCGCTCCCCGAGCTGGTGGCGCTGATCGAGCGCTCCCTGGACCGGCGCCACGACGACCGCGAGCACGATCTGCTCGACCTCGCCCAGCGCGCGGCCTTCCTCGCTGGACGCGCCGGCAGCTAGAGCCGAGCGCAATCGCTCGTCGACCGGTCGGCAGCGACCCGTGCATCAGCGCGGGTCGCTGCGCTCGTTTCCTGGCCAGCGTGCAACCAATGGATCCAAAGAGCGTGTATGGAGTGCGCGCCGCGAAACCCAACTCGAATCGAAAGCGGCGCAAGTCGTGGGCGCTTCGTGGGTCCTCGGTTTGCATTATCGAACCGTATCGGGAGGGACCGTGTCGCACGCACCCAGGCGGGGGCGTACATGGAAGCTCCCCGCCCACCCAAGACGCACGGCCCGCTTAGGTTCCTATCAACTCCTGGCTGAGCTAGGACGCGGCGGAACCGGCGTGGTCTATCGAGCTCGTCGAGTCGGCGAGGAGCAGGACGTAGCGCTCAAGGTGCTGCGCCGGCCGACGCCCGAGGAAGCGGCCCGCTTCCGCAAGGAGGCGCAGCTCGTCAGCGGCCTGGATCACCCGGGGATCGTCCAGCTCGTCGCCCACGGCCGTGTGCGTGAGGAGTGGTTCCTGGCCTTCGAGCTGATCGAGGGCGGCAGCTTGCTCGATCGCCTCTGCCGGGGCCCGCTCAGCCCGAGCCACGCCGCGCGCTTGATCGCTGAGGTCGCGGACGTGATCGAGGCCGCCCACGAGGCGGGCGTCGTGCACCGGGATATCAAGCCGGCCAACGTGCTCCTCGACGCGCAGGGCGCGGTCAAGGTCGCCGACTTCGGCCTGGCTCGAGAGCTCGGCGACGCCACGCGCATGACGCAGACCGGCGACATCCTGGGCACGCCGGCCTACATGGCTCCCGAGCAGGCCATGGGGAAGGTCGAGGCCGACGGCACCCTGATCGACGTCTACGGCCTGGGCGCGACGCTCTACCACCTGATCGCGGGTGACCCGCCCTTTCAGAGCGGCATGGCGGGAATGATCGAGCTGGTGCACCAGGCGCCCGAGCCCCTCGGGCAGCGGGCGAAGGTCGACCCTGCTCTGGCCCGGATCGTGCACCGCTGCCTCGCCAAGGAGCCCAGCCAGCGCTTCCCCAGCGCGGCCGCCTTGCGCGACGCCCTCGACGACTACCTCGCGGGCCGGACGCAGCCCGCGCCCGTTCGCCTGCGCCTGTGGCCGAGCGCGGCCGCCGGGATCGCCGCGGCCCTGCTGGGCTGCCTTGGCCTGCCCCTCTTCCTGAGCGGCGAGGAGCCGGTCCGCAGCGGGCGCACTCAGTCGCCGCTGAGCGAGCAGGCCCAGCGCCACGAGCCGAGCGAGCCCAGCGCGTCCCCCGATCGCGAGCCGGCTCCGCTGCGAGGTCGAACCCCGGACCCGCGTCCCAAGTGGGAAGGCGCCGCGGCGCCGCCCCCCCTCGAGCATGACCCGCCGCGTCGCGAAGAGCGCGCGACTCGCGGAGACCGAGCGCGCTTCGCCCGCGCCCAGCGAGCGGCCTGGGGAGAGGGGCAGCGCAGCGCGCGCTCCGGCGCTCCGGCGAGTCAGCCGCGCCGCCCGCGGCGTCGAAGCGTCCGCGGCTCGATCCCCGCCGCGATCGACTTCGGGCGGAAGCTGCCCCTGACCAAGGACGAGCTGCCGCCCGAGGAGCGCAGCGAAGTCGCAGCGCTCAGCTCCGGTGTCGTAGCGCCTGCGCTCGGGGACACCGTCCGCGAGTTGAGCGAGGAGGTCCTCGGCGAGCTCGAGGCAGACGCCCCCGATCCGCGCGCGGTCTGGAGCTGCTACTACCAGGCCAGCAGCGCCCCGGGCGCTTACGTCAGCTTGCTGGAGCGTGGCTCGCGCGGCGCGTTGCTCGTGGCGCACGGGGCTTCGCTTGCGCGGGTCGAGGCGGGGCAGGCGCCGACCCTGGCGACCTTCACGGCCCCTGTCGAGGCCGCGCTGCAGCGCGGGCGCGACCTCTACGTCGCCACGGCGGCAGGTCGGGTCCTGCGCCGCTGCGAAGGCTCGGGCGACTTCGAGGTCGACCTGGTCGCCAAGGGGCCGGTCCGGCTGGCCGAGCTGGGGGCCGAGCTCTTCGCCTTCTCCGCGGACGGGCGGGTCTATCGACGGGAGCGGCGCGGCTGGAGGCCCGAGCGCTCGCTGACGAGCGCACCCGCGCCCGTCGCGGGCTGGGGTCGTCGGCTCTGGGCAGGCTTTCCCTCTGACGGGGGCGTCTCGCGCGCCGAGCTGCGGGCTTGTGATCCGAGCGACGGGCGCTGGACCTCCGTCGGCGTGCTCCCCGCGCGCCCGCGCAGCGGCGGCGTCCAGCGCGTGACCGCGCTCGCCTCCGAAGGTGAGGTGCTCTTCGTGGGCACCGCGACCTTCGACGCGCGGGGAGAGGTCGCGGGAGGACACCTCCTCGCCCGCGGCCCGGCTGGCGCCCTCGAGCTCCTGACGAGCTTCTCGGGTGACGCGCCCCGCTCGCTGGCCCACTTCCAGGACACGCTCTACGTGGGCACGGAGCGGGGACGAGTGCATTACCTGGTCGCCCGCGACGGCCGCGTTGCGCTGTGGGAGCTGCCCGAGGTCCCCCCCAACGGCGGGGTGACCAGCCTGCGGGCCAGCGGCGCGGCGCTCCTGATCGGGATCCGCGGCGTGCTCGGCGCCGAGGTCTGGCGCTGGGGGCCGCCCCAGCGCTAGCCCGACGAGTTCCTGGGGGGCTGCGCCCCCCAGACCCCCATCTTTGGGCCCGCGAAGCCGCTTGCGTTTCGCCTTCGTCGCCGGGGTGGGTTGGCTTCCTGGGGGTTTG
>MDTG01215753.1_pt1 | contig 13838 bp, 10 predicted proteins | sample 811421 | NCBI WGS metagenome assembly MDTG01 (sample SAMN05326645, study PRJNA326480) | marine metagenome | isolation source: seawater | place: Pacific Ocean: South East | collected 2011 | reverse complement strand
CCAACCATGCCAAGAGAAAGAACTAAATTCCCTTTTATAATCATAATAATGAAAGTTAATATGATGGTAATAGCAATCAAAGAGACACCAAAACTTTTTTGATACAAAACTCCTTGGAATGTATTTTTGTAGACATAATAGATTCCTATTCCAATTAAGAGCGATACAAATAGATTTAGAAATATTTCTAAAATTGAAATATTTCCTGTAACAGTATTTGCTGCAAGGAAACTATTTTTAAAAATTTCTTGAAATGAATAATTTCCCATAATCTAGTATTTAATATTTGTAATTAAAATAATCAAAACTCAATTATCCTCCCAACTAAATTTTTTCAATAATCTTCTGCTTAAAACATATTTACTAAAAGAGAATTTTTCAAAAGAATTCAATTGTAAAATTAGTTTAAGAAATTCAGGCAAGACTTTATCATATTTTATCTCTAGAACATTTTTCTTTGGGGACATAATGGGGATCGTATGAAGATTTTTTGAAAAAATATTAGGATTAGCATTGTTCGCCTCAATATTTTTATCTACGGTAATTCTTGTATTGCATAAATCAAGTTTAAATGCGTCTCTGTAATAATCAATTACTACTTTGGGCTTATAATTACCTAAATTAAATGTTGTGTAAATTCTATTCAATAGTTCATTGTTATATTTTAGAAGTTCTTCATAATTACCTTTTATTATATTAATTGCAGAACTTCTGGTAATAGTTGCAGTCTCTTTAAAGATATGATTATTAAGTCGATTTTTGATTTCAAACTTTGCCTCCTTACAGTCGAAATCATAGATGCGCATACGAAATTTTTTTCTTAACATTATCCCTCCCTGTTTTTCAAATAGACATTTATCATTATGAGAATCAAAATAAAGACTTCTAATAAAGTAACCCTTTCCTTTTCTAGAATGTATATCCTTATCTAAAATGTGTTTTAATTTTTCAAAAAGAGAAATATATTCATTATTTGAGATTAAAAACTTTAACTCAGTTCTATTTACTTTTAAGTTAGTTTGATTTTGCAATTTAATTTAAAATATATTTGGGAAGGCTATATAAATCTTTAAACCAGTAAAAATCTGATGGGATATGATCAACTTTTTTGAGTTCTATTTCTATTTTAGATTTTTCATCCTTTCTAGTTTTTTTATCCCCAATTATGTAAACATTTTCACCATATATATAACCTCCTTCATCATAACGCCAATTCTTGTTATAAGCCTCTATTGTGGATGCACCTGAATTTATGAAAACAGAATTTTTTAAATGCACTCTTGATTTATCCTTAACAGCAATTCCAATAAAATTTTTGTGGTAAATATTATTATTAATAGAAACTTCTTCTGACCATTCCCCCACAGAAATGCCTTTATCCCCAGATTGAGAAATTAAATTGTTTTTAATCTTGGCATTTGTTGTCATCAAATCTATTCCATCATTTCCAGATTTATAAAAAGAATTATTTTTTAAAATTACTTCAGAAATGTCTATATCCAATGCATCTGCAAATGAGTTTTGAAAGGATGAATCGGTTATTAACCCATTTGAATAAGCAATATGTAAATTATCATCACCAATAAGATTATTTTTAAATTTGCAATTTTTTATTAGAAAATTATCACTGTCGTGAATATTAAATTGTCCAGTGTAGTTAATAAGATTATTACTAGTTATTGATCCCCCCTCAACAACTAAGTATTTAAAGATACTTCCTGAAGTTGCCCTTCCTTGTAAAACTATTGCCCCCCAGGCTTTACCATTTTTACTTGAAATAAATTTTATTGGTTTATTTTCTGTTCCAATAGCTTTAACTTTACCAAAGAAAAAAATTGATTTGCCTTCTTGAATTAAAAAAGTTGTTCCTGGTTCAATTATTATATTTTCATTATCTTTATATTCAATATCTTTTTCGACATTTATTGTTCCTTTTAAAATTACTTGTTTTTTCTTAGAATTTTTTAAATCCCAAGGATGTATTGAATTTGAATCTATAGAAATATTACTCTCTTTTTGCGTTGCTGTGACTTTTTTACCAGTAATAAGATTTTTGTAGCTTATCTTGCTAACGTCGATTTGATTAATTGAATTATTTATAACGTAATTATACTCTTGAGTGGCATTAAATATTTCTTTGTCACCACGCCAGGTTGATGGAAAGAAGTTGACTCTTTTACCTAAACGTCTACCAGGATAAAGAATATCTGATTTTAAATTATTATCAAAAGTTTTTTTTCTATGAAATCTATTCACTTCTAAACCTAATTTCTCAAAATCTACCAATATTGGACTATTTTCACTTACATAAAATTTTAGAAAAGTTTTATCGTCGGATAATTTTGCTAATTTGTATTTTATATTCGTGCTTTCCAAAACTTCCATAACGAATTTTTTTCGATCTTCAATAACATTTTTGTTGTACTGAAATGCCCCAATATAATCTTGATAGTTAACTGGGATAGAGTATCTAAGTCCTTGGTTGCCAAGTCCATCAAATGCATGCTTTTTATATTTATCAGCTTTTAATTCATTTTTTACATCTAAAACTGATTCTTCATATATTTGAATAAGTTTTTCCATAATCCCATCTTGATATAATTGATAAGTCTGTTTATCTAATTCATAGCTTAAAATTGGGTTTAATTTTGCATATTGAAGTAGGGGATAATTATTAACATCTAAATTTTTATCAGTATTATTCCAGTATCGTAAATCCCATTGGATTGGTTCAAACTTTCCAGTATAAGGATCAAAATACCAACGTTGATTGTGAATATTATCATGATGAAAAGATCCCGTTATTCTATCTAAGGAAGTATATTTGTAGAAAACTTCTTTATTTATAAATTTATTAAAAAAATCATAAAACTCTTTATTATTAGATTTATTGATTGAATTTAGAAAAAAGTTAATATCTTTTCTATTGCTTGTTTGCTCAGCATTTCTCGATGCTATTTTTGGCCAAAGATCTGGACTTTCCCAAATGCCAGAACTCCTACTAAAAACTGGATAATTTTTTCTTTTATCTAGATCTTCTGAGTAAAAGTTTCCAGGAATTTTTTTAAATCTATCTATTCCAATTTTTTCTGGAAAAAAATCAAAAATACCAATATGTTTACCATCAAGTTTCAGAGAGACTTTATTATCTTTTTTTAAAACTCCATAAGATTGCTTACTATCAGGTTCTCCTGAATAAATACTGCCAGGCATCCTTTTGTGCTTTCTTATAAGACTTTCATCCACTTGAGATAAAAAATGGTACACGCCCATATACTCACCATTTATAAATGTTAATACTGAGTAAAATTCTGGAGAAATAATGCCTAAATTACGCGAAACTTTATAGTTAGCTACATCTCCAAAACTTAATGTAAAAGGCGGATTTACAATATTTAATTTTCTTTCCATTTTGTAAAGATTACCTTTTTTTAATTTTATTCTTAATGATTTCTTTTCATAAAACCAATGATATGAGTTGTCTCCTCTATATCTAAGTTTTATTCTTTGCGGTTCTTGATCGTTTATTTTTAAGTAGGCAGTGTAATATTCACTACGTCCACTTTTAGGAAGATTGGAGTTAAGATTATTTAAAAATTCTGGATTAATAGTGATTTTAAATTTATCAAGTTTTGTTCTTGATTCATCAAAATTATTGTTTCTGAAATGGATAATATCTTTTTTAACTTCATTTTTAAATAGAAATTTGAAGAACTCTTTATTAATATTTGCTTGACCATTCACGTGGTATTTGTAGTCATAAAAAGAAATTAAAGTTTTGATAAAATAAAAAAAACAAGTGAAAGTTACTAAACTCCCCAAACCAACAAAAAATATTATTATTTTTTTTTTTGGAAAATTTATTTTTAAATTAAATTTAAATTTTGAGAGATATCTTTTTATCTTCACAATTTTTAATTTTTTTTAATTATACCAATAAATATTAAATACTTAAAAAAGTTAAACTAATTGAATATAAATAAAAAATTATTTATAATGAACATCTGAGACCCCTTGATCCTTTTCAAGATAAATCTTTTATTAAAAAAGTTATAATGTGTAAAGTTTTTTAAGTTGAGAAAAAATTTCTTTCTTTTTAGAATAATAATTTAGTAAACAAGGAATTAGAAAATTGTATTCTCCATTATTTCATCTAATTCATTTACCAAAATCAGCAGGAAATAGTATTTGGAGAGATTTAATTGCAAGTACTGAAAAATATTCTCTCAATCCTAATCATGTAATTAAATTAGATACTAGAAATTTTGTAGATGATAAATATTGGAAAAATTTATATTTTCAAAAAAGTCAAGAATATAATAATAATACTAGTTTTATACCACAAAATTCTCTATCTATACTTGCGCATAAAGAGGTCAATAAGATACTTCAAAAATTTAAATTTAATCATAGAATTCTTATTCATCATCATAACTCCGGAGCTTTTAGGCTTCCACTAGAAAAACAAATTAAAAAAAATTATGATAATTGTCAAACTTCTAGTCATAAATGGGATCTTAAAAAAAATCCAGAAATTTATGTTTTTACTTTAAGAAATTCATTAGAGAGATCTATATCACAAATTAAATTTGCATTTATGGTTAATAGTATTTTTGAAACCCCTACAACGCCTAGATCAAAAAATTATAAAAATGGACCATATTGGATTGGTGGATTAGATGCTGATGCGATCCCTTTCGATCGTCGACCTGCTATAGAAATGTTGGCTTTAGATTACGAACATGATATTGAGAATAGATCGGAATATATAGAGTATGCAATTCAAATAATTCCTGAGTTTGCAACTTATCAATTAAGATACATCTTAACTTTTATAATTTCAAAAAATCCAACGGAAACAAATGAGATTTTATGGATGAAATCTAATGAGGAAATATTAAAACTTTGGAATATCTCTAAAGATTCTATTAGAAATATGTCTAAAATTAATAAAATTGGTGCAATTTTTCTTGATAAATATAAAAAATTTTATTTTTCTACTTCATTCGAAAAATTTATTTCTGAAAATTTAGAAATTAATAAATTTGAAATTAATCAGGTTTTTAAAGAAACTAAAACAAATTTTCAAGAGGATTCTATTGTGGTCAATGATGATTTTGATTTTTATTCGAAAATCGAAAATAAATTCTTAAAAGATGTTTTTGGATTTTCGGAAAATTTTTAACCTGAATAAATTTTAAAATTTTTTTATATTTTTAATTTTAGAAATTAAGTTTTTTAATCAAATAATTTTTTATATGTAAATAAAGGAAATAATAATAGTTTTTTTTCTAATATAATAATAGAAAGTAAAATTGGAATAAATGTCAAACATTTTAGCTAATTCTTATGATTCAAATTCATATGTAGTTCTAAAGAATGTTTTTGAACCTTGGGAAATAGATGAATTAATTAAAGAATATGACGAGTATTATAAATTAAATGCTAGAGATAAATTAGATGAAAAAGCAGTTTCTGTTCCTTTAACTGGTGTTGTAGAGTATCACAAACCTATCGCTGAAATAATATCTAGAAAAGAAAGATTATTTAATTCTGTAAAAGCTGTTTTAGGAAAAGATTGTCAATTTATTGGTTCTGAAACTATCCAAGTTAAAAATGATACACATGGTCCGCATAGAGATTATTGTTTTACTCATGATACTTTAAAAGCACTTATTTGCCTTACTGGTAGATATGAAGAAAGTGAAAAAAAATCTTTACATCAAGATCAGTTTACCTTGCAATTAGATGGAGCATTTATGATAAATCCTGGATCTCATCATATACAAGGGCGACAATCTTTTTTAAATCAACAAAGAACGGAATGGCCAAGTGAAAAACTTTCCCGCTATGAACAAGTAACTAATAGTGTTTTATTAGGCGATTCTAGAACAAATGGTGATTATTATTACCCTAATTTAGATGCACAAGGGAGATACGCTGGGTTTCAACATATACCTTTTGAAAAAGGGGATGTTATCCTCTTCTCAACAAGAGCTATTCATGCTCTTTATCCTCAAAGAAATGATTTTATGATGCATTTTATAGGACTTCTTTTTGTTGAAGATTTTATGCAGGGTTATTTAAAAAATACAAGTTTGCTTGATAAGTTAAAAGATATTTTTACCTTAAACATAAGGAATGCCTTTTTGGAATATTCAGCTCAACCAGTAATAAGCTCAATAATTTATCAAGCTATTCGGCCTCATTTAAAAAACTATAAAAAAACAAAAAATCAAATTAAAGTGCAAAAAATTAAAAAAGATATTTTTATAAATGAATCTAATATTAATCTCTGGAATCCTCATCAATGTATATTAGATCGTGAAAATATAAGAACTAGATTTATAAGAGGTAAAGAAGATTTTTATTTTTATAAAAACATTAATCGTTTGAATATTGGATTAAAAAACTATCTTCAGTATAAAAAAGAAAAGAATTTATATAAATTTATGATTTTTATAGCTAAAGCAAAATTCCTAAACCCTATTTTGCTGATAATTGATATTATTAAGGTTATAGGATATTATTTATCTTCTATTAACAAAAAAGTTATTCAAAAAATTGTTCTATTCAAATCTTTAATTTTGAAAATTCTTAGAAAGCTAAAAAAATTTATAAAAAAATTTAAGAATTTAAAATAATATATTTAAATTATTTTAAACTGCTATAAGTTTTTATAATTTGTTTCTCCATACTAGTTGGCACAATATTAAAATTTTTTAAAAAATTTCTGAATTCTAAATTTTCACAAACATAAATATTTTTTTTTTGATTTTTATCAATATCATAGATTACCTCAGGTAAATCAAAAATATTGCTTACCAATTTTGCTAAATCGATAAGATTAGTGGTATGTGTTGCAGCATTAATTAATTTTGTTGGATAATTATCTTCTTTTAAAAGCCAATAGATGCATGCTCTCGCAATATCATTTCCATATCCGTAACTCCTAATAACATCACTTTTTGATTTAATAATAATTGATTCTTTTTTTTTCGCTGATAATAAAAAATTTCCAAAAGCAAAAATATTCGGGTCTCTAATAAATTTCCCTGTTAATCCATAAATTCTCATTATCAAACAGTTAGAAAGTCTCTGAAAAGTTTGCTCTTCTTCAAATTTAAGTACTCCATATGGATCTTTTTTCAGCTCTATATTATTTATTCCCTTTTTTTCAATAGATTCTGCAGCCCCAGAGGAGATTAATACAGATCTTTTAGTACCACAAACATTTAAAACATACTCAAGATTTTTGAGTATGTTTTTATTGATCTCGATGTAGTTGTTAATCCCATAATAACTAATCTTTTCCCTAGTTAAAAATGCACAATGAATTACAAAAAAGTTTCTGTTTTTATCTAAAAGGTTTTTTATTTCGGAAAGAGGATGAATTGGAATGATAATATTTTTTTTATAAGCTGTACTATAAATTTGACGACTTTTACTACCAAAAGCGAAAACTTTTTTATTAAAAATATTCATAGGAATTATTTTTTGAAGTTCATGAAGGAAGTGCCTTCCCACCCATCCAGTAGCACCAGTTAGGATGAAATTATTTTTAAAATCTTCCATTCCTATTTTTCTCCATTAAATAAATTTTTTAAATCATCGAAGGATTCTAGAGCAAAGGAATCTTCGCTTAATTTAAAGGATTTGCCATAGCCATATTTTGCATAAATGAAATGAAAAGAATTCCCCAAAGTAGCTAAATAATCTGACTCTGTATCTCCAATGTAAAACTTATTTCCTACATTATTTGCGTCAAGAAAATTTAGGTAATTCGATTTATTTCTATTGATTTCTTTGGACCATTTATAGCAATTATCTGTATTCCCATCAGCAGTAAAAATATCATCAAAATATTTATATAGTCCAAAATATATAAGAGCTTTTTTTGATACTTGATATGGCTTATTTGTAACTGCCAAAACTTTGTTATTGGAATAATTTTTTATCTTATTCAGGACAGCTTTAACTTCTGGATAGGTTTTATAGGATTTATATCCTGAAGAATTATGGTGCAACCTGAAATCATTTAAAATCTTATCTTTACTCTCTTTGCTTAAATTAATTGATATTAATTTTTCTAAATAACTTTCAAGAGGAGGACCTATCAAGGTACTCAATATTTTTTTTTTAACTTTACTAAAACTATTTTTTACTAATGAATAATTTAAAGATTCATTTATCCCATCAAGGCTATCAAAAATTGTCCCATCAAGATCAAAGCAAAATATGGACATCCGCTTTTAAATGTTAATTGCCTCTTTCAAGAATAAATCTTCTTAGAGACTCATTTTCTTTATATGGCCCATCAATATGGTCTATTGTTAATTGATCATCTTGAGATATATCAACTGTTAGACTTTCTCCATTAATTATTTCCCTACAAGAGAGTTGACCTTTATGAAGAGGAATAGCCAAGTAAAAATCTTTATCAAAAGTTTCAGAAGAAAATATATAACCTTTTTTTAATTCTTTCTTAGCATAAACGCCTCTTACTAATTCGTCTAAGTATTTCCTTTCCTTAACAGATACATTTCTTCTCGATGTAGTTGATCCACCACACATTTCTTTTGACTTGTGAAATGCTTTAAACCAAGTATCGACTTGGTAAGGTAATGAACAATATTTTGAAACTGGTACATTCTCATAATCGATGTCTATATGTCTTTCCCAAGTCCTTGCACCCTTACCATAGCTTAGGAGCATTGAATTTTCCCAATCAGTCATTTCATGAGTAGAGAATCCAATAATATGATTTGGGTATCTTTCTTTTAAGTAATCAATTTGATTAAGTTCTAATTCCGAGTCTTCTGAGGGATATAGAGAAACACAATGATTTATTGCTAATGGAATATTTCTATGTTCAAAGAATTTTACACAATCATCTATAGTTTTTTCTGTTGCCCCTCCAGTTGAGATGATTACTGGCTTATTCAAATCAGTAATTTTTTCTAGTAGAGGCCAAGTAGCTATATCTGAACTTGCAATTTTAATAATTGGCAAATCGAATGTTCCACATAAACCTACAGAAGCCTCATCAAAAGGTGTTGCCATTGGGATGCATCCACAATGTACTACTTCATCAATTAATATTTTAAATTCATCAATAGATAATTTGGTAGCCTCAGTTTTTTTAATATATCTTGATTCAGTAAATCCCTTAAAAGATGGATGAATAAAAGAATCTACATCTCTAAATTGTAATTTTATGGCTACTTTAACTGAATTTACTCTTGCAACTGTTGCGAAGTCTCTAATTATTTTTAAACCTCTTTTTAAATTACCCCAGTGATTGTTGGCTAATTCTAATACGAATAGGTTTTCGAATATTAACCTATCATTTTGGGACACCATATTTTTTCAATTTCGGTTGAAGGTTACATTAACATATTACTAACTTAGATGTCATAGATTTAGATAAAAACAAACTTTTTTTTAAAAAAAAAATTATATTATTTACTAGTATATTGCACACTCTAAGAGTGATTTAGCTAATTCACTTTCACTTAAATTGAAATCGAAATTATTGGGGAAAATTTTATTTAATAATTTTATTGCTATTGTTGATATACCTCCAAGTTGACCCGAAATTGTTACTTTTATTGGTGAAGTATTTTTGCTTTCAGGGCATGATGTTTCTACTATAATTTTATACTGATTCAACCAGTTACATAATAATTCGGAAGGGCTGTAAGTAATGATATCTTTTATTGTTATTTTGGGTACATTTGTATATTCAAACTTATTAACATCAAATCCAGGAAAAAATAGTAAATCTTTTTTTGATTTTTCTATTATATTAAGAAAATTAATATAGTTCAAAGTCTTAAGTTCTTCAATAATATCCTTGAAATCATAGATCGTATTAGAGCAATATTCATTTATTAATCTCCCACAAGGGATATGAGATATGACTGGTAAATTTCCTAATTTTGGGAAATCTCTATAAAATTCAGTTTTTGATGAAAATGAATTATTGAAAATTATTTGTGAGCCAGTTCCCCAATTAAAAACTATATCAGAATTATTTATGGAGGAAAATGTAGATGCTTGTAAGTCCCCTATTTCAGGAAATAATTGAATTTCTCTAACATTTTTGAAAAATTTTGATTTTTTTAACTTATAGGATGATTCAGAAAATGGCTTTATCTTATCAATTTTTTCATTCAAAAAACTTTCTTTAGCGCAGGTTGATTCCCATAAATATTTTGAAGTTGGTACATTTATTTCGAAATAATAATTGTATATTAATTGAAATGGAGTCATTAATCGTTTAACTTTTATTGGTTCATTACTTATGTTGTTTTTTATAAACTCAGAAAAAAATAACAAATATTTACTGTCTGAAGAAAGTTTATTATTTGGCATCGAAATTAATGATGGATTACCATTTATAGACTTAACACTAGTTTCTTTATATTTATTTGGTAAATCATTCCAGGTTGAAAAAAAAGGTTCTGAATTTGCAAATAATCCTGCTATTCCATGCATCTGACAACTGTTAAAAATCACTAAATCTTTTCCTTCTAAATCTAATTCTTTTATAAACTTTAGAATGATTGCAAAAATATTATCTAAATCTTTTTTTGTATAAAATTGGGGATTTTTACTAATATCTTTTATATTTGAAAAACTATCTTTTATTATCTTTCTATTTTCATCTAAAAACCATAATTTAAATCTTGTGAAGCCCCAGTCTATTATAAGATAATTAGCTAATCTATTGACCATTTTATAAATTCGCTTATTGAGGATTCAATTGCATTTTTAATTTCATCACTTTTACTATCAAAACTATATTTATAGAAAATCATGTCGCCAGGTTTTTTAATCAATATTAGAGGGACACTTTTACCGTCACCTTTTTTATCATATTTAAATTGATCAATAATATCAAAAGGATCTATATCATTTAAGTATAGGAAATCATTCCCAATATCTTTAAGAGTATTTTTGATTGCATTAGAAATCTGATTATATAATTCTAAACTCATAAAATTTTTATTAAATGAAAAAGTATTCGCAATATGAATACCTAAAAGAACCCCTAATCCATGAGGTATTTTAAAATTAACTAATTTTTCTATTGCATGTCCAAAAGTATGTCCATAATTCATGGATCTTCTAACATCTTTTTCATATTCATCAAAATCCACAACTGATTTTTTTATAGATAATGACAACCTCAGAGCTGAGGCATATTTATCTTTATCTAAATTTTTAGGATTTATAATATATGGCAATAAATCTAAATAAGTATTTAAAGCTTTCTGAGAAGCAGTAAGACATAATCTAAGCATTTCAGATAAACCTGCTCTATGGTCAATCGCAGGCATTGTTTCAATAGCAAAAATTGGAATTTTTACCTCTTTTGGTGCTGAAAAAAGACCCAGTATATTTTTGGCAAGTTTTGTATTAACTGCGCATTTTGCGCCAACACAAGAATCTAATTGTCCTAAAGTTGTTGTAGGAAAATAAGTAAATGGTTGTCCTCTTCTAAAAAGAGCACACGCACAAGCAGCTATATCTTGAACAATGCCACCGCCTATTGCAATAACTTTAGAACCTTTGGAGATATTATTTTCTATAAATAAATTAATAAGATCAAGAACTGTGTTCATATTTTTGTTTGCCTCTATAGCCTCAAAGCTGAAAATTTTATTTTTATTTTTTTCTGGAAGCTCATAAATATCCTTTACTTTCTTATCAATTATTATGAAGTCCGCGTTTTCAATAATTTCTAGATAATCACTATAGTTATTTATCGGAGAGACTGAATACCTCTTAGGAAATGAATTTATTATGATAGGGAAACTTTCTAGTTCAAAAGTTAATTTACTCTCATTAATTTTGAAATTCTCTTTTTCGTTTTCTTTAATTAATACAGTTTTTTTCATGGTTCAAAAATTCCACCACTGATCATACCACCATCTATTGTTATAAATGTACCGGTAAAATATTTATTGGGGTTACAAATATTTAAAAGAATTGAATCACTTAGCTCTGAGGGTAAACCAAATCTCTTTTGTGCTATTCTTTTGCTTAATTTTTCCTGAATATCTAAGCTTAAATTTCGATCAGAGAGTTTAGTTTTAAAAAAACCAGGTCTATATCCAATTATCTGAGTCATTGGATACTCTAATGATAAACATTTCACAACTCCTTCAAGAGCGTGTTTTGAAACGACGTATGGTAAGCGAGTATGACGTCCATAAATTCCATATAAAGAAGAAATTACATGAACACCAATAAGTTGATTTTTGAGATTTTTTTGAAGAATATCTACAATGGATACAAAAGATGTGCAGTTTACTGATATATGATTATTCAGACTTTCTAAAACATTATGAGTATCTTCATTTTTAACAATCAAAGGCTTATTTACTCCTGCTGCATATAGTATTTGCGTCGGCTGAAAATTGATAATTTTTTCTGTTATTTCAGAACTTGGTAAATTATTCTCTAAATCCCATTCTTCTCTATCCACTTTAAAAATATAAATATTATTATTCTTGGCTTTTTCTAGTAATGGTTGAATTAAATCGCTTTTTGAACCAATTATTATTAGCTTTATTTCACTCATGATTTGTTATAAATTTGATTATTTTGATTTATTTTGAAAGCCTTATTTTTTATTTCTGTCATTCTTTCATTAGAAATAAATGGTGCCATATCCTCCAGTTCCGAAGTAGACATTGATCCATCTTTTAACTTTTTACTTGAAAGTTTAGGTTCGAACGCCTGGTCTAGATTTAAAATTATTTCATGAATTATTGGACCTTCAATTTTAAGAGTCCCCTTAATATCATTCTGTAGGTCGTTTTCATTATCGCTCTTTTTATAGCCTATTGAGAACCCTTTTGATAAATTTTTAAAATCAGGGAATGGTAGGCCTGACTCTATGCCACATCCAACTGGATTATCTGGGAAATAGTTGTGCTGTGTTTGTCTAATAGAATGATAACCTTTGTTATTTAGTAAAAATATTTTTATTGGAAGTTTTTTATATCCAATTATTGCAAGTTCTTGCAGGTTCATCATAATTGATCCATCACCGGCAATACATATAATCTCATCTTCTTCAGCATAAAAAGCGCCAATTGCAGCCGGTATTTCATATCCCATTGATGCACATCCAGAATTATGGAAAAGTCTTTGTCCCTTTTTGATTATTGCTGCTTGAAATGTTACAACACAAGCAGTCCCATCAGCACATACGATTTTTCGTTTTTCAGGTAATTCTTTAAAAAGACAATCAATTAGAAAGTAAGGATTTATTAGTTCGTTTTTTATTTTTGTGCAAGGTAAAGTAGCTGGAAACTCTTTAAGTAAATCTTTATTGAAAGCAATCCATTTCAACCAATTATCTTTTGAATTTGAATCATTTGCTTTAGTTATTTTATTTTTCAATATTAAGCTTAATCTTTTGAAAAAGTTTTTAATATCCCCATTAACTTTTAAATCAGTATTTAGAGTTGGTTTTTCTAATTCATCTAAGTCTATATCTATATGACATCTCCATGCATTTTTTGCGAATGAATCCCAATTGAAACTTACCTGTCTAATGTTTAATCTGCAGCCAATAATTATAACGCAGTCTGATAATTGAACAGCAAAATTTCCTGCTCTGTTACCTACTGAGCCCGGTCTACCAGAATAACAATAGTGATCATCCCATAGAAGGTCATTGTTGTTCCATCCAGTTACAGTGGCAATTGGCCAATCATCAATAAAATTAAGAAATTCTTCATAAGAATTACTCATCCTAACTCCATTACCCACATAGAGAACTGGTCTTCTTGATGAAAGCAATTTTTCAGCAATAGTTT
>MDTG01303750.1_pt1 | contig 13839 bp, 19 predicted proteins | sample 811421 | NCBI WGS metagenome assembly MDTG01 (sample SAMN05326645, study PRJNA326480) | marine metagenome | isolation source: seawater | place: Pacific Ocean: South East | collected 2011 | reverse complement strand
TAAAACGTTGTCCAAACTAAGACCGAGATCCAAATTATCCTTAATAAGATTAGATAAAACAGATGCATCTCTTATTGTCATATTAAAACCTTGACCAGCAATAGGGTGTATCTTATGTAAGCCATCACCAAACATCAGAAATTTTTTATGAAAATAATTTCTAGATAAAGATAGACTAATAGGAAATTGCTCAAATTTTTTTAAACTTTTTATTTTATATTTTGTATTTATATCCTTAATTATTTGCTCAACTTTCTTCTCACTTGTTTGTACAGCCTTATCGAAAACTGAGAATACTACAGAAGTTTGAAAATTTGAGAGGGGTAAGAAAGCCAACGGACCATAACTAGTAAAATACTGTTGAGCAGTATTGTTTGTTATTTTGTTATGCTTTATGATTGTTGTAAAACCAACACTTTCATAATCCTTTTTCAACTGGTTACTAAAAAACTTTCTAAATAAAATATTGGATTTTTCTGTATTGATTATTATTTCGTATTTATGATTATTAATTAATTCTTTAAAGAAATTTTTTTTTTGTTTTTTTTCTAAATATAGTTTTTTTTGTTTTAAACTTTTTTTTAACAGATTGTAAAAAATATTGTAAGAAATAATTGAAAAACAATTTTCCTCATCGCTAAAATTAAGAAATTTAACGCTATTTTTTTTTCTAAAAAGATCAATTTCTTTGACCTTCCACAGATATTTATTTAGTGAGATTTTTTGCGTTGATAGGAATTTTGTACTATAATTAGATAGACCTAGAGTTCTAGTATAATTTTTTTTCAAATTTACAATATTATTACTTTCTTGGTAGAAAAGATCTACTCTTATACCTTTGTTGATTAATATTTTAGACAACATTAGTGCGGTTAAGTTTTTTCCTATTATACAAACGCTCATTTTTTTAATTTTAACAATAAATATTAAATGATACAAAGTGGTAAATTTGATTCTTTTATGAATTTTAAAATAAGTATTGATAATATTAAGAATTTCACTCTAAGACGGATCGTTGAACTGCTAGGTATTTGCTTACTTATTATTTCAGTTCTAATCTCAGTGTCAATTTTAAGTTATAACCCTACTGATCCCAATTTTATATATTCTTCAAATGAAAAAATTAGTAATATTCTCGGATTTCGTGGGAGTGTTTTCTCAGATTTTTTATTTCAATCTTTTGGCTTAATTTCTTACTTAATACCCATTACGCTTTTTTGCGCATCTATAAGAGTAATAAAAGACAAAAAAATTTTGTCAATAATAGATAATATTTTTTTCGTAGTTTGTTATTGTTTAACAGGTTCAATATTTTTATCTCAATTTTATGCTGAAGCTAATTTTTTGGTCGTTAATGGAAATGGTGGATTTGTAGGTAGTTTTTTTTATGACGAAATTTTATTAAATGTTTTTAATTATAATACAAAATTAACTTATTATTTTTTAATAATTATAACTACTGTTTCTTTTTTATTAAGCATAAACTTTCGTTTATCTTGGATTCTAAGTCTAAAAAATTTATTTAAAAAGAAAATCAATAGTTCAAATGATGTTAAAGATAATTTTGGTAGTGAAATTAAAACAGAAACTGAAAGGCAAAAGGTTTTCTCTTTTGAGAAAGGTTATGAAAAAGTAAATATTGGAAAAGAATTATTATTTAAACTTCCAAAACTTGAATTATTAGAAAATCCATTAAACTTTAATAAAGCAAAAAACGTAAGAGGTGATATCAATGAGGAGTTTTTAGAAAAAATATTGCTTGATTTTGGAGTTGAAGGTAAAATTAAGAAAATTAGTTCAGGCCCAGTTGTTACCTTAAATGAATTTGAACCTGCAGCAGGGGTTAAAGTATCAAAGATTGTAAATTTATCAGAAGACATTGCTAGGAATACAAGCTCTGAATCTGCTAGAATTTCAATTGTCCCTGGATCAAGTTCAGTAGGAATAGAAATACCAAATTTAGAGAGAGAAAATGTTTTACTTAAAGAAATATTAAGTAGTCCAAAATTTAATTACAAAGAATTTAAGCTTCCAATTGCACTAGGGAAAAATATTTCAGGAGATCCTATAATTGGAGATCTAGCCTCAATGCCCCATTTGCTAATAGCTGGTACAACTGGATCAGGAAAATCTGTTTGTATTAACACTATTTTATTGTCACTTCTATACAAGCATCCTCCTAAGCTTTGCAAGTTTATACTTATTGATCCAAAAATGCTTGAGTTATCAACGTACGAAGGAATTCCTCATTTACTGTGTCCTGTAATTACTGAAGCAAAAAAAGCAGCTACTGTTTTAGGCTGGGTGGTTAAAGAAATGGAAAGCAGATATAGGCTGATGACAAAAGTTGGAGTAAGAAATATTGAAGGATATAATTCGAAACACAAAATGCCAATGCCATTTATTGTTGTAATTGTTGATGAAATGTCAGATTTAATGTTGGTAGCAGGTAAAGATATTGAAAATTATATCCAAAAATTATCACAAATGGCAAGAGCAGCTGGAATTCATATTATTATGGCAACACAAAGACCAAGTGTAGATGTAATTACTGGTACAATAAAAGCAAATTTTCCAACTAGAGTGTCATTTCAAGTATCATCAAAAATAGATAGTAGAACCATACTAGGAGAGCAAGGAGCAGAGCAACTTTTAGGAAAAGGTGATATGCTATTTATGTCATCAGCCAACCGTATAACAAGAATACATGCTCCTTTTGTATCTGAAAATGAAATTGAAAAGATAAATAATTATTTAAGATCCCAAGGGGAACCTGAATATATAGAGGAAATAATGAACTTGTCTGAAGAAAAAGTTGACATTTCGGATTATGGGGATGACAGAAATAATCAAGATAAGCTTTATGAAACCGCTCTTCAAATTATAAAAACAGAGAGAAAGGCTTCAACATCTTTTTTGCAAAGGAAGCTTCAGATAGGTTACAATAGAGCTGCTAGAATTATTGACACGATGGAAGAAAATGGAGTTGTTAGTAAAGCAAATCATGTCGGTAAGAGAGATGTTCTCTGATGAGAAGTATCTTTTTTGGAATCTTTATATTGTCGTTAATTCCAACTTACAGTTTTTCTGAGATCAGTAAAAATATTATTAATAACTTAATAAATACTGAGAATTATACATTTAAATTTTCACAGAAAATTGATGATGAAGAAGAAACTGGTATTTGTACAATCGTATTTAATGGAAAAATCAATTGTATTTACGATAAATCAGAAAAAACTATAATTTCAAATGGTAATATATTGGTTGTAAAGAATAAGATATCAAGTAATCCAAGCTTTTATAAATTAAAAGAAACTGTATTTTATAATTTATTAGATAAAAATTTTTTGATCAAACTTCTAAAAGATAAGGATATGCAAAGTGGAGGCGGAAATAATTTTTTAGAGTACAACAAAAATGACATAAATATAGTTGTTTTCTTTGATAAAAAATCAAGCTTTCTGAAAGGTTGGCAAACCACAGATATATATAATAATGTCGTATCAACATATATTTTTTTAGAGAGTATAAATGAGAAAATATCTAAGGATTTATTTAATATATCAAGTTTAAATTAATTTTCTAAAATTTTAATACTTTCTCTTTTAAAAACTGTCATACCTCTTGCTAAATAATTTTTAAGCGCATTGGGATGATCAAGGGTACAAGTGTGCAACCAAACTCTTTTTATATTTCTGCTGAATGCTTTTTTCAAAGCAGTGCTCAAAGCATAACTACCAATACCTTTACCAATATATTCATCAAGTAGCCCAAAATACGAAATTTCTGTGTCATTAAATTCAGGGTTATATAATAATTCAAAAAAACCAACTAATTCTTTAGATTTACTAATAACATAAGTTTCTAAATTTTTATCAGAAATATATTTAATCCATCTTTCATCTGACCAGACAAGTCTATCTACCCACTTATATTTTTTGCCAACTTGTTTATAAAAAAATTTATTTAATTGAAAATCTGGAATTATTTTTTTAACTACAAAACTTTTTTCATCAGAACGTTTTTCTTTAAGATTTTTAAGGTCTTTTAATTCCAGAAAGTTTCTTTCAACTTGAATTATCATTCCACCATTTTACCAATTTTTTCACCTCCAAAAAGATGAAAATGAAGATGAGGAACCTCTTGTCCACCATCTTCACTTATATTTGTCAATGTTCTATACCCTTTTCCCGTGTCGGATGAAATATTTAACTTTTTCGCAACAATATTTATGCCTTTAATTAATCCTGAAATTTCTTTTTCTGATGCATTTGACGCAAAATCATCCAAATCTATATATTTTCCCTTAGGGACTACAAGGACATGTATTTTTTTTTGAGGGTTAATGTCATAAAAAGATAGTACATATTCATCCTCATAAATTTTTTTACAGGGTATTTCCCCTTTCAAAATCTTTGCAAAAATATTATTATCATCGTATTTCATTCAATTACCTCAATTTCCTCAATTACTTTTGCAATTTTTCTACCAATTAGCGTAGCTTTAAGCCTGACACATTTATAATAAGCGGTAGAACTTTCTTCAGCAATTGCTTTTGACTCTAAACATTTAGATCGATTTTCTGTATATAAATGTTCTATTAACACCGGTGGATCACCCACATACATCAATAGACCTATTGCTTCACCTTCTCGTTCAAACCCTGCTTTTTCGTCAATCTCAACAATTTTATTTTCTACGCCTATCTCAAAATCTTTAACGACTACAAACACTTTATAAACTACAAAACCTAAAATTAACAAAAATATAATTTTTACCTTACTCATATAAAATTATTTTTTTCTATTTTTTAGCTCTAGCATTACATCCTCTATTTTAATATTGTTAGCCTCTAAATACATAATTAAATGGTAAAATACATCAGCTGCTTCATGAATTTTATTACTATTTTTTTCAACAGACTCCATTAACTCGTTAATTTCCTCTAAAACCTTTTCTTTGATCAAATTTTTATCGCTTAGTAATTTGTTAGTATAAGAGCCATCGATAGGAGCTCTTTTTCTTTCTCTCGCAATATTAAATAGATCCTCTAAAACACTAAGCATTTCAAATTCTAACAGGAATTCCTTTTGAATCCAAATACTCCTTTGCCTCTTTTATGGAATGTTTTCCATAATGAAATATTGATGCCGCAAGAACTGCACTTGCTTTTCCTAATTTTATGCCTTCTACTAAATGATCTAAATTACCAACTCCTCCGGATGCGATAACTGGTATATTTACCCTCGAAGATATTTTTGACATTAATTCAATATCATAGCCAACTTGAGTTCCGTCTCTATCCATAGAAGTAACCAATAACTCACCTGCACCGCAATCCTCCATTTTCTTTGCATATTCTATTGCATCTATACCGGTGCTATTTCTTCCTCCATGAGTATATATTTCCCAAGTTTCTCGATTTTGTTTGGCGTCAATTGCAACAACTATGCATTGAGAACCAAATTTTATTGAGCTCTCTTCAACAACTTTTGAATTTTGAACCGCCGCAGTATTTATTGATACTTTATCAGCACCACAATTTAATAGTTTATTAATATCCCCTATGCTTTTAATTCCTCCTCCAACAGTTAAAGGTACAAAGCATTTCTTTGAGGTTTTTTCTACAACATCATAAATTGTATCTCTGTCCTCATTTGAGGCTGTAATATCTAGAAAGCAAATTTCATCTGCACCACCATCGCTATAAATTTTTGCTTGTTCAACAGGATCTCCAGCATCTTTTAAACCAACAAAATTGATTCCTTTTACAACACGTCCGTTTTTAACATCTAAGCAAGGTATAATTCGGTTTTTAAGCATCTTCTTTAGCTAGTTCCTCCAATTTAATATCACCATCATATATGGCTTTGCCAACTATTATGCCTTCTATATTTTGCATACTTTTTGCTTTTTTAACATCGTCTATTGATGAAACTCCACCAGAAATTACCACTGGGCAACTTGAAATGTTTGCAACTTTTGATGTCTCGCTAAAATTTGGACTTTTCTTTGTGCCATCTCTATTAATATCTGTAAAAATTAATCTACTAAATCCATAATCATTTACTTCATTTAGAAAATCTAACATTAAGGCGTTCAAACTTTCTTTCCATCCAGATACAGAGAGTTTTCCATCTTTTGCGTCTAAACCGAGGGCAATTTTATCTGGAAATTTTTGACAAGCATTTTTAAGAAAATTTTTGTCCTTAATTGCAGCACTGCCAAGAATAACCTTTTCGACACCAATATTTAAATATTTTTTAATACTTTCAAAATTTCTAATTCCTCCACCAACCTCTACTTGTAAATTGGTTTTTTTCACTATTTCCTCAATAATATTTAGATTTACTGTTTCGCCGACCAAAGCACCATCTAAATCGACAACATGGAGGTTTTTAAAACCGTTCTGTTTATAGATATTTGCTTGAATTAATGGTGAATTTTTGTATTGCGTCTTATTATCAAAATCACCTTTGACTAAACGGACACATTTTTTATCTTTAATATCTATTGCTGGAAATATTTTCATTTATAAATTAATAAAGTTATTAATAATTTTTAATCCAAGTTTATCGCTTTTCTCAGGATGAAATTGAGTTCCAAATATATTTCCTTTTTCAACAGCACAAACATGTCTAAATGAATAGTCTGTGGTTGCCAAAACATCGTTTTTATCTTTTGGGACAAATTCATAACTATGAACAAAATACATGTGAGATTTATCTTTTATATTTTTAAAAATTTTGCTGTCCTTGACTATGTTTATTTGATTCCAACCTATGTGGGGAAGTTTATATTTTCCGTTTTGATTGTCTATTTTTGTAACTTTTCCAGGAATCCAGCCTAAACCTTTAGTTTCGAGTTCTTCATATCCAACGTCTGCGAACATTTGTAATCCAACGCAAATACCAAGAAGAGGCTTTTTGTTATTAATTGCAAAATCATTTAAGGTTTCAACAAGACCATTAATACTTTTTAAAGCATCAGTGCAGCTCTTAAAAGAGCCTTGCCCTGGCAGTACAACTTTATCACTTGACTTTATTTTTATTAAATCAGAGGTAACTTCTATTTTAACTTTCCGTTGTGCTGCTTCCTTAAAAGAGTTTATTACAGAGCTTATATTCCCTGATTTGTAATCAACAATTGTTACTTTCATTAATTCTTATAAAGAACCCTTAGTAGATGGCACTACGTTCTTATTTCGTGGATCTATTTCAAGCGCACTCCTAAGAGATCTTGCTAATCCTTTAAAACAAGACTCCACTTTGTGGTGACTATTTTCGCCATATAAATTCTCTATATGTAGTGTTATTCCTGCTGATTGTGAAAATGCTTGAAACCACTCCTTGAATAACTCCGTATCCATTTCACCAAGCTTTTCTACCTTCAAATCAACTTTCCAAATCAAATAAGGTCTATTTGATACATCTAAAGCAACTCTAGTTAGTGTTTCATCCATTGGTATCATTGCATGTGCATACCTTTTTATACCTAAGAACTTTTTTGATGCTTTTTTTAGACATTCGCCAATTGCAATGCCTGTATCTTCTGTGGTATGGTGTAAATCGATATGAGTATCGCCCTTGGCCTTAACCTTTAAATCAATTGAGGAGTGTTTCGATAATTGCTCTAGCATATGATCTAAAAACCCAATTCCTGTATCTATTTTAAACTTACCTTTACCGTCAATGTTAATTGCAACATCAATCTTTGTTTCTTTAGTTTTTCTGCTTATCTCTGCTTTTCGCTTCATATTTTATAGCTATATATTCATATTCTATTTATATCAATAACAGTTAATTTAACACTTGATTATTTAAAATTCATATCCATTTAACTTGAATGACGACGATTGTACTTGTAAGAAAAAATAATGACGTAGTTGTGGCAAGTGATGGCCAAGTAAGTATGGGAAATACAGTTATAAAAAGCAATGCTAACAAAGTTCGTAAAATTGAGAAAAGAAATGTGATCGCAGGTTTTGCAGGTTCTACCGCAGATGCTCTCACTTTATTTGAAAGATTAGAGGCTAAATTAGAAAAACACGCTGGAAATTTAACCAGAGCTGCTGTTGAATTAGCCAAAGACTGGAGAACTGATAAATATCTAAGAAGACTAGAAGCTTTAATGGCAATTGGTGACAAGGAGAGAAGTTTTATAATATCTGGCACTGGAGATGTTTTGGAACCTGAAGGTGATGTAATTGGAATTGGATCTGGAGGTAATTATGCATTAGCGGCGGCTAAAGTTTTAATTGATACGGAACTTAAGGCAGAAGAAGTTGCTAAAAGAGCTATTAAAGTTGCTTCTGATATTTGCGTATTTACAAACGGCAACATCAAAATAGAGAAAATATAATGGAAAAAACAAATGTAAAAACTTTTCCGAAAAATAAGACTGAGGAAAACAAACAACATATAGACTCTCTTTCCCCGAGAGAAATTGTATCAGAACTTGACAGATATGTTGTTGGTCAAAACAAAGCTAAAAGAGCTGTTGCAATCGCACTAAGAAATAGATGGAGAAGACAAGCGTTAAAAGGTGATATGCGTGATGAAGTTCTCCCTAAGAATATCTTGATGATTGGACCTACTGGCGTAGGTAAAACAGAAATTTCAAGAAGGCTGTCAAAGCTTGCCGAAGCACCCTTCGTTAAAGTAGAGGCCACAAGATTTACCGAGGTAGGCTACGTAGGAAGAGATGTTGAACAGATAATAAGAGATTTGCTTGAAATAGCTATTGCTATGGAAAAGGTTAAAAAAAGAAAAGAAGTTTATACAAAAGCGCAAAAATTAGCGGAGGAAAGAGTTCTTGATGCCTTAGTCGGAAATAAAGCATCTGTAGCTACAAGAGAGAGCTTTAGAAAAAGGTTAAGAGATGGAGATCTGGATAGTAACGAAATAGAAATTTCAACAACAGAGACAAATAACATGCCAAGTTTTGAGATACCTGGAATGCCTGGAGCTAATGTTGGAATGATTAATATTGGTGAAATGTTAGGTAAGTCTATAGGAGGTAAAGCGAAAAAGAAAAAAATGACAGTTAAAGAGTCTCATGAAATATTAATAAACGAAGAGTCCGATAAATTAATTGAGCAAGATAAAATAATTAAATCAGCAAAAAATGTAACTGAAAATAACGGGATAGTATTTCTTGATGAAATCGACAAAATTTCTGCAAGGACAGATAGGGTTGGTGGAGATGTGTCCAGAGAAGGTGTTCAAAGGGATCTTTTGCCTCTAATAGAGGGAACAACTGTAAGCACAAAGTACGGGCCAATTAAAACTGATCATATTTTATTTATAGCCTCAGGAGCTTTTCAACTTGCAAAACCATCAGATTTATTACCCGAGCTTCAAGGAAGACTACCAATAAGAGTTGAGTTAGATGCTTTAACCAGTGACGACTTCAAGAGAATTCTGAAAGAGCCAGATAATAGTTTGATAAAACAATATAAAGCTTTATTAAAAACAGAAAATGTTGATCTTGAATTTTCAGAGGATGGTATTGAAAAAATTGCAAATCTCGCAAATGACGTTAATTCATCTGTGGAAAATATTGGAGCAAGACGTCTGCACACAATCATTGAAAGAGTGCTTGACGAAATAAGTTTCACAGCAACAGACAGAGCGGGTGAAAAAATAGTTGTAAATTCAGATTATGTAACTAAAAATTTAGACAAGCTTGTTAAAGATAATGATTTATCAAAATTTATTCTTTAATTTTAAATGTATAAAAAATGAACCAGAATTTTTATTTTCTGTCTGATCATCAATTTGCTTGATAATATCCATTAAATCATCACTTGATTTTACAAATTCAGGCACCGAGTATTTTAAAATACCTAGATCTTTTGATTGAAAAGGGTTTTCGTTTACTTTAGATCTAAGACCTTTGCCTGTAATAATATTTATTTTTCCTACACCTTTTTGATAGCACTCTTGTATAAATTCCTTTACTTTCTTGTTAGCATTTTCTAGAGAAAAACCATGAAGATCAATTGTGGCCTCTTTCTTGACTTTTAATCTTAAATTTTCGTAGTCTTTATTTTGAACCTTTTCATTATTATCAAGAAAATTTTTCCAATCCTTAAGGTCTTTATCTGATATTTTTTTACTCAATTAAATATTAGTTTCAATCAAAGCCCAATTGGGATCGTTTGATTTGACATCTTTAGAAAATTTCCAAGTATCGTGAACTTTTTTAACTTTGTTAGGATCTCCTGCTATTATTTTAGAATCTTTATCCTTAACACATGAAATTATTTCACTTACAAATTCAACAGTTACCTCTAAGAAGTTGCCTCTTTTCTCGTGTTTTTTAATTTCTGCAGAATTAATTCCTATGAAAGTAGTTTCTGATTTATGACCATCTTTTTTTCTACTAGAAAGAGCATCATCAAATGTTTTGAAAACCTTTTGGTCTAGGAGATTTTTTATATTGTTTAAATTACCATTTGAGAACTCTGTAATAATATTTTCATACGCTATTTTCGCTCCTTCTAGAAAATCTTTTTTTGCATTTTCATCAAAAGTATCTAAATTTACTTTATTAACTGGTTTAGTTTTGGGAAAATCGTGGGCAAAACTTCTTGTCATATCCTCCTCGTATCCAGATTTTTTGCCTAAAATGCCCCTTAATCGAAGGAATATGAAACCTGCAATCATTGCAAGTAATATGATATCAATATATTCAAAACTATAATTCATATTAGTATATTATTTAGTCTATTGATAAATATCAACTAGCAAATTACATTAAAGACAAATGAACACACTGATTTTAATAATAGTTTTGATTCCTCTAATTGAAATATACCTATTTATTGAAATAGGAAGCCAAATAGGTGCTCTTAACACAATACTTTTTATATTATTAACTGCAATTCTTGGTGTTTACTTTGCGAAAAGGGAGGGTCTAAATACTTTAAGATCTGGGATGGAGCGACTTATAAAAAATCAAATGCCACTATATGAAATTATGTCTGGAGCAGCACTAACCGTAGCTGCTTTGTTGTTAATAATACCAGGTTTTGCCACGGATGTTTTGGGATTTTTATTAATCGTTCCGTATACACGGAATTTTATTTTTAGAATTATAGGAACAAATTTTAGGAAGACAAAAATTAAAGATGATTTGATAGATGGAGAATATGAAGATAAAGATAAGTGATGGAAAAAAAATATAGAATCCTTGCTGAGTTTATAAAAAATATTTCAGCAGAAACACCTAACGTTGAGAGCTTTATTTACACTAAGGACAATATATCAAAGTACAGACTTCATATAGACATAAAAACAAAACCGTTAAAAAGCAAAATGGCAGAAGTAGCAGTATCAGTCAAATTTAAAAATACTGAAGAAAACGACAACAAAAGTTTTTTTGAAATGATTTATGCAGTAATCGTAAAAATTAATGATGAGGTAAACACAAAAGAGGAACTAGAGCCAATATTTCTAAAAGAAGTTCCTACAGAAGTATATCCAAGAATTGAAGAATCTTTCTTAAAAATATTAGGATACTCGGGTTTTCCAAATGTGAACTTTGAAACTAAAGTTGATTTCGAAAAATTATATAATGAGAGAAAAAATTAAAAATAATTTTTTTTTAGACAGCTATTTAAGAAATTTTTGTGGTTTTCTAATTCTTTCTCTGTAGGATTGATTATTTTCTTGCAATAATCTGTAACTTTTACATTAATATCATCATTAGCATCATTCATGTTATCAAAATTTAGTTTTGGTTCTTTTTGATCAATTAAATTTACATATACTTTTGCAAGTAATTCACAATCTATCAGAGCGGTATGTAGTTTTCTTTTGGAGTTATCTATTCTAAATCTTTTACAAAGCGCATCTAAACTTATTTGGGATCCTGGAAATTTGTCTCTTGCTATATCTAAAGTATCTATAATATTGTTTTTTGAAATTGCTTTCTTTCCTATTAATTTTAATTCATTGTTAATGTGCGAAAGGTCAAATTCTGCATTATGTATTATTATTTTTTTATCTTTTATGAAATTTAGAAATTCTTCGGCTACATCTTTAAATATCTTTTTGTCAGAAAGAAATTGATCGGTATACCCGTGAACTTTCTGTGCTTCCTCAGAAACTTTTCTTTGAGGGTTTAAATAGCAATGAAATCTATTTGAAGTCGGGATTTGATTTTGTAGCTCTATGCACCCTATTTCTACTATTCTATGACCATTAGCCACAGATAAGCCTGTTGTTTCAGTATCTAATACTATTTCGTTCATTTAATAATTTTTTTTTTAACACTTTAACATCATTTTTGATTTTTTCACTTTTATAATTGTTTTTCAAAATGTGGTCAGACTTCATTTTTTTTTCAAGCAAGCTCAATTGAATCTTTTTAAACTTCTTTATTAATTTATAGTTAAAATTTGGTCTTCTTTTTAAATATTTAATCATGTCTCTTTCTTTTGTTTCTACAAATACTATAATATCATTTTTTTTGTGCATTTTATTTTCTAAATATAGTGGTATATCTAAAATAATCATTTTTTTTTTTTTATTTTTAGCAATGAATTTTTTCAATTTTGCTCTAACAATAGGATAAATTATCTTTCCTAATCTTTTTATATTTTTATCATCATTTAACAAAAATTTAATTACATCTTTCTTATTTACTGGAAAATTTTTAAAAAATTTAGGAAATTTAGTATTTAATTTTTTAAAACATCTCCGGTCGTGTTTGTAAATATGTGCAACTTCATTGTCAGCATTAAAATAAGGTTCACGAAATAATTTAGATATATAAGTTTTCCCAGAACATATATCGCCAACTAAAGCTATTTTTATCATTCAATAATTTTTAATGTCTCTTCATTTATTTTAGGAATTATATTGTTCCAAATAGAAAAGGATTGATTAGCCTGGTAGATAAACATTAACTTGCCATTTTCGGTTTTGTTACCTTTTAATCTAGCTTCCTTAAGAAATGGTGTTTCTCTAGGATTGTATATAACATCATAAAAAACTTTATCTTTAACGTCAAAATTTAACCCTAAATTATCTCCTTTAAGACCAACGCTTGTAGCATTAATTACAATATCAAATTCTGGAATTTCGCCCCATTTATAAATATTAATATCAACAAATTTATTTTTTATTTTTTCAGATTTTTCTAAAGTTCTACTTGATAGTAATATTTTTTTACTCCCCATACTTAATAAAGAATATATAATTGATGGGACTACACCACCTGCACCTAAAATTAAGATTGATTTATGTAAAATATTTATTTTTGAATGACGGAGACCTAGTTCAAAGCCAGCTACATCAGTATTATGGCCAATGATCTCACTCCCATTTTTGTAAATAGTATTAACTGAATTGGTCTTTTCAGCCTCTAAACTGAGTTTATCTACAAATTTTATAATTTTATTTTTAAAAGGGACTGTTACATTTATTCCATGAATTTCATTATTTCTCAATTTATTAACAAAATCCCCTAAATTTTTTTCTTCAAGCTTAATTTTGTCGTATATAGCGTTTATATTATTTTTTTTAATCCAAAAATTATGTAATTCTGGGGATAAAGAATGGCTAATTGGATTTCCTATAACAAAAAATTTTTTCATTCTAAAAATTTTAAATATTCCTTTATTTTTAAAGCAGGTAAACCCATGATTGTGTTTTTATCTCCTTTTATCTCTTTAAAAAGTTTCCTGCCTTCTCCCTCAATCTGATAAACATTGTATGAATATAAATTTTTATCTGAAATTTTTGACAAATATTTTTGCAATTCATACACATTAAAGCTTTTCATAGTAAGTTCTGCTTTTTCAGTGTAATTCCAAATCATAGTTCC
>MDTG01116658.1_pt1 | contig 13840 bp, 12 predicted proteins | sample 811421 | NCBI WGS metagenome assembly MDTG01 (sample SAMN05326645, study PRJNA326480) | marine metagenome | isolation source: seawater | place: Pacific Ocean: South East | collected 2011 | reverse complement strand
GCATGCGCCTGTCCCAAGGGCAACGCGGTAGGCTGCGCCTACCACGTCGACAGGCGCATGCCGTCGCGGCGCCGTGGGTGATCGGACGCGGTCCCGAGCACGAAGTCGAGCTGGCAGACCTCCTCGAGAAGACGAGCCCTCCTCTCCCCTCTCCCTCCCCGCGCCGGAGCCGCCCCTGATGGGTCTCTGGTCCTGGCTGGGGAAGGTGTTTCGGCGCGTCCGCGCCTGGCTCGCCTACAACCCGGAGCTCCCTCCGCCGCCTCCCGAGGCGCCGAAGGTGGACGAGCTCCCGCCGCCCGCCGGCGGCTCGGGCGGCGCCGGCGTGGGCTACGGCACGGCGACGGCGAAGACCTGGACCACGGCGAAGGCGAAGGCGCAGCAGAAGAAGCCTCCCCCGAAGCCGAAGAAGGCGGTCGACCCCTGGGACACGGGCGAGCTCCTGACCCTCTCGCCGGAGGAGCTCCGCGCCCGGGCGATGCACATCCAGCCCTGGAAGACGCAGTGGATCGGGCGCGTCGACGTCATCCCGCCCGAGAGCGACGAGCGGACGGCGCTGGTCGATCGCGGCCTGGTGCTCCGCGGCTTCTTCACCGAGGCCGAGCTCGCCGAGATCCACGCCATCGGCGACGCCTGGCTCGAGCACAAAGACGCCGCGCGCCTCGCCCGGGCCCGCGCCGCGAAGGACGTCGACGCGGCCCTCGCCCAGCTCCGCGCCGAGGAGCGCGAGCGCAAGGCGCGGAAGAAGCGCGAGGCCGCCGAGCGGCGCGAGCGCCGCGCCAGGGAGATCGCCGAGCGGAGGCGCACCGACATCGTCTTCCTCGGCCGCGGCGTCTCCCATTCGCTCGCGGACCGCCGCGCCCACGTGGAGAAGCTCGAGGCCCGCGGGCTGCCCGTGCTCGCCACGCCGAAGGACGTCGCCGACGCGCTCGGCCTCCCCATCCCGCGACTCCGCTTCCTCGCCCACCACGACGAGGCCCTCCAGCGCGCCCACTACGTGCAGTTCGAGGTGCCCAAGCGGACCGGCGGCATGCGCACGCTCGCCGCCCCGAAGCCCGACCTCGCGAAGGCCCAGACGTGGATCCTCGAGCACGTCCTCGCGAAGGTGCCGGTGCACGACGCGGCCCACGGCTTCGTCCCCGGCCGCTCCACGGCGACCTGCGCGCGCCCCCATCGCGGCCGGGCCGCCGTCGTGAACCTCGACCTGAAGGACTTCTTCCCCTCGATCACCTTCCCGCGGGTCCGGGGCGTCTTCGCGGAGCTCGGCTACTCGCCGGCGGCGGCGACGATCCTCGCGCTCCTCTGCACCGAGTGCCCCCGGCGCGAGGTCCGCTTCGCGGGCGTGACCTACCACGTGGCCGTCGGCGAGCGCGGCCTGCCCCAGGGCGCCTGCACGAGCCCGGCGCTCTCGAACCTCGTCGCCCGCCGCCTCGACGCGCGCCTCGCCGGCCTCGCGGAGAAGCGCGGCTTCGCCTACACCCGCTACGCCGACGACCTGAGCTTCTCCACGGGCGACCCGAAGGCCGTCGCGCCCCTGCTCGCCATCGTGCGGAAGATCGTGCGCGAGGAGGGCTTCCGCGAGAACGGCAAGAAGACCCGCGTCCAGCGCGCGGCCGGACGGCAGACGGTGACCGGCCTGGTCGTGAACGAGCCCGACCGGCTCGGCCTGCCGCGGGAGGAGGTGCGGCGCCTCCGCGCCATCCTCCACAACGCGAAGAAGACGGGGCTCGCCGCCCAGAACCGGGGCGGGCACCCGGACTTCGAGGCGCACCTCCGCGGGAAGATCGCCTACCTCGCGATGGTCGACGCGCCGAAGGCGGCCCGCTTTCGCGCCGAGCTCGACGCCCTGACGGGCTGACGGGCTGAGCCCGCGGGTCCGGGTTCAGCGCTCGACCCGGACGCCCTTCCAGAACGCGACGCGGCCGGCGATGTGCTTCGCGGCGGGCTTCGGCTCGGCGTAGGTCCAGGCCGCGTTCTCGTTCCGCGCCCCGTCCACGACCACGTGCCAGTAGGTCGCCGTGCCCTTCCAGCCGCAGACGCTCGTGTGATCGCTCGGCTCGAAGCAGGCGTCCACCAGCGCCGCCCGGGGGAAGTAGACGTTCCCCTCGACGACCTCGATGTCCTCGGATTCGGCGAGGACCGCCCCGTTCCACGTCGCGCGCGCCATGCGCTTCGGACGCGCCGCGCGCTTCGCCGTTACGCGCGGCGCCGCCGGAGGAGCAGCGCCAGCGCGACCAGGCCGAGCAGCGAGGGGACGGCCCCGCCCCCGCCCGCGGCGCAGCGCGCGCAGCCGCTCCCGGGGGGCGGCGGGGGAGGCGGCGGCGCCTCCGTCGGCCCGCTCGGGAGCGTGTCCGAGGCGCGACCGAGCTCGGGCACGTCCTGCGTGAGGTACGCCTCGAGGCTCTCGCTCCCCGCGCTCGACGCGAAGGCCAGCCCCGCCGCGGCCATGGGCCCGCTCGAGCCGCGCTGCGTCGACGGAGGCCCACCCCAGCGCCCGCGCATGGGCTCCTCGCACTCGATGGGCCCCTCCCACTCGTGGAGCACGGCGTAGCGCGCCTGGAAGTTGTTCACCGCGTAGGCGCGCACGCCCCGGCTCATGGTCCCGTCCGTGCCGGGCTGCCCGCGCCCCCCCTCGATGGCCGGCGCCGGCCGGAAGAAGAGGTCCTCCACGGCCTCCGGCGCGCGCCCCGCCGGCGTGCGGAAGTGGAGCCGCGTCAGCACGAAGTCGCGCTCGAAGCCGGTCTGCACGCGCCCGCGGCGCACGGCCCGCTCGTAGCTCGGGATCACGTCGGCGCCGAGGGTGACCAGCTCGTCGGCCGTGAGCGTCGGCCCCGGGCAGGGGTCGCAGCTGCCGGCGCTCCAGGCGTACTCCGTGAGCACGGCGCGCGGATGGGCCTCGAGCATGCGCGCGTAGAGCGCCTCGTAGAAGGCCGGGAAGCTCTCGCGCACCTCGTCCGAGACGCGGAGGTTCGTCGGCACGGCGTAGTTGTCGTAGTTGGCGACCTCGTAGCGGAGCTGGCGGGCGAGCACGTGGACGATGACGTCCTGATCGCCGTCGGCGTTGAGCAGACCGAGGCGCACGGGCAGGAAGAAGCTCTCGGAGTCGTAGTGGAAGCGGAGCGGCGAGAGGACGGCCTTCTCGCGGCCGTCGGCGCCCGTCTCCCAGGTGACGCGCTCGGCCGAGACCTTCGCGACGAAGAACTTCATGGACTGCTCGACGTAGGCGCGGAGCACGCGCTCGGCGCCGTCGGGGATGCGGTAGCCGCTCCGGCGGAGCCAGGTGTCGAGGCCCGCCGAGTCCTCGGCGCCGAGGATGACGATGTCGTACTCGCCGACCTCGAACTCGGCCTCGACCGTGACCCCGAGGTCCTCGGGCTCCTCCCAGTCGTCGTCGGCGCCCTCCTGCACCGAGGTGGGCTGTGCGCGGAGCAGCTCCTCGCGCTCCGGCTCGTAGAGCGCCGGCTGCGGGCAGGGATCCTGCTCCCAGTACTCGACGAGGCGGGGCGCGGCGAGCTGGTCGACGCGCGCGAAGACCTCCCGGGGCAAGGTCTTCACCTGCCCCTCCTCGAGCACCTCGGGCACGGGCACGACCAGGGCGAAGTCCTCGGGCGGGCCCTGGTAGTCGTTCTGCATGGCGATGACCGTCCGCGTGCCGTCGCGCATGAGGACGACCATGGAGCCCTGGTTCGTGAGCTGGGCCTCGCCGCCGCCGACCATGAAGCCGCAGAAGGCGCGCGCCGGAGCCGGCCCGGCGCCCACGCCGACGAAGGCAGCCAGCGCCACCGCCCCGATCACGCCCGTCACTCCGCCCGCACCGCTCCGCCGCTTCGCTTCGCGCATCGCTCCTCCGCCTCGCATTCTCCGTGAAGCCCCGGAGACGACCCAAGGACGAAAAGGATCTCCGGGTCCCATCGAATTCTTCTCTCCGCGACCGCGGCCGCGGCCTGCTCCCGGTCTGGCGCCGCGAGGTGCCGCTTCTGGAGTGCCCGCGGGCGCGGCGCCTGATACACCCGCGGGGTGCGCGGTGAAGCTCGCCGCGCCCCTCCCGTCCAAGGACCCGCCATGCTTCGCCGCCTTCCCCTCTTCGCCGCGTTCCTCCTCGCCCTCTCGCTCGGCTGCGCCGGGAGCGACGCCCAGTCCGACCAGACCACCATCGAGCTCGACCAGGGCGACCCGGGAGAGGGCGAGAGCGGTGAGACGGGGGAGACGGGCGAAGCCGGCGAGGGCAACGAGGCCGGCGGGGGCGAGAACCTCGTCATCGGCGAGGACGCCTGCGAGACCGACGACGACTGCGTGCCCGCCGAGTGCTGCCACGCCGCCGCCTGCGTCGCCGCCGCCAACGCGCCCGACTGCACGGACGTGATGTGCACCATGGACTGCCAGTACGGGACGCTCGACTGCGGCGGCCGCTGCCTCTGCCACGAGGGCCGCTGCGCCGCGCGCCTGAGCGAGCCGCCCGCGGGCCTGCCGACCGAGTGAGCGCGGCCCCGGGGCCGGCTTCATCCGCTCCGCCCGGCGACCCCGCGGGGCCCGCCCGCTCGAGCTCCCACGGCCCCGTCCTCGCCCGGAGGAGTCCCCAGGCGGCGTGGTGTTCGTGCAAGGTCTCGGGTTCGCTGCGGATTCTCGCGGAGCAAGTAACGCGGGCCGTATTCCGGCGAAGCGAGAATCCGCTGCGGGCCCGAGGGATCGTGCGAGGGCGCGTCGACGGATGACGAATCCGGGCTAGGCTCCGCGGTCATGGATTCCGTGCAGCCCCTCTCGCCCCCGAGCCGCGTGCTCATGGGCCCCGGCCCCTCCGACGTCGCCCCCTCGGTGCTCCGCGCCCTCGCCGCGCCCACCGTCGGCCACCTCGACCCGGCCTTCCTGAAGGTCATGGACGAGGTCCGCGCCATGCTGCGCGTCGTCTTCGGCACGGAGAACGAGATCACGCTCCCCATGTCGGCCACCGGCTCGGCGGGCATGGAGACCTGCTTCGTGAACCTCCTCGAGCCCGGCGACGCCGTGCTCGTCGGCATCAACGGCGTCTTCGGCGGGCGCATGGCCGAGGTCGCGCGCCGCTGTGGCGCGGAGGTGGTCACGGTCGAGCAGGAGTGGGGCCGCGCGCTCTCCCCCGAGCAGTTCCGCGAGGCCGGCGCCGGGCGCCCCTTCAAGCTGATGGCGCTCGTCCACGCGGAGACCTCGACGGGCGCGCTGACCGATCTCGCGGGCTTCCGCGAGGCCGCCGACGAGCACGGCGCGCTCTTGGTGGTCGACGCCGTGACCTCCTTCGCCGGGCGCCCCATCGAGGTCGACCGGCACGGCGTGGACGCGATCTACACGGGCACGCAGAAGTGTCTGAGCTGCCCGCCGGGGCTCTCGCCCGTGAGCTTCTCCGAGCGCGCCATGAAGGTCGTGCGCGAGCGGGAGCGGCCCGTGCAGAGCTGGTACCTCGACCTCTCCCTGATCGGGCAGTACTGGGGCAAGGAGCGCGCGTACCACCACACGGCGCCGGTGAACATGGTCTACGCCCTCCACGAGTCGCTGCGGCTGGTGATGGAGGAGGGGCTCGAGGCGCGCTTCGCGCGGCACGCGAAGAACGCGGCGGCGCTGCGCGCAGGCCTCGAGGCGATGGGCCTCGAGCTGCCGGTGCCGGCGGAGGAGCGGCTCGACCCGCTGACGCTGGTGAGGATCCCCGAGGGGGTCGAGGACGGCGCGACGCGGAAGGCGCTGCTCGCGCGCTACGGGCTCGAGATCGGCGGCGGGCTCGGGGCCTTCAAGGGCCAGGCCTGGCGCATCGGCCTGATGGGCGCGGCGTGCACGGAGCGGAACGTCGTGCTCTGCCTGAGCGCGCTGAAGGACGTGCTCGCGAGCCAGGGCTTCGAGGCGAAGGCCGACCCGGTGGCGGCCGCGCGCGCCGCGCTCGGCTGATCGAAGCGGCTCGGCGGCGGGGGGTCGGAGCGCGAGGGGCGCCCCTCATCGGCGCGCTCCCGTGCTCCGCTCCGCCGCGAGCTCCGATCCGCCGGCCCGGAGTCAGCCCCCCTCGAAGACCTGCAGGCCGTAGGCGCCGTAGCCGAGCTCCATCTTCAGCTCGATCCGCCAGGTGCCGCTCGCGTTCGGGCAGACGCGCGTGTGCGGGATCGGATCGGGCTCGCTCTCGGCCTGCTCGAGGCCGAAGGGATCGACGACCCGCACGCTCATGCGCTGGGCCGAGGGCACGGCGGCGGCGATGACGACGTAGCAGCGGCCCGCCCGGACCTCGACCTCGTGCCGGGCCACCTGGCTCCGCCGCAGCGTGCCCTCGAGCACATCCGTCACGGCGAGCGCGCCCTCCCCGACCTGCCGGTGACGCTGGCGGATGCGCTCCGGCACGTAGCCACGGCCGCGTCCGCCCACCGGGTGCACCTCCGCCCGCTCCTCCCGGGCGGCCGCCTCGCGCACGGGCGTCCCGAAGACGCGCCAGGCGACCGATCCCCGCCCGGCCGCCGCGACCAGCTGCACCCGGTAGCGCCCGGGCCGGGCCGGGCAGAGCGGACGCAGCACCCCGAGCGTCGGCGTCGCGTGGTCCGGGGTCGCCGCCTGGATGCGGGCCCCCGACGGCCCCTCGAGGGCCAGCGCGAGCCGCTCCACGCCCGGGCCGCCCGCGGCGAAGACCCGGTAGCAGCGGCCCGGCGCGAGGGGCACGGCCCGGCCGAGCGGCGCGCCCTCCTCGAGCTGCTCCACCCGCGGCGGCGTCACCGGGATCGTGTCCCCGCCGTGGCGCTCGACGAGGACGCCGAGGCGCGCGAGCGGGCTCGTCCCCGCGACCTCCTCGGTGGCCTCGGCGCCCGCCTCGACCCGGTAGGCGGCCGCCGCGAAGCGCCCGGCGCCCCGGAACGCCTTCACCTCGAGCCGCAGCGTCTCGGCCCGCTCGCCCGCGCAGTGCCGCGCCTCCGCCGCCGGCCCCGTCGCCGTGTCCCGGGCCAGCGCCGCGCGCCCGCGGAGGATGCGCAGGTCGAGGTTCGCGAGCCCGGCGCCGCCGCGCGCCACCCAGAGCACGCAGGCGCCGGCGGGGAGGCGGAGCGACCAACGCCGCGCCTGGCCGCTCCTCAGCCGACCCTGCCGCACCGGGCCGAGGCGCTCGCCCTCGGCGTCCGCTTCGCCCGCGCTCGCCACGGCCAGCACGAGCTCCGCGTCCTCCGGGCTCCCCCCCTGGGCGACGCCTCGCCCGGCGCCGCTCGCCGCGAGGACGCTCACCACGGCGAGCGGGAGAAGGGCGCGCGGGCTTGGGTTCGCCATCGAGGGAGTGTACGTACGATCCCCCGGGGGTGTTCAACGCGCGCCCCCTTTTCCACCCGAGCGAGACGAGAGACGAGAGGACGCATGGCTTCCCCGACCCTGCCCACGCTGGAGCGCCCCGGCGACTTCATCGACGGCGCCTTCGTGCCCACCGACGCCCCCGACGAGGAGCTCCGCATCCTCAGCCCGGGCGACCAGGCCGACCTGGTCAGCGTCCACGGCGTGAAGCACGCCCACGTGGACGCCGCCGTCGCGGCCGCGCGGAAGGCCTTCCCGGCCTGGCGCCGGCTGGGCGAGGCCAAGCGCCGCGAGCTCCTCCGCGCCTACCAGGAGCGGGTGCGTCACCACCGGGACGCCATCGCCGAGACCATCTCGCGCGAGGTGGGCAAGCCGCTCTGGGACGCGACCGGCGAGGCCAACGCGCTCGCGGGCAAGGTGGACCTGATGCTCGGCGAGGGCGCCGAGTGGACGCGCGATCGGCGCCTCGAGGATCTGCCCGGCGAGATCCGCTACCGGCCCCACGGCGTGCTCGCCGTCATCGGGCCCTTCAACTTCCCCGCGCACCTGCCGAACGGGCAGATCGTCCCGGCGCTCCTCCTCGGCAACACCGTCGTGTTCAAGCCGAGCGAGAAGACCCCCTCGGCCGCCGTCTGGATGGCGCGCTGCTTCGAGGAGGCGGGCTTCCCGCCGGGGGTCGTCAACGTGGTCCAGGGCGCGGCCGCGAGCGCGAAGAGCCTGGCCGACCACGACGACGTGGACGGCATCCTCTTCACCGGCTCGGTGGCCGTCGGACAGAAGATCGTGGCGGCGAACGCGCACCGGCCCGGGCGGCTCGTGGCCCTCGAGCTCGGCGGCAAGAACGCGACCATCGTCCTCGACGACGCGGACGTGGAGCGCGCGGCGCGGCAGATCGCCTTCGCCGCCTTCGCGAGCGGCGGCCAGCGCTGCACGGCCACCTCGCGCCTCTTCGTGACCCCGAAGATCGCCGAGCCGCTGATCGCGCGCCTGAGCGAGGCGGCGAAGGCGGCGAAGGTCGGCTACCCGCTCGACGAGGGCGTCTTCATGGGGCCGCTGATCAGCGACGAGGCGCGGCAGGCGCTCCTCCAGGCGCAGGGCCGCGCGCGGGAGGCCGGCTTCGAGGCCATCGTCGACGGGGGCGCGCTCGAGGTGCCCGGGCACGAGGGCTGGTACGTGCGCCCCTCGCTCCACCGGGCCCCGGAAGCGACCGCGCGGGTCCCCGGCTACACGCACGAGGAGCTCTTCGGCCCGGACGTCGCCATCTACGTCGTCGACGACCTCGACCAGGCCGTGACGCTCGCCAACGACACGGCCTACGGCCTCGCCTGCGCGGTCTTCACCCAGGACGCGGCGGCCTTCGAGGCGGCGGCGGACCGGCTGCGCGTGGGCGTCCTCCACTGGAACCAGTCGAGCGCGGGCGCGAGCGGGCACCTGCCCTTCGGCGGCGTGAAGGACAGCGGCAACCACCGCCCGGCCGGGATCACGGCGGGGACCTTCTGCAGCTGGATGCAGGCGGTGCGACTCACCCCGCCGGAGGACGCGCCCCTCCCGGGCTGGCCCGGTCTCTTCGACGACGCATGAGGATCGCCTCGCTGGTGCCGAGCGGCACGGACCTCGTGCACGCCCTCGGGCTCGGAGACGCGCTCGTGGCCGTGAGCCACGAGTGCGACCACCCGGGCGCGGCGGATCGTCCGGTGGTGACCCGGAGCGGCATCCCCTTCGCCGGCGCGCCCGGCGGGGAGGCCCCCGGCGCCGTCGACGCGGCGGTGCGAGCGGCCCTCGAGGCGGGGGACGCGCTCTACCACACGGACCACGCGCGCCTCGCCGAGCTCGCGCCGGACGTGATCGTCGGGCAGGACATCTGCGACGTCTGCGCCGTGCAGCCCGACGCGGCCTGCCTGCCGGCCGGCGCGACGCTCCTGACCCTCTCCGCGACCACCCTCGCCGGCCTGGAGGACGATCTTCGCCGGCTCGGGGAGGCGCTCGAGGCGGAAGCGACGGCGACGCGGGTCGTCGACAGGCTCCAGGCCGGGCTCGAGGCGGTGCGTACGCGCGCCAGCGGGCGACCTCGGGTCCGCGCGCTCACGCTCGAGTGGGCGGACCCGCCCTTCGTCGGAGGCCACTGGGTGCCCGAGCTGGTCGCGCTGGCGGGCGGCGAGGACGTGCTCGGCGCGGCCGGGACCCCCTCGCGGTCGGTGGGCTGGGAGGCCGTCCGGGAGAGCGCCCCGGACGTCGTCGTGCACCTCCCCTGCGGCTACGGGCTCGACGCCGCCTCCGAAGAGGCCGCTTCGCTCGCGGCCGGGCCCCTCGCCTCCCTCCAGGCGCCGATCTGGGCGGTGGACGCGAACCGGCTCTTCAGCCGCTGCACGCCGGAGGCGGCGCTCCTCGGAGCGCAGACGCTCGAGGCCGTGTTCGCGGGCCGCGAGAGCCCGCACGCGCGCCCGGTGCGCCGAGCCGGAGCGCGCAAGACCTCATGACGCGTCGACGCCCCCTCCGCGAAACGCGGACGGGGCGTCGGGTCGGCATCGCGTGCCCTACTCGGCGGCTTGGGCCTCGCCCGGCGGCTGCAGCCCACGCTCCTGCGTGGTGGCCTCGTCACCGCCACCGAAAGGCATCCAGCCAAACGCGAAGGCGACACCGAAGTATATGAGCCCGATGGCTCCAATCACGATCGCGCCCTTCACGACGGGACTCGCGTCTTCCCAGAACGACATGCAGTCGGCTCCTTCCACCTCGAGCGCGCCGAGTCCACTTCTCTCGATGCGCCCCCAATCGGTGAGGCGATGCTAGGGAAGCGGTGCAGTGAGGGTCAACTCTTTTCAGGGAACCCGGCCCCTGCACCCACTCGCGAACCGCTCACTCGCGAACCGGTCTCTCCGGAGTCACTCCGAAACCCGTCATCCCGGAATGGCTCACTCCGGAACGGCTCATTCCGGAACGAGGCGCCGCGCGAGCGCGACGGCGGCTTCCATCCCGGCGGCGGACGCCGTGCCCTGCCGCGCCGCGTCGTAGGCGACGCCGTGGTCGACGCTCGTGCGCACGAAGGGCAGCCCCCAGGTCACGTTCACGGCGGCGCCCCAGTCGAGCAGCTTCGACGCGATCGTCGCCTGGTCGTGGAGCATCGCCACCACGCCGTCGACGCGCCCCTCGGCCGCCGCCCGGAAGGCTGCCTCGGCCGGGATCGGACCCCAGACCCGTTCGTCGTCCGCCCAGGCGGCGAGCGCCGGCGCGACCGCCCGCTCCTCCTCGTCGCCGAAGAGGCCGCCCTCCCCGGCGTGCGGATTGACGCCCGTGACCCAGATCGTCGGCCCGCCGTCCTCCGAGAGGCGCTCGAGGGCCTCGAGGAGGTGGCGCACCGCGCGGGAGACCCGGGCCGGGGTGATCGCCGCCGCCGCGTCGCGCACGCTGAGGTGCGTCGTCACGAGGCCGACCTTCAGGCGGGGGCCGAGGAACATCATGGTCACGTCGTCGTCGCCGAGGCCGCAGCGGCGCGCGAGGCGCTCGGTCTGCCCCGTGAAGGGGGTGCCACCGAGGACGATGGCCTCCTTGCTGGTGGGCCCGGTCACGAGCGCGCGCGCCCGGCCCCGGCGGACGGCGTCGATGGCCGCGTCGAGGGCCTCGAGCTGCGCCCGCCCTCCCTCCGGCGTCGGGGCGTGGGCGGCGATGGTCGCGTCGCTCCAGCGCGCCGTCGGGGCGAGGCCCACCTTGCCCGCGGCGGCCTCCTCGGCCGGGCCCGTCGGCACGCCGGCCTCGCGGAAGCGCGCCTCGAGCCGGGCGGCGTCCCCGAAGACCACGAAGGCCTCCTCTTCGTGGAGGCCCGCGAGGGCGGAGACGGTGACCTCGGGACCGATCCCGGCGGGGTCGCCGACCGAGACGGCGAGGGGCTTGGCGCTCATGGTGCCTTCATCTTGTAGCCGACGCCGCGCACGGTCTCGAGGTTGGCGACGGCGCCGCCGAGCTTCATGCGGAGGCGCCGCACGTGGATGTCGACGGTGCGGCTGCTGCCGTAGTAGTCGACGCCCCAGACGCGCTCGAGGAGCTGCTGGCGGGAGAAGACCCGGCCGCGGTTCTGGCAGAGGAAGCGCAGCAGGGCGAACTCCTGCTGGGTGAGCTGCACGGGCCGGTCGTCGACCGTGACCTCGTGGGCCGCCAGGTCGATGCAGAGCGGGCCCATCTTGATGCGCTCCTGGGCGTTGAAGTCCGAGTTGCGCCACTCGGCGCGCCGCACGCGCAGGTAGAGCTCGGCCGGCACGTAGGGGACCAGCACGAAGTCGTCGAAGCCGTCGCGGGCGTCGAGGCGCGAGAGGCCGTTGACGCTCACGCCGCAGAGGACCGGGACCTCCGCGAGGGCCTTCACGGCGCGGAGGCGGACCAGGGCGGCGCGGCCCGCGTCGACCTCGTCGACGGCCTCCACGAGGATGACCGTGGGCGGCTCGTCGTGGAGGGACTCGTCGTCGAGCGAGTCCCAGAGGTCGGTCGTGCGCACGGCGCAGCCGAGCTGCTGGAGGACCTCGACGGCGCTTCCTTCGCGCTCGTGGACCGATTCGGGACCGACGACCAGAATCCACATGGGTGGGGGCTTTCCTTGGCGGCGGCGTCGCGGCCCGGAACGGTCCGCGCGCCTTCGGGGGCGACCATAGCACTTTGTGGCGTCGCGGGAGGGGGAAGGCAGCGGAATCGCTGCGCTGTGGGCACCACCCGGGGACACTGGGGCGAGTGGGCGCGCAGCGGTAGCCAGGGCGGGCCGGAGGCGCTAGGGTCCCGCGTCGAGGGGCCCGTGACGACGAAACGCTGGCGCATGGTCGTCTCCGATTTGGGCGGGGCCACCGTCCAGGCGGAGCACACGGTCGAGGCCGACAACTGGATGTCGGCCTTGCGGAAGGGACGCTCCGAGCTGGGCGAGAGTGGGGGTGTGCCCACGGGGTCGAGCTGCGCCGTGGCCCCGGACGGCAAGGTCACGATCCTCGACCCGATGGCCCAGCGGCGCTTCGTGCTGACCCAGGCGAGCAGCGAGTCCTACGTGCCGCCGAAGCCGAAGGGGCCGCAGATCCCGTCGGACGACGTGCCGCGCGCCTCCTCGCCGGCCCCGGCGGCGCCGGCGAGCAGCCCGCCCGCTCCCGCCAGCAGCCCGCCCTCCCCAGTCGCGGCGAGCCCGGCGGCGGCGACGAAGAAGCGGGCGCCCCGGAAGACGATGGCCTACATCCCGCCCCAGCCCGAGGCGGCGGCCGCGGCGCCGACGGGCGGCGCGAAGAAGCAGGCCAAGAAGACCATGGCGTACATCCCGGCCTCGGCCCTGCCGAAGCAGGAGGTCGCCGTCGGGGGAGACGCCGCCGAGACCGAGCCCGCCGAGCCGAAGCCCGCCGAGGCCGAGTCCGCCGAGGCCGAGCCCGCCGAGGCCGAGCCCGCCGAGGCCGAGCCCGCCGAGCCCGAGCCCCCCGAGGCCGAACCCCCCGAGGCCGAGCCTGCCGAGGTCGGCGCTGGCTTCGCGCCGGCAGGGACGGACGCGAAGGCAGCGGACTCGGCGGCCGAAGAGGCCCCCGAGCTGCCGGATGCGGGGACCGAAGCGGGCGTCGCGTGGCGCCTGCACCTCTCGCGCGACGCCGACCCGTCCCCCGAGAACCCGCTCCGCTACCGGGAGCGCACCTACGTGGTCCCGGCCGGGACGGACGCCGAGATCGCCGAGAAGATCGCGCTCGACCGGCTCGCCGAGCTGCGCGCCTCGCTCTCGGGCCAGCCGCCGGGTCAATTCATCAACGTCGCCGTCTTCGACCACGCCTGGGAGGGTCGGCCCGAGCGCCCGCCGGTCGTGACCGCCCTCTTCAAGGACTGGCAGGGGGACGTGGTGCTCGACCACCCCCTCGCCCAGGTCGCGTCGGCTCAGGTCGCGGCGGCTGAGGCCGCACCGGCTCAGGCCGCCTCCACGGCGGCTGCCCCGGCACCGCCGCCCGCCGAGCCCGCCGCCGCGTCCCCCCGGAGACGCACCACCACCGACGACCACGACGCGCGCCTCGCCGACGCCTTCGAGGCCTGCCAGGACCTCTTCTTCCTCCAGAGCCCGGCAGAAGGGCTCGACTTCGTCGTCGCCCTCTTCGACCAGCTCCTCCCGGCCGAGGCGATCAGCGCCTGCCTCTATGACATCGACGCGGACGTCTTCCGCTTCGTCGTCGTGACCGGCGAGGGCAGCAGCGAGCGCCAGGGCCACGCCGTCGGCTCGAGCGTGGGCCTCTTCGCGGCCGCCTCCCAGCTCGTCGGCACCGTGCTGCGCGTCGACGACCTCACCTCCGACCCGCGCTTCGACGCCGACGTCGAGGGCCGCCCCGGCCTCGAGGCCCGCGCCGCCCTCTACGTGCCCCTCAACCACCAGGGGCGCCTGCTCGGCATGGTGCAGCTCTTCAACCGCACCCCCCACGGCGCCTTCTCCCAGCCCGACGCCGACCTCGCCGTCTACGTGGGCCGCCAGCTCAGCGAGTTCCTCCACAACGCCCGCATCCGCCCCACCGACTGACTCCGCTCGCCACGCTCGACCGCGGTCGCTCGAGGAGCGTCAGCGACACGCACGAGCGAGCGTCAG
>MDTG01426978.1_pt1 | contig 13841 bp, 11 predicted proteins | sample 811421 | NCBI WGS metagenome assembly MDTG01 (sample SAMN05326645, study PRJNA326480) | marine metagenome | isolation source: seawater | place: Pacific Ocean: South East | collected 2011 | reverse complement strand
TTTTTTGGTAAGTTTTATATTTTTATAGCAGCATTAGAATCTGAATTGTTTATTTTAGCAATCTTAGGTGTAATTTCTAGTGTAATATCCGCTTATTACTATCTAAGAATAATAAAGATTATCTATTTTGATGAAAATAAAAGTTCAAATTTTCAATTTATAGCATCCTCAAGTTCATTAATACTATTAATCATTTCAATAATTATTATTTCTTTTTTTATTTTTTACCCTTCAATTTTAATAAGTTTGGGTAGTAATATTAGTATTGATTATTTTAATTAATGTTATTTAATAAAAGTAAAAATATTTTATCGAAAGAAGATTATGATTTTTTTCATTTAAATTCAACTGTATCAACAATGAATGACGTGAAAAATTATTTAAAAAAAAAATATAAAAATTGTGTAATAATTTCAGATACACAAACAAAAGGAAGGGGAAGAAGAGGAAAAAAATGGCATAGTCCTAAGGGAAATATTTATTGCTCTATTAGTTTTAAAAATTTTTTACCAATTAAAAATATTTTTTTATTTAATGTTTTGGTTGCTATATCAATTCAAGATACATTTAAAAAATTTAATTCAAAAAAAATAAATTTTAAATGGCCAAATGACCTTTATTTTGAAAATAAAAAATTCGGTGGAATAATTGCTGAAACATTTGAGGTATTACAACATAAATATATTATTGTGGGATTTGGTATAAATATTTCAAATTATCCTAATTTAACCAAATATAAAGTTACTTGTGCAAAAGAATTTTCAGAAATACAGAATATTCCAGATTTTATGATGATTTTTTTTCAAATTTTATTCGAAAATTTGAAATTATTAAAAAAGGGCAATTTAGATATGGTAATGAAGATTTATAAAAAATCACTTATTTTTATTAATAAACAAATTGAAGTAAAAATGATTGATAAATCTATTCTTAAAGGTCAATTTATTACTATTAATAAAGATGGTTCTTTAAAATTAAAAAAAAATAATGATTTTATTAATATATATAATGGAACAATTAAAATATGATAGTTATTGATATTGGTAACACAAATATAGTTATTGCAACATATTATCAAAATAAGATTTTTAAATCCTATAGAATTAATACATCAGTAAAAAATCTATCTAATAATCTAAATACAATATTTGATAAGAATTCCCTTTTTAGTTCCAAATTAGATTATAATTTTTGCATTATATCTTCAGTAGTACCAAAAAAAACTAAAGATGTTAGAAGTTTCTTTAAAAAGAATAAAATGAAAGTTACAGTTATTTCACTTAGAAATATTTCAAAGAAAATTAAATTTAAATATGAATCTAGCCAACTAGGTTCGGATAGAATTGCTAATACATATGCCGCAATAGAAAAGTTTGGAAAAAATTCCATTGTAATTGATTTTGGAACGGCAACAACTTTTGATGTTATAGAAAATAATATTTATCTAGGAGGTATCATTGCTCCAGGCATTAATAATTCTCATGATGCTTTAGTTAATTCGGCTGCAAAATTAAACAAAATTCCTTTAAAAAAAACAAACTATTTAATTGGAAAAAAAACTGATCATTCAATGCAAAGTGGCTTCTATTGGGGGTATGTTAGTTTAATTAATGGAATAATCAGGAAAATTATCTATAAAAAAAATTTTAAGCCTAAAATAATATTAACAGGAGGACTTGGAAATATATTTCAGACAGAAATAAAATTTAAAACTTTTTATGAACCTAATTTAACCTTAAATGGACTTTATCTCATTGGTAAAAACAAATATGCTCAAAATTAATTCTTCTAGCCAAATACCTAATAAGGGCATCTATTTTATGTCACTTGGTGGAATAGGTGAAATTGGTGCAAATTGCTATTTGTACTGTTGTGATGGAAAATGGATTATGATTGATTTAGGTTTATCTTTCGCAGATGAAAAATTTCCAGGAATAGATTTATTAGTTCCCAAAATAGATTTTATAGATGAAATTCTAGATGATTTAGAAGCAATAATAATAAGCCATGGACATGAGGATCATGCTGGAGCAGTTGCTTATTTTGCTGAAAAAATTAAATGCCCTATATATGTTTCTGGTTTTGCAAGATCACTTATTGAAAATAGATTAAAAGAATTTGGATTATTAGAAAAAACTAAATTAATTACTTTAGAAAAATCTAAAACAATAAATTTGAGTCATTTTAATTTAGATTTTATTGCTACTACACATTCAATACCTGAGCCAGCAGCAATATTAATTAAAACTAAATATGGAAATTTACTTCATACTGCTGATTGGAAAATTGATCCAGATCCTATTTTAGGAGAAAATTTTGATACTAATGCATTCAAAAAAATTGGCAACGAAGGTTTATTAGCTTTAATTGGTGACTCTACAAATGCAGATGTGCCAGGTTTTTCAGAATCTGAAGCTAAAGTAAAGGAAGAATTAATAAAACTATTTTCAAGATACAGTCATAGAATTGTTATAACTTGTTTCTCTTCAAATATTGTTAGACTAGAAAGTATCGGAGTTGCAGCAAAGAAAAATAATAGAAAAGTGGTTTTAGTTGGAAGAAGTATGAAAAAAACTATTGATGCTGCTATAGAAAATAAAATAATCAAAGAAAACATAAATTTTATTACTGAAGAAGAAGCTTCACATATACCAAAAGAAAATTTAGTAATAATATGCACTGGAAGTCAAGGAGAAAAAAAATCTGCTTTATATAGAATTGCTTATAATTCTCACAAACATATTCATCTTGAAAAAGATGATTTAGTTATATTTAGTTCAAGAGATATTCCAGGCAATGAAAAATCTATTAACAATTTAAAAAATTTATTAATTGGTCAAAAAATTGAAATAATTACCTCTGATGATGATTTAGTACATGTTTCAGGTCATGGTTATGCTGAAGAAATAAAAGAAATGTATAATTGGACAAGACCATATGTTGCAATTCCAGTTCATGGTGAATTAAAACATCTTGTTGCGCATTCAAAATTAGCTCAGTCTTGTCAGGTACCTATAACGCGTATCCTTGAAAATGGTAAATGTATTCAATTAGCACCTAATAAACCAGAAATTTATGGCTTTGTTGAAACTGGCAAAATGATAGTTGAAGGTAGGAAGCTATATGACTCTGAGTCAAATTTTATTAAGCAAAGAAGAAAATTTTCTTTCGATGGTGTCGTTATGGTTTCAATTATTATTGAAAAAGATCTTTCTGTAAATAAAAATATTAATATTTCAACTTTAGGATTAACTGATTTAGATCATAAAGAAATTACATCTATGTTTAAAGAACTATTTATAAATGATTATTTAAAACTCAATGATGAAAAAAAATCTTCAGATGAAATGCTAGAAAATTTAATTAAAATTGTAATAAGGAAATGCATGAAATTAACTTCTGATAAAAAACCACAAGTCAATTCACATATATTGAGAATTTGATGTTTTTTTATAAAGAAATGCTGATATTCTATTTAATAAATTTAAGAAATTTATCATATAATAAACTTATTTTTATGATAACTATTCTATAGTTTAATTAGGAGTTTTTTAAAATGAAGTTAAGTAATTATTTTAGTCCAACTCAAAAAGAAACATCTTCTGAAGCAGAGATTGTATCACATCAACTAATGATTCGTTCTGGAATGATAAAACAGGCTAGTGCTGGAATTTATTCTTGGCTGCCTATGGGTTTGAGAGTATTAAAAAAAATAGAAAATATAGTTAGGGAGGAGCAAAATAAAGCTGGTGCAGTTGAATTATTAATGCCAACAATTCAATCTGCAGATTTATGGATTAAATCTGGGCGGTATGATGAATATGGAAAAGAAATGTTAAGAATATTAGATCGAGGTGGCCGTCAAATGCTATATGGTCCAACTAATGAAGAATTGATTACAGATATTTTTAAATCTTATATCACTTCATATAAAGACTTACCTAAAAATTTATACCATATTCAATGGAAATTTAGAGATGAAGTTAGACCAAGATTTGGAGTTATGAGAGGAAGAGAATTTTTGATGAAAGATAATTATTCTTTTGATTTAAATGAAAAAAATGCAGTAGATTCTTACAATAATATGTTTTCAGCTTATATCAAAACTTTTCTCAGACTTGGTTTGACTCCTATTTCTTTAAGAGCTGAAACTGGACCAATTGGAGGAAATTTAAGTCACGAATTTCAAATACTAGCCAATACAGGAGAAAGCACACTTTACTATGATAAAGCTCTAGAAAATATAAATCCTGATAAAATTGAACCTCAAAAACTCCAAACGTATTATGCTGCTGTTGATGATTTACATGATAAAGATAATTGTCCAATTTCTGAAGATCAACTTAAAATTTCAAAAGGAATTGAAGTAGGGCATATTTTTTATTTTGGTACCAAATATTCTGAAAAACTTGGAGCATATGTGCAAGATAGCAAAGGTAATAATATTCCTGTACATATGGGTTCTTATGGTATTGGAATTTCTCGATTAGTTGGTGCTGTTATAGAGGCTTTTCATGATGATGTAGGAATAAAATGGCCACTAAATCTAGCCCCATTTAAAGTTTCAATTATAAATTTAATGGTAGATAATAAAAATTGCAATAAAGTAAGCGAAGAAATTTATCAAAATTTAAATAATCTGTCCGATGATATTTTATACGACGATAGGGAATGCAGTATAGGAAAAAAATTATCAGATAATGATCTTATAGGGACACCTTATCAAATTATCATTGGCAAAAGAGATCTTGAAAATAATTTGATTGAAATTAAGAATAGATTTAAAAATAAATCTCAAAAAATATCAGTTTCAGAAGTTAAAAATTTTATCTCAGAAAAAATCATTGAGTCTTGATGTTATTTTTTACTTCCTTTGAAAGATTACTAATAAAAAGATTTCTTTTTTCAAAAAAAACTGATGGTTTTATATCTATTTTTTCATGGTTTTCTATTATTGGTATCACTATTGGTGTTGCAGCAATAATTATAGTGATGTCTGTTATGAATGGTTTTAGAGAGGAAATAACTTCAAAATTACTAGGTATTAATGGGCATATTAATATTTTTGAACAAAATCAAGAAATAACAATTGATCATGTGAAATTTATAAAAACATTAGATTTAAACTTACAACAAATCACTCCTTTTACTCATACTCAGGCTTTAGTTGTAAAAGATGATATTTCCAAAGGTGTTTTTTTGAGAGGTTATGACAATAATTTTTTGCCTGAAAAACATTTTTTAAAAAATAAGATTGTTTCAGGTCAAGTTTTTGGAGAAAATTTAGATGATGTTGTTGTTGGATATGCTTTCGCTAATAAACTAAATCTTAACATCGGAGATAAATTCAAAATTGCTATACCAAAAACAGATAAGACAATTTTTGGCAATATTCCTAGATTTAAAACTTTGACTATTACAGGAATTTTTGATCTAGGAATGTATGAATATGATGCTAATTTCATTTTTACTAATGTTCTTTTAGCAAATAAATTATTATTAAAAGGTAATAAAACATTTAATCAGATTGAGCTTTTTTTAAATCAACAGGATGAGACAGACTTTATACAAAATAAGATTAATAAGGAAATTGAAAATAATCAGTTAAATTTATCCAGTACATCCTGGAAACAAAACAATAAAACTTTAATCAATGCTTTAAATGTTGAAAAAAATGTTATGTTTTTAATTTTAACTTTGATTATAATTGTTGCCTCAATGAATATCATATCTGGACTTGTAATTTTTGTTAAAGAAAAAAATAAAGATATCGGAATATTAAAAACTATAGGTCTTACCAATAAAAGTTTAATTAAAATCTTTCTTACTATGGGTTTTTTGATAGGTTGTATAGGAACTATAGCCGGTGGTTTAATAGGAATTTTATTTTCTATTAATATTCAATCAATTCAAATATTTATAGAAAAAATACTTAGAGTAGAATTATTTGCAAAAGAAATATATTATTTATCTAATTTACCTTCCAAAATAGAAAATTTAGAAGTTTTATTTGTATTATTAATTTCACTAATAATTTGTTTATTAGCAACATTCTTTCCTGCTTTTAGATCTATAAAAGTTGATCCAGTTAAATCATTAAAAAATGAATAAAAATATAATTTCAATAAAAAACTTACATAAAGAATATTTTGCAAATAATATTAAACAAATAGTATTAAATAAGATTGATTTTAAAATGTTTGAAGGAGATATTGTTTCCATTTCAGGACCATCTGGTTCTGGTAAATCTACTTTTTTGAATATTTTAGGTTTTTTGGACTCAGATTTTAAAGGTGATTATTTTTTTTTAGATGACAATACAAAAAATATCTCGCTTGCTGATAAGAATAAAATAAGAAATAAATCTTTAGGTTTTGTACACCAATTTTTTTATTTAATTCCTGAGTTAAGTGTTTTAGAAAATGTTGTTTTACCTAAATTAATTTTAGAAAATAAATATACTGAATCAATTAAAATAGCTAAAGAAATACTATATAATTTTGGCTTAGAAAATAAAATGAATTCTAAGCCATTAAATTTATCTGGAGGGGAACAACAACGTGTTTCAATTGCTAGAGCTCTAATTAATAAACCTAAATTACTGATTGCTGATGAGATGACTGGAAATTTAGATGAAAAAACTGCTGACAATATTTTTAATTTTTTTTTAAATCAAGTAAGAGAAAATAATCAATCTTTAATTTTTGTAACACATAATAAAAATTATGCTAAAAAAGCAAAATATGAATATACAATTTCTCAACATAAGTTAGTTAGCGTTTAATGAAGTATCCATTTATACATTTAAGAAATCAAACATCGTATTCTTTATCAGAAGGAGCTATCAAAATATCTAAATTAGTTGAATTAGCCAAAACTAATCAAATGCCTGCAATAGCAATCACTGATAATAACAATATGTTTGGCGCTTTAGAATTTTCAATTGAATGTATAAATAATGGTATTCAACCTATTATAGGTTCATCTATAAATTTTTTAGATATTTCATATAAAGATAAACCTTCACAATTAAATTTTTTAGTTAAAAATGAAATAGGATACAAGAACTTATTAAGCCTGTCTTCTCTCTCACATACTTCTAATAATAACCCAATTGGCATTTATTCTAAAGATCTAGAAAAATATAGTGAAGGTTTAATTTGTTATGTTGGAGGAGAATATAACCCAATTTTATATTTTAATAATTTAAATCAACAAGAAAAATTAAAAAAATGGATTAGCTATTTCAAAAATTTATTTAAATCAGATTTTTTGTTTGAATTGCAAAGAATAAACGATTTTAATATTGATCAATTCGAAAATCAATTTCTTAAATATGCTTCTGAAAATAAGATTCCTATAATTGGAACAAATAATACTAAATTTGAAAATGCTAATGATTACAATGCTCACGATACACTTTTATGTATTGCGCAAAAATCAACAATTAATCAAAATAACCGACTTACTTCTAATCCAGAATTATATTTTAAAAATACAAATGAAATGGAAGAAATTTTTAATGACTTACCTGAAATAATAGAAAATAATTTTTCAATTGCAAAAAAATGTAACTATTTTCCAAGAGAAATTAGTCCAAAATTGCCTAAATTTTTAATTGAAGATTCTATTTCTGAATCAGAATTATTATCTAAAAAATCAAAAGAGGGTTTGAATCTTAGATTTAATGAAAATCAAATTCATGACAAAAATAAATACGAAGATAAATTAAGATATGAATTAGAAATTATAATAAAAATGGGTTTCGCTGGTTATTTTTTGATAGTTTCAGATTTTGTAAACTGGGCTAAAAGTAAGGATATCGCAGTTGGCCCTGGAAGAGGTTCTGGAGCAGGTAGTGTAGTTGCTTGGTCATTATCAATAACAGATCTTGATCCACTTAAATATAATTTGCTTTTTGAAAGATTTTTAAATCCTGAAAGAGTCTCAATGCCAGACTTTGATATTGATTTTTGTCAAAATAGAAGAGATGAAGTTATTGAATATGTTAATCAAAAATATGGCAAAGATAATGTTGCACATATAATTACGTTTGGAACATTAGCATCTAGAGCAGCTGTTAGAGATGTTGGCAGAGTTTTAGAAATTCCATATTCTGAAGTTGATCAATTTGCAAAATTAATCCCTTACAATCCAGCAAATCCTTTGTCTTTAGAAAATTCAATAAATTCAGAACAAAGTTTAAAGGATCTAGTTAAAAATGATGAGCGTATTTCAAATATTATAGATATTAGTTTAAAGCTTGAAGGATTACATCGACATGCTTCAACTCATGCCGCAGGAGTTGTTATTGGAGACTCTAAAATAATAAACAATGTACCTTTATATAAAGATCCAAATACATCAGTTAATGCAACTCAATTCTCTATGAAGTTTGTAGAAAAAGCTGGATTAATTAAATTTGATTTTTTAGGACTGACTACTTTATCTATAATTCAAGATACAACAAAATTAATTCATAAGAACTCTAAAAATTTTGATTTAAATTCTATACCAATGAATGATAAACAAACCTTTCAACAATTAAGCAAAGGTGAAGCTACTGGTATATTTCAATTAGAGAGTAATGGCATGGGTAGTGTCTTAAGGCAACTTCAACCAGATAAATTTGAAGAAATTATAGCAGTTGTTGCTTTATTTAGACCAGGACCAATGGAAAATATACCATCCTTTTGTAATAGAAAACATGGTCGTGAAAAAATAAATTATATGCATCCAATGCTTGAAAAAGTTTTAGAAGAGACTTATGGCATTATAGTTTATCAGGAACAAGTCATGGAAATAGCTCAAGTTTTATCTAATTATTCATTAGGTGAAGCAGATTTGTTGAGAAGAGCTATGGGTAAAAAAATTCAAAAAGAAATGGATGCTCAAAAAAATAGATTTATCGAAGGAGCTAGAAGTAATAAAATTAATATTAATGAAGCATCAAAAATATTTGACCTTGTTGATAAATTTGCTGGATACGGCTTTAATAAGAGTCATGCTGCTGGATATGCTTTATTAGCATATCAAACGGCGTATTTAAAAACAAACTTTCCTTATGAATTTATGACTGCTACACTTAATTATTCAATAGACAGAACAGATAGAATAATTTTATTAAAAAAAGAACTTGCAAGGCTAAATATTGAATTCAAAAAACCTGATATAAATTTTTCTTATTCAAAATTTTCAATCGAAAATAAAGATGGATCAAATTCTATTCGATTTGGTTTAGCTGCTATTAAAGGAGTTGGAATTAAATCAATGAATTCTCTAGTAGAAGAAAGAGAAAAAAATGGGCCTTATTTAGATATTATTGATTTTATGAATAGATTAAGTGGAGACGTAATAAATAAAAGACAGTTAGAAAAACTAATTCAAGCAGGATGTTTTGATGGACTTGAAAAAAACAGAGCTAAAATTTTTATGAATGTTCAAAATTTTGTTGATATTTATGGAGGAAATCGAGATAAGAATTTAAATCAATCAATGCTTTTTGAAGATACAAAAATTTCTTTCAATGATGCTAATCTTTTTGAACAAAATATAACTAATTGGAAATCAGGATTCCTATTAAAAAATGAACTTGAAGTTATTGGCTTTTATTTTTCAGATCATCCAATTTCTCTATATCCTCAAAATTATTTTGAAAATAATAATTTTATTGATTGGAAAGAAATAGACTCCAACAAAGAGATTACTAACGCAAATATTGTGGGTTCTATCTTAGATATTAAAGAAAGATCCAATAAAGATGGAAAAAAATATGCATTTTTGACAATCTCAACTTTAGAATCACAAATAGAACTTTCAATTTTTAGTGATAAATTAAGTGAATTTAGAGATTTAATAAAAGAAGGTAATGTACTTGCTTTTTCAATAGATATTTCTAGAGAAAATGAAAATATCCGTATGATAGTTAGAAAAATTCAAGATTTTGAAAAATTATTTAAAAATCAAAAAAAAACTATCCATATTTATATGCAAAATGACAAAGAGAATATTATTTTAGATAAATTATTTGAAAAATCCCATTCTAATTTAGATGAAGTTTACGTTTATATGAACAAAAATGACAAACTTTTATCTTTAAATTTTTCAAAAAATTACCAAATTGGTTCATATCAATACTTGGATCAACTCTGCAGCTCAAAATTAATTGATTATTCTATAGATTTTCCTAATTAGACTTGAAAAATTCTTTTTTTTTTAGTACTTGGCTCAATAATTAAAACTAGCACACAGAAAAAACCGGTGTTTTTGTTTCTGTGGAGGTTAAACCGGAGAAAAAAATGAATTTACCTGAAGTAACTATTGAAGACCTTTTAGAAGCAGGTGTCCATTTCGGACATAATGTTAGAAGGTGGAACCCAAAGATGGAAGAATACATATTTGGGGTAAGAAACAATATCCATATTTTTGATTTAAGAACTACACTACCATTAATTAATTCTGCCTTAACTAAATTGCATGAAGTTTCTTCTAAATCTGGAAAAATTTTATTTGTAGGAACAAAGAAACAATGTTCAAACATTGTTATGGAGATAGCTTTAGAAAGTAAGCAATTTTATATTAACAAAAGATGGCTAGGTGGCACACTAACTAATTGGAAAACTATTTCAAACTCTATAAACAGATTAGATGAACTTGAAACTACTCTAAATGATCAAAATACTATTCAAAGTCTTTCAAAAAAAGAACTCTTAGATTTATCAAGAGAAAAAGATAAATTATTATCAAACATTGGAGGAATAAGAAATTTAGGTGGAAAACCAGATTTACTTGTAATTTTTGATATTGTAAAAGATAAATTAGCAGTGCTTGAAGCTAATAAATTAGGAATACCTATTATAGCAATAGCAGACTCAAATTCTAATCCTGATCCAATAGATCATATCATTCCTGGAAATGATGATGCCATTAGATCTATAAATTTATATGCACAATATTTCCGATCTGTTTTATCTGATGCTAGAGAATTTTTAGGAGATATTGAGGAGCATAAAGAAGATAACTCAGTTTCTGAAAATAAAAAAACAACAAAAAAAGTTGAGAGTTCAGAAAAAAATAAAAAGATTGATAAAAAAGAAAAAACAACAGAAAAAACTAAAATAAAAGAAAATGATAAAGAAGTAAAAAAAAAGGATAAATAAAAATGAATAGCTTGATGGATAATATTAAGAATCTAAGAGAAATAACAGGCGCAGGCTTTTTAGATTGTAAAAAGGCATTAGAAGAGAATAAAAATGATATTGAAAGCTCTATTGATTTTCTAAGAAAAAAAGGTCTAGCTAAAGCAAATAAGAAAAGTTCCAGAGAAGCTAAAGAAGGTGCAGTAGGAGTTTATTCAACAAAAGATTTAACTACAATTATCCAGATTAATACCGAAACTGACTTTGCAGCAAAAAATGAAGTTTTTTTAAACTTTATGGATAAAATAGGAAAATATTCAGTAGAATTTAAAAATGAAAATTATACCCTTGAAGATTTTAAAAAGTCTGTGTTTGATGGAACATCAATAAATGATCAATTTAAAGATATAATTTCTAAAATTGGTGAGAATATTATTTTAAACAAAATTCAAATAATCCAAAATAAAGACAATGATTTGATATCAGAATATATTCATAATAATTATAGAAAAAATATCGGTAAAATAGCTGTTGTTTTAAAAACTAAAGTTAATAAAATAGACGAAGAAGTAAAACAATTAGGTAAAAATTTATGTATGCACATAGCTGCTTCCAAACCACTTGCATTGGATATTGAAAATTTAGATCCCGAATTGATCAAAAAAGAAGAAGCAGTTCAATTAGAAACAATCAGATCCAGTGGTAAACCTGAAAATATTATAGATAAAATTTTGATTGGAAAAATGAAAAAATTTTACTCTGAATCTACTTTTTTAAATCAGTTATATATTTTGGATACTGACAAAACTATTAAAGACATATTAAAAGATTTTTCTAAAAACAACCAAATAAGTATATTAGATTATCAAATGATATTTTTTGATTCTTAATGAGTAAAATAAATAGAATTCTCTTAAAAATTTCTGGCGAATCTCTAATGGGAGATTCAAATTTTGGTTTAAATTTTTCAACAACTAAATTTATAGCTAAAGAAATTAAAAGTATTTATGAAAAAAAAATTCAAATTTGTCTTATTATTGGTGGGGGAAATATTTTTAGAGGTATAAAAGGAGCAGCCGAGGGAATAGATAGATCCACATCTGATTATATGGGTATGTTAGCAACCGTGATAAATGCCCTCTCTATGCAAAGTATACTTGAAAGCGAAGGTATGCCTACACGTGTTCAATCTGCGATTAATATGTCTCAAGTAGCTGAACCATATATTAGAAGAAAAGCAATTAGACATTTAGAAAAAAATAGAATTGTAATTTTTGCAGCCGGTACTGGGAATCCATTTTTTTCTACTGATACAGCCGCTGCTCTTAGAGCATCAGAAATGAATTGTTCCACTATTATAAAAGCAACTAAAGTTGATGGGATTTATGATAAAGACCCTGTTAAATATCCTGATGCAAAACATTATTCGAATATATCTTATACTGAATTTCTAAATCTTAATCTAAGAGTTATGGATAGTACCGCTATTAGTTTAGCAAGAGAGTCAAATATACCTATATTAATTACAAACATAAATAAAAAAAATTCAGTCTTAGATGCAATTAATGGTATTGGAAAATACAGTAAAATTAGTTAAAAGTAACAATGGATATAGCTACAGTAGAGGCTAAAATGAAAAGTGCGATTGCATTTTTTGAAAAAGAATTATCTTCAATAAGAACTTCTAGGGCTAATACTGCAATGTTAGATAATATTTTTGTTGATGCCTACGGATCAAAAACACCTTTAAATCAATTAGGTAACATTAATATTCCAGATTCAAATACTCTAACAATTCAAGTATGGGACTCATCATTATTAAAAAATATTGAAAATGCAATAATCGAGTCAAGTATAGGAATCAACCCTCAAACAGATGGACAGCTGATAAGGCTCCCAATTCCAAAATTAAGTGAAGAAAGAAGAAATGAATTATCAAAAGTTGCATCTCAATATGCAGAAAATTCTAAAATATCTATTCGCAATATAAGAAGAGATTTTTTAGATGAATTAAAAAAAGAAGAAAAAGAAAAATTAATTTCACAAGATGAATTAAAAAAATTATCTGTTGATGTACAAAATAAAACTGATGATTTTGTAAAAAAGATTGATGAAATTACTTTAATTAAAAAATCTGAAATAACTAAAGTTTGATTTGTCAGTAAATTCAATTAAACATATAGCTTTCATCATGGATGGAAATCAAAGATGGGCAAAACTTAATAATGTTTCTGTATCTATAGGATATAAAGAGGGGTTAGAAAATATTTTTAAAATTGCAGATTTTTGTATTAATTTTGAAATTCCTATTATGTCAGTATATGCATTATCTACTGAAAACTTAAATAGAAAATCTATTAATTTAATTTTTAATTTAATAGAAAATGAGTATGAATTTTTTTTAAAAAAAATTACTGAAAATAATGAAATTAAAATTAAAATTATAGGTGAAAAAGATAACTTAGATAAGAATTTAATAAAAAAATTAGAGAATATAGAGAAGAAAACAGAGAAAAATTCTAAATTATTATTAAATATTGCATTTAATTATGGTTCTGAAAAAGAAATACAAAATATTATAAGCAATATAATTCAAAATATAAAAATAAATGAAAATAAAATTACAGAAAATTATATAAGAAATTTTTATTATTTAAAAAATTTACCAGAGCCTGATATTTTAATCCGAACAGGGGGTTTTCA
>MDTG01240111.1_pt1 | contig 13841 bp, 14 predicted proteins | sample 811421 | NCBI WGS metagenome assembly MDTG01 (sample SAMN05326645, study PRJNA326480) | marine metagenome | isolation source: seawater | place: Pacific Ocean: South East | collected 2011 | reverse complement strand
GTTATTGGTGATTCTCTTGAAAATGATATAAAGGGAGCAAATATGCAAGGTCTGGATAGTATATTGGTTACAAGCGGTATCCATAGAGGAGTAAATGATAATACGAATATTGATATAAAAAAATTAGATGATTTAATGAACAAAAAAAATATCTTTGCAAAATTCTATATTTCTGAATTATGTTGGTAAAAATGGAGGATTAATTGGTTAAAAATTACACTATAGACGATTGGAACAAACTAGCTAAAAAAGAATTAAGCGAGAAAAAGCTATCTGATTTAGAGTGGGAAACACCAGAAGGAATTAAAGTTAAACCTCTTTATACTAAAGAGGATTTAAAAGGTTTAGAACATACTAATGGGTTTCCAGGACTACCACCCTTTACGCGAGGACCACGAGCTACCATGTATTCCAATCGACCTTGGACCATAAGGCAGTATGCTGGTTTTTCAACAGCATCCGAGTCAAATAAGTTTTACAAGGAGGGCCTAAAAAATGGCGTAATGGGGCTATCAGTTGCCTTTGATCTTGCAACCCACAGGGGGTATGATTCTGATCACCCGAGAGTTGTTGCAGACGTTGGTAACGCTGGAGTAGCAATTGATTCGATAGAAGATATGAAAGTTTTATTTGATGGTATTCCATTGAATAAAATGAGTGTTTCAATGACAATGAATGGTGCAGTGCTTCCTGTGCTAGGAAGCTTTGTAGCAGCTGGAATAGAACAGGGTTGTAGTAAATCTGAGCTTACTGGTACAATACAAAACGATATTTTAAAAGAGTTTATGGTGAGAAATACTTTTATTTATCCACCACAACCAAGTATGAGAATAGTAGCAGATATAATTGAGTACACATCAAAAGAAATGCCAAAATTTAATTCAATCTCTATAAGTGGTTACCACATGCAAGAAGCGGGTGCTAACCAAGTTCAAGAGCTAGCATATACACTGGCTGATGGATTAGAGTATGTGAAGGTAGCTTTAGACAGAGGTTTAAATATTGATGATTTTGCTCCAAGATTATCATTTTTTTGGTCTATCGGAATGAATTTTTTTATGGAAGTTGCAAAGATGAGGGCAGCTAGATTCATGTGGTCAGAAATGATTAAAAAATTTAACCCTAAAAACATGAAGAGTTTGGCTTTAAGGACTCATTGTCAAACTTCTGGAGTATCTTTGACTGAACAAGATGCTTATAATAATGTTGTTAGGACAACAGTTGAGGCAATGGCAGCTGTTTTTGGGGGCACGCAATCCCTACATACTAATAGTTTTGATGAGGCGCTTGCTTTGCCAACTTCTTTTTCAGCAAGAATAGCAAGAAATACTCAACTTATTTTAGCAGAGGAGACAGGAATAACCAATGTGATTGATCCTCTGGCTGGTTCTTATTATTTAGAAAGTCTAACTTCTAATATTATTAAGGAGGCTAAAAAGCTAATGAAAGAGGTTGAAGATGTAGGTGGTATGGTAAAAGCGATAGAATTAGGGATACCTAAAATGAGAATTGAAGAAAGTTCTGCAAAAAGGCAAGCTAGGGTAGATTCAAAAGAAGAAACAATTGTAGGTGTTAATAAATATCAACCTAATGAACAACAAGATATTAATATACTATCCATTGATAATGAGAATGCTCGAAAAGAACAGGTGACTAAATTAAACTTTTTAAAAAAAAATAGAGACTTAAATAAGGTAAAGCAGTGTTTAGTAAACCTTACCTCAGCAGCAGAAGAAAATAATTCTAATCTCTTAGAACTATCAATAGAAGCTGCAATTAATAGGTGCACTATTGGTGAGATAACTGAAGCTCTTGAGAAAGTTTATAATAGACACAAACCTAGTAGTAAAACTATATCAGGTGTTTATGCAAGTTCAATAAAATCTGATCATATGTTAAGTGGAGTAAAAAAAGAGATTGAAACATTCAAGAATAAGTTTGGGAGAAGGCCAAGAATTTTGGTGGTAAAAATGGGTCAAGATGGTCACGATAGAGGTTCAAAACTAATAGCAACCGCTTTTGCAGATTTAGGTTTTGATGTAGATATAGGGCCATTATTCCAAACTCCCGAAGAAGCAGCCAAGCAAGCAGTTGAAAACGATGTTCATATAATTGGTGTTTCAACATTAGCTGCAGGACATAAAACTTTGGTTCCGATTCTTATGGAAAAACTAAAGAAGCTTGATGCAGAATCTATCAAGGTAATTTGTGGTGGCGTGATACCTCCTAATGATTATTCTTTCCTTAAAAAAATTGGGGTTACTAAAGTATTTGGCCCAGGGACTAGTATTCCGGATGCGGCTCTTGAAATCATAAAGTTATTGTAAAAAATAACCAATATGGTTATAATATATAATGCTACTTAAAGAATATTTAAAATTTAATAAAATCTCATCAAAGCAATTTTCAAAAGTTATAAAAGTATCAGAGATTTCTATTTCAAGATATATAAATGGAAAACGGATACCTAATAAAAAGATTTTGAAAGCAATTTTTACAGAAACAAAGGGCCTTGTATCTGCAAATGATTTTATGATTGATAAAAATAGGAATATAGAATTAACTAATAATGAAAAAGATACAATTAAAAAATTAGTTAGAGAAATTAAATTAGGCTCGATAAAATCTCTTGCCAAAGCGATAACACTCGTTGAATCAACAAATTTTTTTGATCAAATAAAATCTGATTATATGATCTCTATTTTACCAAAAAATAATAATTCAATTAGAATTGGTATTTCAGGTGTTCCAGGAGTTGGTAAATCAACATTTATTGAATCAATGGGACTTTATTTGCTAGAAAAAAATTTGAAAGTTGCTGTTTTGGCAGTTGATCCCTCTTCCCAAAAAACAGGAGGATCAATCCTTGGTGATAAAACTAGAATGGAGAGATTATCAATAAAAAAAAATGCGTATATAAGACCTAGCCCTAGCCAAGGTCATTTGGGTGGTGTGACAAAATCAACGAGAGAAACTATAAGTTGTGTAGAAGCAGCTGGTTTTGAAGTAGTTTTTGTCGAAACAATGGGTGTAGGTCAAGCTGAAACTGCCGTACACAGTATGGTTGATATTTTTTTAGTATTATTACTCCCTTCTGGAGGAGACGATCTTCAAGGAATAAAAAAAGGAATCATTGAACTTTCAGATTTACTCGTTGTGAATAAAGCAGATAATAATTTGTTATCAGCAGCAAAAGCGACTGTAAACGATTACAAAAATGCTTTGTCAATTATTAGTTCAGCTAGAGAGGATTGGATACCAAAAGTGGAATCGTGTTCTTCATTAAATCATGAGGGCATATCTAATATATGGAAAATTATATCGAATTTTATCAAAAGTCGAAAAAAAAAAAAAAAATTTTTAAAAAATAGAATAAATCAAAATAGAAGTTGGATGTGGGATTTAGTTCATCAAAAAATTAAAAACTTTATTGAACAAAATATTAAAGATCATAAAATTTCATATGAAATTGAAAAAAAACTTTTAAATGACAAACTAAGCGCAATCAATGCAGCCGATAAAATTTTAGAAATTTATTTAAAAAACTTCAAATGAGCTTGATTTTCTAGAAATATTTAATATTAATATATTTTTATAAAGGAAATAGCATGACAAAAAAGTGCACGATTACCAAAAAAAAGCCTCTCACTGGCAACAATGTAAGTAAAGCAATTAATAAAACTAAAAAACGATTTTTGCCCAATCTTCAAAATGTTTCATTTTTTTCTGAAAAACTAAATAAGAAAATTAGACTTAAAGTAACAGCTCGGGGTATAAAGTCTGTCGAACATAATGGTGGTATTGACAAATATGTAATGAGCCTAAAATCCAAAGAACATACTCCAGAAACTAAATTATTAAAAAAAAATTTATTAGCTGTTGAGCAAAATTCTTCTAAGAATTAGTTTGTTTGTTGGATAAGATTTCTGTTAATTTTTCTAGCATGATCTCAGCCAATTTATCAGCGTCATCTATTGTAAATGCTTTTTTGTAATACTTTGAAACGTCATGACCGATTCCAATAGCAATGAGATTAATAAATTTTTTATTTTCTATATCTTTTACTATATCGCTTAGATGTCTTTCTAAAATATTTGCATGATTAGCTGATAATGTTGAGTCGTCTACTGGAGCTCCATCAGATATTACGATAAGTATTTTTCTTTTTTGTTCCTTAAAACTTAATCTTTTATTGGCCCACTCCAAAGCTTCTCCATCTATGTTTTCTTTAAGCAAACCTTCTTTAAGAAAAAGTCCTAGATTTTTTGAACAATTAGTCCAGTTTTTTGATGAATCTTTGTAAATTATATGAAGTAAATCATTGAGTCTTCCAGGCTTAGTAGGCTTTCCATTTTCTTGCCATTTGAGCTTTGATTTTCCACCCTTCCATTCACGAGTTGTAAATCCCAAAATCTCAACTTTTACACCACACCTTTCGAGTGTTTTTGTAAGAATTTCAACTGCATTAGCGGCTATTATAATTGGTCTTCCTCGCATTGATCCGGAATTATCAATAAGTAATGTAACTATAGTATTTTTAGCAATAGATTCTTTTTCGTTTTTAAATTTTAAACTTTCTTCAGGGTTGATTATTATTTTTGATAATCTTGACGAATCAAGCAGACCTTCTTCCAGATCAAATTCCCATGTTCTTATTTGATTTGCTAACAGCTTTCTTTCGAGTTTATTAGCAAGTTTTCTAATTAGAAAGTCAAACTTTGGTGATTCTTCATCAAGTTTTTTTTTAAGAATATTTAATTCATTGGTGCTAGCGAGGTCTTTCGCATTAGCAACCAAATCATTTTTTTTTGTATAAACTTTATATTTATTTGTTTGTTTTTGTATTTGGCCGTCAGAATTTTTACTTTTGGAACTTTTATTATTTTCATTTTGACTTTTAATCTGATCAATTTTTGCAAATTGTAACTTTTTAATTTTTTCTTTATCAAGAGATTTGTTATTTTCATTAAAGTTTTCGTCTTCATTTTTTTTTGGATTTGAACCATCAGTCTGCGAGTCTAATTGAGTCTCATCTTTTTTATTATTAAACAACTTTGAAATTTCATTAGAAACTTTTGAAAAGTTTTGATGATTATCAATATTCTTTTTTAACAAATTAATCAGTTGGTTGAGTTTAAAATCTTCTTTAATGTTTTTTTTGAATTCTTTTGTAATTTTATTTTGAAAAAATTTGTACAAATATAAAAAGAAATCATAAAACTCTATATATTCGTCTGAGATTTGATAATTAGTTTTTGCATAGAAATGTTCGATATTTTTTTTTGAACCTGGAAAACTTGAAATTCCAAGAATAATTGCTCTTACATCATGAGTTAAATTATAAATTTTTTTTTCTTTAAAGTTGTTTGGTTGTTCAGAAATAAACACTTCTGTATTTGTAAACCGCTCAAAAAAACATTTTAAATCAATTTGCCCTCTAACGAGGTTCAGGTCGTTTGCATTTCTTATTGAAATTACAAACTTTTCTTTGTCGCTAATTTTTTGTTTTTCAACAAACTGAACAGAAAAATTTTTATTTTTAGATAAAGTTCTAGCAGTTGCTGATGAAGCTTCTTTTTTTTTTAATTCAATTGAACTATTAAAAAGCTTCATAACCTAGGATTTCACGTCCAAAACATCTTTGATAATACTCATTAATTATTAGTTGGTCATTTTCCTCGCATTTATTAAAGAATGAAAGTTGAAATGCATGATCTATATCATTAAAGTATACGGAATTTTCTGCCCATGATAGAGTTGTTCTTGGAGACATTAGAACCGAAATATCAGCATTTTTGAAACCCTCTCTTGTGAGATTAGCTAAACTGACCATTTGAGATACATTTTTTTTATTGTTTTTATAAAATTCTTTTACTTTTTTACTAATTATTTTTTCTTCGATTTCTGGTTTTAAATAGTTTAGGGTCGTAACAATATTCCACCTATCAAGTTGACCTTGATTTATTTGTTGAGTTCCATGATAAATGCCGGCAGTATCACCAAGTCCAACGGTATTACTTGTAGCTAGTATCCTTGAAAATTTGTGCGGTTTTATTACTTTATTTTGTTCAAGTAATGTAAGTTTTCCTTCAGACTCAAGTATTCTCTGAATTACAAACATTACATCAGGTCGACCTGCGTCATATTCATCCAATACTAGAATTATAGGATTTTTAATCGACCAAGGTAAAACTCCGTCCTTAAATGTTGTTATTTGTTTACCTTCTTTTAATACAATCGCATCTTTTCCTAACAAATCAAATCTACTTATGTGACTGTCTAAATTAATTCTTATACAGGGCCAGTTTAATCTTGCTGCAATTTGTTCAATGTGTGTAGATTTTCCAGTACCATGCAAACCTTGTACTAAGACTTTTTTGTTGTGTTTTAATCCTTGAAGTATTGAAACCGTTGTTTTTTCATCAAAAACATAATGTTTGTCGATTTCTGGTACAAGTGATGATTTTTTTGTAAATTTTTGAACTTCTATTTTAGTTTTGATTTTAAAAGCTTCTGTGGAGCTGCAGTAACTAATTTCTTCATCAATATCAATATTATCATTAAACATAAAAATTAATTAGCAACTTTTTTTAGATTTTTATAGTAATTATTTATTTTTTTAAGAAGAGAATCTTTTTTTATATCGCCCCCATGAATATCTGGGTGATTTTCTTTTACGAGTTCTTTATAACTCTTCTTTAATTCTTGCATGCTAAAAGGTAATTTTAATTTAAAAAGATTTAAAGCTTTACCTAGATCATCATTTGCAACTTTACTTTGATTTTTTTTACGATACTCAAACTTATTTTCGAAAATGTAAGAAAAGTCAAATTTTATTTTTGATGATACTCTATCAGACATAGGTCTAGTAGGTTTATGAATATACATTTCATTTTTTAGGTAATCGTAAATTTCGGTTTGTGACTTGCCAGCAAAGTAATTCCATCTTTTATTATAAATTTTTATATGCTCTTTACAAAAAAAATAATATGTTTTTGAGTTCACAGATTTAGGTGCTTTATAAATTGCAATTTTATCACAACTCTCTTGATCGCAAATTTTTTCCTTACATTCTTTAAGTTCCCAAGGAAATTTTTTTGTAAAATTTTTTTTTTTCATTATAGTTATATATGTTATAATAGTATGAGATCAAAAATTTACCATAAATTGAATAATTTTTTTAATCCATCAATATTACAAGTTATTAATGAATCTGAAAAGCATTCAGGCCATTCACAAAGCCCAAAATCAGGAAACTCTCATTTTTTTGTAAAAATAAGCGCAACTCAACTTGATAATCTTTCGAGGCTTGATGGGCAAAGATTAATTTTTAAAATTTTGAAACAAGAAATGTCTAGAGATATTCATGCTTTAAGAATAAAAATAATCTACAATAACTAGCCTCCATAACCAGTACCAAATAAAAATTCTTTATGCTGTTTAAGAGAATCTTGCAATTGGTTATTTGCCACTGCATACAGATCTCGCATAGACAAAATACCAATGACTCTTTTATTAGAAACCACTGGTAAATGTCTGTAACCATTTTCTTTCATAATATTTATAGCATCAAAAGTTGTTTTTTTATCTGATATCGTATCAACTTTTTTTGTCATGATAGTTGAAATTTTTGTTTCAGAGGGCTGTAGATTTTTAGGTATAATTCTGAAAGCTAGGTCTCTCTCAGTAATAATTCCTTTGAGATCTTGTTTTTTTTCATCTCCACAAACTAATAGTGCTCCGCATTTAAATTTTACCATAGATTTTGCGGCTTCATATGCTGATTTATTTTGTTTTATAAAATATAATTTTCTTTTACCAATTATATTTTTTAGCAAATCTTTAATAATCAAAAAAATTAATCTCCCCAAAAATTTTTTTAAGTTATTTAATAGTAACATTATTTTTCAGAAAAAATAATATATTTTATATTTTTGTAATTCTTATTAATGTGATCTGATTATTTTTTTTTTCTAAAATTTCAAACTTGTGATTATAAAACAAAAAAACCTGGCCAACATTCGGAATTGATCTACTTTCGTACAATATTAAACCTGCAACGGTTGAGGCATCTTTATCAAGGAAATTCCATCCTAGTTCTCTATTTAGATCTCTAATTGTTACATTTCCTCTGACAATATATTTGTCTGCAGATATTTTTTTTACACCTTTTACTATTTTTGATACTTTTATCTCATCAAGCTCGTCATCGATATCTCCTACAATTTCTTCAAGTATATCTTCAAGGGTTACAATACCCAGAAATTCACCATATTCATCAACTACTATAGCAAAGTGTTCCTTCCTTTTTTTAAACTCCATTAATTGATTAGCCAAAGTTGAGGATTCAGGAATAAACCATGGTTTTTTACAAAAATCTTTGATATTGAAGTCTAAATTTTTTTTTATGTTTAAACCTATAAGTTGTCTGGCCTGCAGAATACCAATAATATTTTCTGTATTTTTATCCCAAATTGGAATCCTACTGTGCGGTTTATCATTAATTTTCTTTATTAAATTACTGTATTCAATAGTTAAGGGTAAGCTAAAAACATTTTTTCTTGGTATCATAATTGAATCAACAGTAACATCGTCGAGGTCAAGAATGGATCTGAGCATTTGTTTTTCTTGACTTTCTTTAGAATCGTCTCCGTGCAAATCTATTGCTCCTCTGAGTTCTTCTTCACTTTCTATTTGATTATTATTTTTATTATTTTCGATAATTCTGATATTAAATGGTTTTAAAATTATTTTTACCAAAAGATTTAATGATGAAGTAATCGGATAAAAAATTATAATTAAAATCTTAAATATGGGTGATATAAAAAGAGAAATTGAGTCGGCTTTAAATAAGGCTATAGTTTTTGGTATTAATTCTCCAAAAACCAAAATCATTAATGTCATGATAATTGTCACATATGCAATTCCGTCATTAGCAAAATAATTTAACAAAACACTTGTAGCAATGGCTGAAGCGAGAACATTCACCAAATTGTTGGCCAACAAAATTGTACAAATCAATTTTTCTTTGTCTGAAAAAATTTTTTCATAGATTTGGGCATTTTTTTTACCCGATTTAGCAAGTGTTCTCATTCTTGCTTTTGATGCCGAAGTGAGTGATGTTTCAGCACCAGAAAAAAAAGCTGATAATAAAATTAAGCCCATTATTGAGCCGATAAGTACACCGATTGAAAAATCCATATTTTTATTTTTTAAAGTTCATTTTTAATTAAATGTTTAATTTCTTCTCTCCTTACTTTATTGAAAATTATTGGAAGGCCAATTTTTTTTATTAAGATGAAGTTTATTTTTCCTGCTTTAACCTTTTTATCATAATAAAGCCTATCCACAAATTCATCAACAGTGGGGGAAATTTTGAGATTTTTAAAGCTAAAATTGAGTCCTAATTCTTTATAATGTCCAACTACTTTTGGCAAAACCGAATCATTACAAAGTTTAAGATTAATTGAAAGTTTTATTGCAATCATCATTCCTATTAAAATTGCCTCGCCGTGTTTTACCTCTGTTGAGTAATTATTTAAACTTTCGATCGCATGCCCAAAAGTATGACCAAAATTTAAAATAGCTCGTTGGCCATGTTCCTTTTCATCTAAACTAACAATTTTTGATTTAATGATACAGCTTTTTTTAATAGCATATTCCAATTTCTCATAATTTACTTTTAATAAATCTTTACCAAATTTATTCAACCAATCAAAAAATTTTGCATCTTTTATAAATGAGTATTTAAGTATTTCTGCATACCCAGAAAATAATTCTCTCGTGGGTAGTGTACTTAATGTTTCCAGTGCAGTAATTACACAAACTGGTTGCTTAAATGAACCTACTAAATTTTTACCATATCTGGAATTTATACCTGTTTTGCCGCCGACCGAACTATCAACTTGAGCAAGAAGTGTAGTTGGAATCTGAACATATGAGATTCCTCTTAATAATAAACTTGACACAAATCCAACTAAATCACCAATAACTCCTCCGCCTAAGGCAATCAATAAACATTGTCTATCAATTTTTTTAGCTAGAATTTTTTCTAATAATAATTTGAGATAATAAAAACTCTTCGTCTTTTCCCCGTATGGCAACGTAATACTAGAAACTCTTCTAAAATTTCTTTTTAACGAAGTGGTTACAATATCTAAATAGATTTTGTCCACTATTTTATCAGTTATGACTATTATACTGCTGAAGTCCCCTAAGTTTGAAATAATTTTTCCTGAATCCCTCAAAATGTCTTTATCAATATATATTGGATAAGAATTTTTACTAAGTTTAACTTCAATTTTTTTTTTTAACATCATGAATGATTTTTCTTCTTTATTTTCAAAATTATTTCTTCAGTAATCTCATTAGCACGCAATTCTCCAACCTTTATATGAATATGAGACAAACTATAAAATTCTCTTCGTTTCTCTAATAATTCTCTAATTTGATCTTTAAGATAATGTCCATTTAATAACGGTCTATTTTTCCAGTTATTTTTCAATCTGTTATATAAAATTTCACAATCAGCATCTAACCAGACAGATATGTTATTTTTATTTATAAATTGCCTTAATTCTTCGTTCATGAAAGCTCCTCCGCCAATTGACAGGATGTGTTCTTCTTTCATTGATAAAAGTCTGGTTATTACTTTTTTTTCACCATTCCTAAAATAATCTTCTCCATATTTTTGAAAAATTTCTAATATGCTTAATCCTGAAGCTTTTGCAACCTCGTGGTCCGAATCAAAAAATCTTCTTTTTAGTTTTGAGGCTAAATTTTTACCAATTGTTGTTTTTCCTGATCCCATCATACCAGTTATAACAATAGTTTTTCTTTTTTGAAGGTTCATTTTTTTAATAAATAAATAAATCTTAACTTATTCATGTTGATTAATTAACTATATTCGGTTAAGAAGTTAAAGTATGAAAGAAAAGTAAATTGATTAATGAATAAAATAATTTTTAAAGCTTTAATTTTTATCTTAGTTATATTTTTTTGTTTCATTGTTTATCTTGGTAGCACAGATTTTATGATTAACCCCAAACTAATCAATAAAGAATTTATTATAGAAGATGATTAAATTTTTTCTAGCATGTTTTTTTATTTTTAGCAGCCCTATTCTCAGCCAAGAACTTAAAGATTTTAATCCTTCATCTATAAAGATTTCAGAAATAGAAAAAAAAAAAATTATTTTCATTAGGTTCAAACGAGAATTATCAAACATTGGAATTTAATACTCTTTTTGATAATAAATCATTTCAAGAAATTAAATTCTTTTTAGACAATTTACCAACTAATAACTCAAATCACACTTTACAAAATCTTGTTGGTAGAATTTTAAACTCAAACTTTGATTTAAAAAATGTAGAATTATCAAAAAACAATGATCTTGAACTTTTTGAAAAAAGAATCAACAAACTTTTTGAATTAGCAGAGTTTGCGGCAATAGATAAAATTTATTCAAAAATATCTTTAGACACTAACAATGATAATATAAATTTAAAGAGAATTGAAGCTTTGTTTTTAAGAGATGAATATAAAAATGCTTGTAATTTGTTAGATGAAACAGAATTTAATGAATCATACTTGATCGGGAAATTTGATATTATCTGCAGCATTTTTGAACAAGATTTTGAAAAGGCTAGATTTAATTTATCTCTTTTAAAAGAAAAAAATGAGCCTGGAGATAACCTGTTTATTGACTTATGTTATAAAATTATGGGAGACATATCTCTTTCCGATGCCGACATAAAGTTTAAGAGACTAGATACTATTAAATCTTTAAATCCAATTTTGTTGTCATCTCTTCAGATTGCGGAAATATCACCTAGTTTTGAACAGGTAAAAAATGCTCCTTCTAGTTTTTTAACATTTATACTTACAAGTCCTGCTTCCTCACTTGATGTAAAGTTATTTACAGCTGAAAAGTTAGTTAAACAAAAAAAAATTGAAAATTCTATGTTAGCTGAAATATATCAACTCATTAGCTTTGAAAAAACTGAAATTGAAAATGCATTGCAAAATTATAAAAAATTTTCTCCTGTCAGAGCTCGATCTCTTTTGTATCAAGCGTTAACTTTAGAAAAAGATTCTGAGACTAGGTTTCAAATTATTAAATCTTTACTTAAACAATCAAAAAATGACAAATTATTTTCAAATATTTCATTTTTGATAAAAAATTCAGTTAATTTTTTTGAGCTAGATAACTTAAAGTCTGAAGATATAAATTTGATAATGGAAATTTTTTACTGTATTGAAAATTACGACATGGTTGATGCATTTTACAATCATATTTCTAAACCTGTTGGCGAGAATACATCTGAATATGATGTTTATAAAGATTTCAAGTCTAAACTCATCGAGGCGAAAATAAGTAAGTCTGTTAAAGAACAGAATAATTTTGATTTTAATTTTTTTGAGAATTACCTAGATGAGGTATTATTAACTAAAACAATTACAAAAGAGGTTCAAAATATAATAATTGTATCAAATATTATATTTGATTTTAATGACAAAATTTACAAAAAAATCTATGATATTAATGCAGAAATTAAGGAAAAAAAAATAGAGAGTAATGTAATAGATTTTTATTCTGGTTTAAAATTTTCTAATAAGAATGATATATTTCATTCATTAAAAATTATTTTTAAAATCCTCAATAAAAAAGAGTTTCTAGAATTGAATGAATTAGAAATATTTTTAATCTTGAAAATATTTTATGACCTTGAGTTCATTGAAATTTTCAATGTTTTAACCAAAGATTATTTTTTATATACCACATGAACTTAAAAGCTAACAATTTACAAATTGAAAAATTTATTGAATTTTTAGTTGCTCAGAAGAATCTATCAAAAAATACTTGTTCATCTTATCTTATTGACATTAATCAATTTAATAAATTTTTTAATGGCACTTCATTTTCAGATTTAAAAGAAGAGGATATTCAATTATTTATAATCCATTTAGCCAAAAGTTTTTCTACAAAAACACATGCTAGAAAATTATCAACATTAAAACAATTTTTTTTTTTTTTAATGGAAGAAAAAATATGTGATGCAAACCCAATTTTGAACTTTGATTTTCCCAAACCAAAAATGAATCTTCCGAAAATATTAACTGAAAATGAAGTGAGTAGGTTATTAGATTATTGTGCTCATGATAATTCAGCAAATGGAATAAGATTAACTGCGATGTTAGAAATACTTTATTCAACAGGAATTAGAGTTACTGAATTAGTCAGCATAAAATTGTCATCATTTGAGGAAAATTTTACGAGTATACTTATAAGAGGTAAGGGGGGGAAAGAGAGAATAGTTCCATTAACAGAAAGTGCAAAAAAAAGTATTCTTTCTTATCTCCCAGTAAGGAATTATCTTTTATGCAAAAAAGAAGAAACTGAATATCTATTCCCTTCCAATTCAAAATACAAACATATTACTCGGAATAGATTTTTTCAAATTTTGAAAAATTTATCGTCAAAAGTAAATATTTCACAAGAAAGATTATCTCCACATGTTATCAGACATTCTTTTGCTACTCATCTACTAGACCGAGGTGTAGATTTGAGAATAATTCAGTCTTCACTTGGGCATTCGGATATTTCAACAACACAAATATATACCCATGTTAAAACAAAAAAGTTAAGAGAAATTATTGAAAAAAAACACCCTCTGAAGAAGAAGCTAAATAAGCTAACAAAATTATAAATTTAATGTGTTTAAAAGTTTGTAAATTTATAGTAAAAGGTTTATTCAAAAATTAACAAATTAGGGATTAGATATGAGTTTTAGAATTATTGAACAAGCAACTACACGTTTAAATAGAAGCGAATTAGCCGT
>MDTG01223145.1_pt1 | contig 13841 bp, 12 predicted proteins | sample 811421 | NCBI WGS metagenome assembly MDTG01 (sample SAMN05326645, study PRJNA326480) | marine metagenome | isolation source: seawater | place: Pacific Ocean: South East | collected 2011 | reverse complement strand
ATTTATATATCTTTAAATTTAATTTTGAATTATATAATCTAGTATCAATGAAAAAAAAATTTGATTTTAAAAATAAAAAAGTATTTGTTGCTGGTCACAATGGGTTAATAGGAAGAGATATATGTGATCAACTAGAAAAATATGAAAAGTGCACTATTATCAAGAAATCTAGAAGAGAGTTAGATTTATTTGATCCTGTAAAAACAAATAATTTTATTAAAAAAAATAAACCTGATTTAATAATTATAGCTGCTGCAAAAGTTGGTGGTATTAAAGCAAATTATACTTACCCTGCAGACTTCATCCTTGAAAATTTATCTATACAAACAAATATAATTAATTCCTCTCTTAAGAATAAAATTCAAAGATTAATTTTTCTTGGTTCGTCTTGTATTTACCCTAAAATCAATAAGATACCTATAAGTGAAGACAGATTACTAACAGATCAATTAGAAAAAACAAATGAATATTATGCAATAGCAAAAATTTCTGGAATAAAACTATGTGAGGCAATTTATAAACAACATGGATTTAAATACTTATCTGTAATGCCCACAAATTTATATGGAATTAATGATAATTTTAATAAAGAAACTAGTCACGTCATTCCTGGTTTAATATCTAAATTACATGAAGCAAAAATAAATAATAAAAAAACTGTCAAATTATGGGGTACTGGAAAAGCAAAAAGAGACTTTCTAAATTCTAAAGATTGTGCAAGGGCAATTATACATATTGCAAAATATTATAATACAAATGAAATTATCAACATTGGATCAGGTAATGAAATTAATATAAAAAATTTATCATTACTTATAAAGAAAATAGTGGGATTTAATGGCAAGATAATTTTTGATAAAAAACATCCCGATGGAACCTTAAGGAAAATGCTAGATATATCAAAATTAAGAAGTTTAAATTGGGTGCCACACATCAAACTTGAAGAAGGAATTAAAGAAGTTTATGAAAACTTTAAAATCAATAATTAATATAATCCTTATTGTTATTCCTAATCCATTTTGTAATATTAATGATTTCCTTAAAATCAAATAAATTATTATTATTTAAATTATCTGATATTTTTATTTTCAATGTAGCAGTGTCATCCATTAAATACCTAAAATTTATTAATTCGGTATCTAATGTTCTTTTAAAAAAAAGAAAATAAAGAAAATTTTGAGCTAAATTTGTAGAATTTAGTTTTGGATCCTCTAGTTCATGAATATTAGACATAATTTTTTTGTATTCTTCTTTATTTTTTGGATCTATAGTAAATCCTCTGTTGTCGTATCTACCTGTACCGCCTGTTATAGTAATTAAACCTCTAGCAGCTGCCTCTAAACCAATCGTTCCCCTAACAGTAATACAATACTTGGCAATTTTTAATAAGTCATTTGACGAGTACTTTGAATTTGGTTTAATTAATTTAATATTATTAAATTTTGTTAAGTAAGATAGCTCATACTCTTCTGCAGATATGTTATTTTTTTTTCCTATTCTATTATTTTTTACAATATTTCCAGGATGAATTTTAAATAACCAATTAATATGATTATTCTTGCCACATAATTGATATGTATTAATTAGCCAGTCTTTATACGTTTCATATATATCTTCTCCCCAAAAAAAAGTGCCATCCCATAATATATGAGGGAAGACAACACCAATTGGATTATTATTATCAAAAAAATTTTCTCTTAAAATTTTTACATTGTTTTGAGAAAAATGTTGAGTACCTACTTCGTTATACCATAATCCTGAGTTATAACAATAATCTATTTCATTAAAAAGTTTTGACTTATGTTCATCACTTAAATTATTATTTTTAATTTTATTCCAATTATAAATATCAATAGAAATAGGATGGTCGTTAAAATTATTTATATCGAATTTTTTTAAAACTAATTTATTATTTTGATGACCAGTATTAATTGTAAAAGTTAACTTATTTTTTTTTAGAAAGTAAAAATAAAATATTGACTCTGGCATATACCCTTTATCAACACAAAAAAGAAAGCTCGGATTATTTTTCATAAAATTATTATGAATTATATTAAAAAAAAACAGAGATTTTATTAAATTCAAAAAATATAAATACAGATGATTAGGATGAAAATAATTTAATTTACCAACTCTTAAATTTTTCAAAGTTGTAGATAAAATACTATTTTTGATAATTTTAAATAATTTATCTTTAATCAAATAAATAAAATTTAATAAATTTAAAGGATTAAGAAAAAGAATAAAGTTTTTTTGACTTTTTAAATATATAAATTCATCAATATAAAAATAAGTATAAAAATTTTTTATTAAAAAATTTTCATTCTTCATTATAATTTGAATTTTAATATTATTTTTAATTAAGCTTATAATAAACGGTATAAACAAATAATTTTCCTCAAGTTTATCAGATGCAAAGAAATAAATAGTTTCATCTGATTTTTTATTTTTATCTTTAAGAAGTTTTACCTGTTTTTGAATATTAATTAATTTTTGTTTTTCAAACATAACATTTACAAGCTATTTAAATTTTTATCATAAAATGATCTTAGTTTAACAACAGTATTTTTGAATAAAAAAAATTCTAAAATTCTTCTAAAAAGAGATTTAAATAAAAAAAATAAAAATAAAATTTCATTTAAAATAATTTTATTATTATAATTTTTGGCTATTATGCGCTGTTCATTTAGAGCATAAAAAAAATATTTGTCTGATACTCCCCCAAGACTAACATTTGTATAGAGATTATTAATATATTTTCCTTTAAAATTTTCAATATGCGCTCTCAACAATAAATCATAATCCATTGCAAATTTATAATGTTTATTAAATAAACCTATTTTATCGAAAACACTTTTTTTGATTAATATTGTTGGGTGATTAATTGAGGGCATCCTTGTCTCTATTTTTTTGTGATAATTTATATCACCCTTAATAATATATTTGATATTTTCTTTATGTACGATAATATTACCATATAAAAATTGATAATTGCTCTCAAGATATTTTAAATTATTTTGATAAATTTCAATTTGCATATCCGATAACCAGTCATCAGAATTTAAAATTAATATATTATTTGATGTGGATAATTTTATGCCTTTATTAAATGCATCGGAAATACCATTGTCAGGTTCACTAATAAAATAGTTAATATGTTCACTAAATTTTAAAATTTCTGTTTGAGTGCCATCTGTTGATTTTCCATCTATAATTATTAACTCGACTTTATCATTAATTTGACTACAAATGGATTTAAGGTTTCTAGTAATTTTTTCTTTATTATTGAGAACAGGAACGATAATTGAAATATTAGTATTTTTATTTATTGAGGGTTTACAAATCAACATTTTCATACATATAAGTAAACATAATAAATCACAATGATTCACAGATTACTTCTTGATTATATTTTAGTTATTTTGATTTTTATACTTATTTTTCCAATTATGTCTTTAATTTTTATATTAATATTAACTCAAGGAGGTAAACCAATATACAGAGATAAAAGAGTGACAAAAAATGATAAAATTTTTTCATGTTATAAATTTAGAACTATGAAGGTAAATAGTGATAATTCAATTGATAAATTATTAGAAAATGATGAATATAAAAAACAATGGGACAAATATCAAAAACTATTAAATGATCCGAGAATTACTTGGTATGGAAAATTTTTAAGAAGATCATGTCTTGATGAACTACCACAATTAATAAATATTTTAAAAGGTGATATGAGTTTAGTAGGACCGAGGCCAATAGCAGTTGAAGAAAAAGAAATCTATCCCAATAATTCATTTAAAAAATATATATCTGTTAAACCTGGATTAACAGGTTGGTGGCAAATAAAAAGATCTTCCAATGTGATTTATTCAGATAGAGTAGCAATGAATGATTATTACGTTGATAATAGAAGTTTATTTCTTGATTTGAAAATTATTTTTTTTACAATTTTTACTGTTATTAATGGTAAAGGCATAAATTGAAAAAATTTAATAAAGTTGTTCTCACAGGTGGCGCTGGTTTTGTTGGGTCGCATTTAGCAGAAAAATTGAATAAGAATTTAAACTTTAATAAACTAATTATTTTAGATAAACTTACTTATGCTGCAAGTTTAAAAAACTTAAGTAATATAAAGAACTTAAATTTTGAAAAAATAGATATTTGTAACTTTAATAAATGTTTAAAAATTACTAAAAATTGTGATTTACTTATTAATGTCGCTGCTGAAAGTCATGTTGATAATTCTTTTGGAAATTCATTGAACTTTACAAAAACAAATACTGTTGGTACACATAATTTAATGGAATGTGCGAGACTAAATAATATAAAGAAAATAATTCATATGAGTACTGATGAGGTATTTGGAGATGAGATAATTTCTAAAAATTACAATATTTTTAATCCAACTAATCCATATTCTGCATCTAAAGCAGCAGCAGAAATGATTATAAATAGCTTTAAAAAATCATATAGACTTCCAATAACCATAATTCGTTCAAATAATATTTACGGAACACGTCAATATCCTGAAAAATTGATCCCAAAATTAATAGTTAGTATTCTTTTAAATAAAAAATTTCCTCTACATGGTAAGGGTAAGAACTTAAGAAATTTTGTTTCGATTAAAGACGTGACCGAAATATTTATGAATATAATAAGTAGCAAGATATATATAGAAGAGCATAACATAATTTCAAATCAGGAGTATTCAAATTTAAGTATTGTTAAAATGATTGCAAAAAAAATGAATAAGGATGTAGGTAAAGTTTATAAGGCAATTAAAGACAGACCATTTAATGATAAAAAATATCATCTTAGCAATAAAAAGAATGTTATTCTTTTTAAACCTAAATTTAAGTTAGAATTAGAAATTGTTGAAATAATAGATTGGTATAAAAAAAACTTAACTAGGTTTAACAACCTTTCTTTCAGATAAATAAGTTAAAATTATCATTTGTCTTCTATCTTCTAATAATGATTTACCCCTATGATACCCCTTTGTGTCTGCAATAATAAGGGTACCTTGTTTGCCAGTAACTTCAATATATTTTTTTTTAAATACTTCTTCTTCAAAATGTTCTTCACTAGCTCTAAAATTAGTTTCAGAATCAAAATTTACATTACTTAATCTACCTTCTGAATGGGTTGATTTAATATAACAAAATGGCCCCTTATTTTCATCAATATCATTTAGATAAATAAATATTTTTATTAATTTAAGATCGTCACCGTCTTTATGCCATAATTGTGTATCTTTTTTTGAAGAAATAACTTTTTTATCGCACCAAATTGATGAATTGTATAAAAAATTTTTGACTTCTAAATAATTATCAACAATTCCTTTAATGTTTTTATCATTTGCAATTTTATTTAATTGTTTCTTTAAAAAACTATCTAAAATATAATTAAACTTAAATTCATATATATTTTCTAATTGAATATTGTTTGAGTTATTATCAATATAGTTCTTAATATTTTGAACTACAGAATTATTTTTTTCTTCGAGAATCTGGTTTGAATTATAAAAAATTATGCCATTTTTTTTTAAATTAATATTAATTTCTTTTGATAAACTGTCATCTAAGTTAAGTTTTTTATATTTAATTTTTGTGTTGAAAAAATATTTCCAAATTAATATTTTAAGTTTAATTAGTAATCTTGATTTATTTAAGAAAACAGAAAGAGAATAATAGTTAAAATGCATCTTAAAAAACAAGTTTATGAATTGTCAATTTATCTAATACTTTATATAAAAGTTATTTATTCTAATGTTATATACAATCTAAATAAATCAAAATACAGTAAAATAGAGACTAAAAAAGGGATTTTTAATCTTCCTCCTAAAGATATATTTTTCTATAGAAGGTTAGAAAACGAAAAAAATGATCATTATAAATTTTTATCATTTATAAATAAAATCTATAATAAAGAATGCTCTAATAAAAATAATTCTATTATAATAGGTGCTCATATTGGAAGTTTTTTGATACCAATTTCAAAAGACTTTGATAAAAATTATGCCTTTGAGGCAAATCCTGGGACATTTAAAATATTAAATGAAAACTTAAAATTAAATAATATTAATAATGTACTCACTTATAATGTTGGTGTTGATGACAAACAAAGCAAAAGAAAATTTTTAATTAATAAGATTAACACAGGTGGATCAAAATTCCCACTTAAGAATAAATCACTTACATTAAATATAGATCAATCAAAAGAAATTGAAATTGAGACCACAATTGTAGATAATTTGAATATAAAATTTGATTTTGCGTTAATTGATGTAGAAGGAAATGAGATAAATGTTTTTAAAGGTATGCAAAAATCATTTAAGGATATTCAAGTTTTAGTAACTGAATTATCATTTAATCATTTAGAGAAAAATAATCAAAACATAGAGGATTTTTTTAAATACTTATCTGTAAGTTTTTCAAAATATTACATTTACAATTACTCTAATAAATTTAAGAATATTGAAGAAACTTTAAATTTATTATACTCGCTAAAAACCAAAATACATAAATATAGTAGCTTAGATATTATTGCTCTAAAAAATTAATTTTTAAAATATAATATAGAAATTATAAACCAATAAAAAAGCATAATTGGAGCTGCATTAAAATGATTATCAATATTAGCAGCAATTAAGTAAAGTAAAGTTCCTAGTGCTAGTCTGTCTTTAATTGGAATTAAATAATCACTAGATTTAATGTCATTTCTTATTACAAAAAAATATACAAACAAAGGTGATGATAAACTCAACAAGAAGAATATCAAACCAACTATTCCATAGTTATATAATATACCAGCATATAAAACATCTGAAATATTTTGAAAAAACGTGTTACCGAATATACTAAATTCATTATAATACATTAGGAACTCTTTTCCCCGAACAGGTTCATGAAAAAAAAGCATTAAATTTGTATATCCAGAAAAATAATTTATTAAAATTACAATTAATACAAAGCTTGCTAGAGAAATAATTAAATAAATTAAATTTTTGAAATTAAGTCTATTTACAATAAAAATAAGAATTATATATATAAAAAACATGACATATAGTGTTCTAGAAAAAATCAAAAAAATTGTTAGTAGTAAAATAAATTTATAAGTAAGTTTTTTTTCAATATAAAAATAAATTGGAATAAACATTAATAAGCATAATCCAAAAATACTTCCATTATTAAAGGTACTTACCAATTTTATATTATTTTCACCTCTCATTATGTGTTTTAATATATAATCTACAAGATAATCACTTCCATTTATTGTTAAAAAAGGAATTTCAATAAATCGACCAGTTAAATGCCAAATTATCCAAGAAACAATCCCAAATATAGATAAAAATCTTATCGAATAAACAAATAATTTTTTATAATTTATATGTTTGTAAGCTAGTTCAATATAATGATTTGAAAATATTAAAAAAAATAATGGAAAAAAAGAAATGTTTATAAGAAAAGATAAAAAATATCCATTCATTTTTGGATAAGCAGATATTCCATTATAAAAAAAATCAGAAAATACTAGTAATAAAAAAGGTAAAGTACAAATATATAAGAAAAAATTTATTTTTGGTATTTTAATTTTAGTAAATCTAATTATGGAAAATACAAATAAAAAGAAAATAATGAAATAACCCCAAGTAAATGGTATTCCTTCAATCTTAATTCCACCTTTTGGGAAATTAAAAATCAAAATAAGTAGAAAATATGATATAAAAATTTTAATATTAATTATATTTCGCATATTTATATAATGTAAATAATGTTAAACAAATCATTGAAAAAATTGTCAAAGATAGTGAGATAAGTAAACTTGAAATATAATTTTTAATTAAAAAATTTTCTAAGATTTTTAAACTTGTCCACTCTTCTTCTCGCTTAATATTATCTTTATTAAAAATTAAATTATTTGAATTAAAGTCAATATTAGAATAAAAATAGTTTAATTTATTAATATTATTTTTATGCTCATTAATTTTATTTTTATTAATAATCAAAGAAATATATTTATATAAATCTGAATATAAATACCCAGGATATGTATTAAAATATGTATTTAAATATATTTCTTGTTTAATAAAACTTAAAATTAATTTTTCAAGTGCAGTATCTTTGTAAGCATTACTATTAATATTTACTATTATTAAATCACTAAATACAAGAAAATCATAAATTTGATTATTTATTTTTTTAAAATATACTTTGTTAATCCATTCATTATAATATTCATCAAAATCTTTCTTAAAGAATTTAAATTTAAAATCATTTAACTTTATATTATCATTGAAATATAAAATTAAAACTCCATCATTAATTTCTATTTTTGATATATTATGTTTAAAATACAATGAATTATCTTGGTAAAATGAATTATGATAATTTTTATCTTCTATAACATTTGCAAAAAAGGAGTAAAAAATATTTTCAAAAAAAACTTTTTCTTTTATTTTTTCTTTATAGTAATTTATTAAGGGAACATCATTTTTTCGATTTCCTAAATAATTATTTAATAAAATATTATCAATATAATCCTTATATATAATATTTAAAGATATTGTCGAACAATTTTCTTTGCATAATTTTGGCTCAACATATTTTGATTCTAAATAATTATATTTAAAGTTCGTAAAAAATATTAATATAAAAAAAAATAGACTTAAAAAAATAAATAAAACTATTTTTTTTAAATTTAAATATATAGTTACATGTTCAATTATATTTTTTTTATTAAATAGGTTATAAATCATTATGCGTATTCTTATAGTTGGGAAAAATAGTTTTCTTGTCAAAAATCATTTAATAAAAATTCCTGGATCAACTTATAGATTAATTTCTCATAAAGAAATAGATAAATATGATTTGAATCAATTCAACTATATAATTAACTTTTCTATAGATCCTAGATTTTATTATGAAAAGTATAACAAAGCATATGATACAAATTTTAAAATAATTAATAAAATAAATTTGAAAAGTAATATTACAAAATTTATTATGATGAGTTCGGGAGCGGTTTATGGTAATTGTAAAGGTAGGCCATTTACAGAAAGATCAAAAACCAATCCAAATTCTACCTATGGTAAAAATAAAATGATATCTGAAAGATATCTGCAAAAAAAATTAAATAAATATATGATTCTACGTATACCAAACATTATTGAACAAAATATAAAAAAAAATAAAATTAATTTTTTTGATGAATTAAAAAAAAATTTTCAAAAAAAAGAGTTAATATTTAATTTTAATATTAATTCAAAAAGAGATTTTATAACTGCTGAATATTTTTGGGGGAACATAAATAAATTAATTATAAATGATTTTACAGGAATAGTTAACCTCTCTTCAGGTATAGGAATTAGTATTAAGGAAATATGTAATGTTTTAACTAAATTAAAGAAGGATTTAAAAATTAAAATTAATAATAATAATATTAAAGATTACGTATTATCATCAAAGAAACTTAATAAAATTAACAAAATTAAAATTTTAAAAAAAGATATTTTAAGAAGATTAAGAAATAATATACATGATTAAAATAAGAGGAAGTCAATTATTATTATTTCTAGATAAATTTTTTTTAATTCTTATTTTCTTTAATTATTTATATATTAAATTTTTGAGAAGAAGATATCATGATATAAATAAAAAAAAATCAAATATTGCTATTGTATATCCAACTGCGATTGGTGATATTTTTTTGAGCTCTAAATTATTTACTAATATTCTTAATAATAATAATTCAAATCAAATATATATTTTTTGTACAACACATAATTTTAGTATTAACAAAATTATAAATTTGAAATTTAAAAATAAAATTATTTTTAAAAAATTTAATTTATTTAATCCTTTTTCTTTATCAAGATTATGTAAAAAAAATAAAATTAATTTAGTTATTAATTCAGTTCCTTGGTCTAACTATTTAACTTTTTGTTTTTTATTAATTTCAAATAAAATTCAAAAGAATGCTTATAAAAATAATTTAAATTTCAAAAATTATTTATATGACTATGTGTGTGTTCATTCCGAAGTTGAACATGAAAGCTATAATTTAGAAAATTTATATAATTATAAATCTATAACTAATAATATTTTCGAAATTAACTTTAAAAATAATAATTTAAACGATTTTTTTGATATTCCTTCTAAATATATAGTTATGCATTTAACGCCTGGAGGTAGAAGAAAAAAAGATAAGTCATTACCAGTTATTATTCAAATAAAGTTAATTGAATATTTTATTAATAAAGGTTTCAAAATACTAATTACTGGTTCAAAAAGTGATTTTTATGAAATAGAGTTATTAAGAGAAAAAATTCAACTAAATGGATGTGTAAATATTTGTGGTAAATATAGCCTATTTGAACTTATGAAAATTATTATATCATCAGAACTAGTGATATCTATTGATTCTGGTATTTTGCACTATACATCCTTTTTAAAAGAAAAGATTTTTTCAATTCATGGTCCTACATCTTCAAAAAGATTTGGTCCTACAAATAATAATTCTTTATCATATGATCAATTACCACTAGAAAAAACGTATATTCATACAGGTATTGAAAAAAGTAAAGAATTTACTAGATGTTTAGAAGAAATAAATTTTGATGATTTAATTAAAAAAATTCATACGTTTTTATTTAGATAATTTTAATAATTCAGTTTTTATATTTTGTTTAGGCTTAAAACCAGTTCCAATTGTCCTTTTTATATCTAGCATTGTATAAGATATATATTTTTTATACTTGATATTATTAAAAAGATTAATATTAAATTTATCGAATACTAAACATACAATCCTAAAAATTATTAAAGGTATATAGATTTTAATTTTAAAGTCTTTGTTAAAAAAACTGTAAATTTCATTAAGGGAAAAATCCTTGTTATTAATTTTATCAGCGTAATTATAAATATTATTTTCATATATATTTTTATTAATAAGAAATAATAAAAAATCACTAAGATTATTCAATAAACATAAAGATTTTTTATTTAAGCTTTTTCCTATTTTTAAATTAATATTAATTTTTTGGAATTTAGCAAATAGTCCAAAATTGCCTCTTAAATCGTTTACATCAATTACAGGTGAAGGCCTAATTATTACTAGGTAATTTTTATGGAAAGAATAATTATCTTGTAAGTATTTTTCACAGATTGATTTTGATTTACCATAATCACAATTAAAATTATGAGTTGAATATTCACATATTTCATTCTTATATTCGTAACCATAAACGCTTGAAGATGAGAAATAATAATATCTTATATTATTAAAATTATTTGAAACCTCGACTATTGAGCGAAGAAATGAAAGATTAATATTCGTATAGTTAGTTTTTTTATCTTCTCCAAATTTACTAATAAGATCAATGATAATTGAGTCATCTTTAATAATATTTTGTAATAATTTTTTATTTTTTTTAAGTGTAATATCAAAGTTATAAAAAAAACAATTATTATGTTTGAAATCACAAGATTTTAAATCAATCAAATGCAATTCATAATTTCCGTAACTAAGTAGTTTCTTACAGAGATTTGTACCTATGAAGCCGGCAGAACCAAAAATAATAATTCTTTTCATTATGTAATAAATAATTTATTTATTAACAAATGAAAAGAAAAGTTGCACTAATTACAGGAATTACAGGTCAAGATGGAAGTTATTTAGCTGAATTGCTTTTGAAAAAAAAATATACGGTACATGGCATAATAAGAAGATCTTCAAGTTTTAATACTGGTAGAATTGATAACATATATCAATCCCCATATAGTACCAAAAAAAATTTTATACTTCATTATGGTGATTTAACCGATTCTCTCTCACTTCAATATTTGATAAATAAAATTCTACCTGATGAAATATACAATCTAGCTGCTCAAAGTCATGTAAGGGTAAGTTTTGATATTCCAGAATATACATCAAATGTAGATGCTCTAGGAACTTTACGGATATTAGAAACAATTAGAAGCATAAAGACAAAAAAAATTAAATTATATCAAGCTTCAACAAGTGAACTTTTTGGTAATTCTAAACCTCCTCAAAATGAAAACACTTTGCTTACACCTCAAAGTCCTTATGGTGTAGCGAAATTATATTCTTACTGGATGATTAAAACGTATAGAAATGCTTATGGAATTTTTGCTTCAAATGGAATCCTATTTAATCATGAAAGTGAAAGAAGAGGAGGCACATTTATTACAAAAAAAATTGTTGATGGTGCAATAAGAATAAAATTTAAAAAACAACAAAAATTATATTTAGGAAATTTAGAAGCAAGAAGAGATTGGGGTTATGCAGTTGATTATGTTGAGGGAATGTACAAAATTCTTCAATATAAAAAACCAGATGATTTTGTTCTTGCAACTGGCAAAAGTTTTACTGTTAGAAAACTTGTAGAAATAGTATTTAAATTTCTTGATATGCCAATTAAATGGAAGGGACGTGGTTTAAATGAAAAAGGAATAGATAAAAATACAAATAAGATACTTATTGAAATAAAATCAGAATATTTTAGGCCATTGGAAGTAAATCATTTAAAGGGTGATTTTGCAAAAGCTAGGAAACTTTTGAATTGGTCACCAAGTCATAGATTTGAAGATTTCATTCATATAATGATTAAAAAAGAATTAGATAATTTTAAAAGTGAGTAACATTATATTATTTGGATCCTCTGGTCATCTTGGATTTAATGTAGCTAAAAAATTACTAACAGATAAGCATAGCGTAATTTGCCTAGTTAGAAAAAAAAATCTTTATACTCATATTTTAGAAAATCTAGGATGTGCAGTTGAAATAATAGATTTTAATAATTTAATAAATATAATAAAATTTAATAAAAAATTTATTATAATTAATACAGCAGCTAAAAATGAACAGTCTCAAAATAAGTATCATAATAATACAGACTTAAAACTTTTAAAAAATATATTAAAATTCTCTGATAATAATAATATAAGTAAATTTATTCACGTAGGGTCAAGTGTTATTTATTCTAGAAATACTGATATGTCATTAATAAATGAAAATAGTAAAAAAAATTATTTTGAAAATGATTATACAAAAAGAAAAATTGAGTGTGATAATTATCTCTTAAAATATCAAAAAAAAAATTTAAAAAAAATAATTATACGAATAAATCCATCATGGATTGTGGGAGCTGATGATAAATTCATTACACCTCCAATTAAATTTATTAAAAATTATATAGATAAAAAAAAATTTATTTTTTACACAAATGGTGGAATATCAATAAATACTGTTGAAAATATTTCCGAAGGCATTGTAAACTCAATAAAATATAATAAATCGATTGATTTAATATTTGGTGGCTACAACTTAAGTTTCAAAGAATTAATCTGTAGTTATAAAAAGTTAACAAATCAGAAATTTGTTAATTTAAAAATTCCTACTTTCATTTTAAGTATCATTAGCAAGATAATATCTTTTTTAAATTTAGGTTTTTTAAGTAAATTTAATGATAGCTTGTTAAGTAATATAAATGCATTAACAAATTTTAGTTACATAGACTCAAAAAAAGCTATTAAAGAAATAAATTATAAAATAGCTAAAAAAGATAAAATTTTACAAAATATAATATTATCTATTCAAAAATATAATAATAATTTAAATCTAGTTGGCTATGGATATTATTTTAATAATATCGATAAAGAATTCTTCAATAATAAATTCTATGAAAGAATTTTCATAACGGGTTTTCCAGGAGTTCTTGGTAACAGATTTATTGAGTTTATTATTAGCTATAATAGAATTAATAAATATAAAATTAATTGTAATCTTTTAGTAGAAAACAAATACAAAAATCAATT
>MDTG01222262.1_pt1 | contig 13841 bp, 12 predicted proteins | sample 811421 | NCBI WGS metagenome assembly MDTG01 (sample SAMN05326645, study PRJNA326480) | marine metagenome | isolation source: seawater | place: Pacific Ocean: South East | collected 2011 | reverse complement strand
TATCAAAAGGCTTTGGTAGAAGGTGGATATATTTATATTGCTTGTCCTCCACTTTATAAAGTTGAAAGAGGTAAAAATCATAAATATTGCTATAACGAATCAGATTTGCAAAAAACTCTTTCAAGTTTTGGTGAAAAAGCTAACTATACAATTCAAAGATTTAAAGGTTTAGGAGAAATGATGCCAAAACAACTATGGGAAACGACTATGGATCCAAATACTAGAATGATGAAAAGAGTAGAGATAGAAGATGCTCTAGAAGCTGATAGGATATTTACAATATTAATGGGTGATAAGGTTGCTCCAAGAAGAGAGTTTATTGAAACTCATAGTGTTGAACTGGACCTTGCATCTTTAGATATTTGATGAATTTAATAAGTACTTTTATTGTTTGGACTTGGCTTTTAGCCATCTCTTTAGTTCTCCCTACTACTTTGCCTGCTGGTGGTGCTCAAAAATCAACGATTCAACAAAGAGAAAATACTTTTGGGTCACCATTGATAGCATTAAAAGAATTTAATTTGCTTTCTTCAACTTGTAGTAATGCCTCTATTTTAACGAGAGTTGAAATAGGAACTCCCGTAAATGTTGTGAAAGCTTGGGATAGCAGTGAGGAAGGTCAATGGTTGTTAGTACATGTCTTAAATCGTAACTTTTATCAATTGTTTTCTAAAAGAGGATGGGTGAATATTGGAAATTCTTGAAAATTTTCAGGATATTATATTAGTTTCTTTTGGTGCAATTTTGGGTGTGAATACAAGATTTATTATATATAAAAAGCTTCAATCAATAAACTTAAGGCAGGATTTTATAATTTTAGTAATTAATATTACGGCTTGTTTTTTTCTTGGAGTTTTTCTTTCAATTGTATCTAATAATATTAATTTAAAGTATTCCTATGAATTAGTATTATTGTTTTCAATTGGTTTTTTGGGAAGCTTCAGTACATTTTCTTCATTTATTTATGATGTATTTGATCTGTTTGTTCAACTAAGATTTTATAGGGCATTGAAACTATTAATTATTTCACTTATATCAGGAATAGCTTCTTTGGGTCTTGGCTTATTGTTAGCAAAACAGTAATGTATGATTTTTTAAAAAATAATTTTTTCATTATTTCAATTGCAGCTATTCCTGCTGCAATATTGAGATGGCATATTAATGATATATACATTGTAAATACAATAGGTAGCTTTTTGTTGGGATTTATTAATGCATTGCCTTTATCAAAGAAATTTAAATTATTTTTTGGATTTTCATTTTGTGGATCTTTAACTACATTTAGTGGATGGTCTTTGCAATTATTTAAATTAATAAATCAAGGTTTTTATAAACTATTTTTTTTGAATACATTCTTAATTATTATATTTGGATTATTAGGAGTTGGTTTCGGTTACTTTTTGGCCAAGAAAATAATAAGTTAATTTAGTAAATCTTCAATAGTTTTTTTAATTTCAATACTCTCGGGTTCTACGGAACTTTTGAACCTTGCAATTGCCTCTCCTTCTTTATTAATCAGGAATTTTTCAAAGTTCCATGAAACGTCTCCAGTTGGTTCGACTTTATTTAATGTCGTAAAAGGCTCAGTGGTATTGCCTTTTGCATGAACTTTTTGGAAAAGTTGGAAGTTAGCTCCAAACGATACTGAACAGAATTTTTTGATTTCTTCCAACTCACCGGGCTCTTGGTTACCAAAGTCATTACAAGGAAAACCTAAAACTCTGAAACCTTTTGATTGGTAAGTGTCTTGAAGGTTTTGCAGACCTTTATATTGCTTGGTAAATCCGCACTTGCTAGCGACATTAACAATCAATAAAACATCACCTTTGAAATGATCAAAAGTTATTTTTTCATTGTCGAAGGATAAAACTTCAACTTTGCTGATATTTACGGACATGGATATGGAAGTAACAAAAATCGATGTTAGTCATAAAATAATAGAGGCTTGTTGCTCCGAATATGAAAGAACGATCAGGGGCCTCCAGTGAGAATCAATCTTTGGCAAATGGAAGTTTAGTTGCTGAGGCAGTTGCGCAGCAACTAGAAGCCATGTTATCTGCAGGAAACTACGATGGTGTTAAATCACTATTGAAGCCTGTTCAGCCTGTCGATATAGCTCAGGCTATTGGGACATTGCCAATGATTTTGCAAGCATTGGCTTTTAGATTATTAAATAAAAATGAAGCAATAGAAGTTTATGAATATTTAGATCCATTAGTTCAACAAAATCTTTTAGATCGTTTGAGATCGAATGAAGTTTTGGACTTGGTTGAGGAGATGTCACCTGACGATCGTGTGCGTCTTTTCGATGAGTTGCCTGCAAAAGTTGTCAGGCGTTTACTGTCAGAGCTTAGTCCTGAAGAGAGAAGAGTAACTGCTCAACTTTTGGGTTATGAATCTGAAACAGCTGGCAGATTGATGACCACAGAATTTATAGATCTAAAAGAATTTTTGACTGTCTCACAAGCATTGAAACTAGTTAGACAAAGAGCGACTTTTTCAGAGACCATCTATAGCCTTTACGTTACTGACAAAGAAAGGCATTTAACAGGGATTTTATCTTTGAGGGATTTAGTTGTTGCTGATCCTCAATCGCTGATTGGGAAGGTTATGACCAGAGAGGTTGTTAATGTCCGCACGGATACTGATCAAGAAGAGGTCGCAAGAGCGATTCAAAGATATGATTTTTTAGCTTTACCGGTTGTTGACCTTGAAAAAAGACTAGTTGGTATTGTCACTGTGGATGACGTCATTGACGTTATTGAACAAGAAGCTACTAGAGATATTTACGCGGCTGGTGCGGTTCAAGCAGGGGATGAAGATGATTATTTTCAAAGCAATTTATTTGTCGTAGCAAGACGTCGTATCGTTTGGCTGGCTGTTTTGGTGTTGGCTAATGGGTTAACAACTCAAGTAATTGCTATGAATGACGAGATTTTAAAACAAGTTGTTTTATTAGCTGCTTTCATTCCTCTTTTGATTGGCGCGGGGGGCAATGTTGGAGCTCAAAGCTCAACTGTTGTTATTCGAGGTTTGAGTACTCAACGAATTCAAAGACTTGGTATTTTTCGGGCCATTGCACGTGAAGCATTTGCAGGTGCTTTGCTAGGGATTTTGATGGCTGTATTTGTAGTACCTTTTGCTTGGTGGCAAGGTCAGGGACCTTTGGTTGCCACTGCAGTAGGGATAAGCTTGATGGCTATCACTACTTTAGCTGCTACAGCTGGGGCTTCATTACCTTTGCTTTTTGATCGCATGGGATTAGACCCTGCGCTAATGTCTGCTCCATTTATTACTACTGCTACGGATGTTGCGGGAGTGCTGATTTATCTGAAAACAGCTTCTTGGCTTTTAGGAAGGCTGGCGTAGAAGCCGCATGAGTGTTTTTACTTAAAGTGAGGTAAGCCGTGCCTTTATTATTTGATCTTTACAATTCTTAGTAGTAAGCTTTACAAAACTAAACAAAACAATGAAAACAGCGGTTGAGGCTTCTCCTAAAAAAAATTCATCTGCTTTTTCTGCTGCTCGTTCAGTATCAGATATAGATTTAGTCCGCTCATATTTAAGAGATATTGGAAGAGTTCCATTACTCTCACATGAGCAGGAAATAACGCTTGGTAGGCAGGTTCAAGATCTTATGGTTCTTGAGAATATTGAATCTGAACTGGAAAATAATTTAGGTGAAAAGCCTGATATAAATTCGGTAGCTCAAAAAGCTGGGATATCTATCGGACTCCTCCAAAAAAGATTGAGGAGTGGTAAAAGAGCCAAGGAGCGCATGGTTGCTGCAAACCTACGTTTAGTTGTGAGCGTTGCCAAAAAATATACAAAAAGAAATATGGAATTATTAGATCTGATTCAAGAGGGGACCATTGGCTTAGTTAGAGGTGTTGAAAAATTTGATCCCACTCGTGGATATAAGTTTTCTACATACGCCTATTGGTGGATTAGACAAGGAATAACTCGAGCAATTGCTGAGAAAAGCAGATCAATAAGACTTCCTATTCATATAACAGAAATGCTAAATAAGCTCAAAAAAGGTCAAAGAGAGTTGAGCCAAGAACTTTCTAGAACGCCTTCATTAAAAGAGTTATCAGAATATGTAGAACTTCCAGAAAATGACGTAAAAGATTTAATGAGTAGAGCAGGACAGCCTGTAAGTTTAGAAACAAAAATTGGAGATGGTGAAGATACTATTTTATTAGATTTACTCTCTAATGAGATAGATATTCCTTCTGAACAAATCGAGAATGATTGTATGAAAGGTGATTTAGAGACCTTGCTGGAACAATTACCTGAATTACAAAATCGTGTTTTGAGGATGAGATATGGAATGGACGGTGACGATCCAATGAGCTTAACTGGCATTGGAAGAGTGTTGGGTATTAGTAGAGATAGGGTAAGAAATTTAGAGAGAGATGGCTTGAGAGGTTTAAGAAAAACTGGTTCTTCGGTGCAAGCTTATATGGCTTCTTGAATTAGTTTTTTTAGTATAGGATTAACCTTTTCAGGCATTTCGTCATGAGGACAATGTCCAGCACCTTTAATAATATCTAATGATTTAATACATTTATATTTGTTGAGCCAACTTTGAGCTTCATGAATTGATTCCCACGGATCTTGCTCACCCCAAATCAAATGAACAGGTATATCTAAGTTTTGTAATAAATCAGTTGCTAGATGATCATCAAACAGATTTATAAATCCTCTAAAAGCTTCGGGAGCACCCTCTCTTTGAGTTGGTTTAAATAGTATATTTACAAGTTCTTCGTTTATATTATTTCCAGATGGATAAGCTATTTTTAATATCTTTTTAATAAAAATTGGATTTGCAGCTTTTTTAAATAAAGTAGTGCTTAAAAATCTTTGTCTGACTAAGGTTTTAATAACAGGTCTCATGAAACGCATAAATAGTGATTGTTCAGCAAGACGTTTGTCATCCATAGTTCGCTGAGCACAATCTATTAATATTATTCCGGTGCAATGCTGTTCTAATTTTAATGATGCATTTAATGCAATCACGCCTCCTATAGAGTTTCCAATTAGAATGACAGGCTTTTTGACTATTTCATTACAAAAATCAATTATTAATTTACTCCAGTTTTCAAAGCAATAATTAAAATCATTTGTTCTTTTCTTCTCATATCTCAGTCGTGCATTTGGTTGACTACTCTTCCCAAAACCAATTAAATCTAATGCATAGCAAGTTGTATTTGAACCAATAACTTTTTGGTTAAATCTCCAATGATCTTTAGTGGCTCCAAAACCGTGAATTAAAAGTATTGCTGAATTAGTATCAATTTTATCGCCTTCAACTTGCCATGCAATTTGATGATTATCCCAAGTCCAGAATCGCTGCATAACTTTGTTGCTAATCTATATGTATTTCTATCTAATTAAATATTTAATCAAATATTCAATTAGATATGTAGTTTTTCAATAAGATCTTACTTTATTATCTACATTTTGTTAATACTTAACATCTGATGCAAAAATTATGAAAATATCTAGTTTTTGTTTAATACCCATGTTTTTATTGATAAAACAAAGTAATTCTGAAGTAGGAATTTAGCTAATGAATATAAATGTATAATAATAGATGTTGAATTCTGCTTTGAATTTAGTAAGAATAATGGAATACTCAGTCAAAATCATAAAATCGAAAGACAGACTTAATAATTTGACTACATTTCCAGTTCCATCATCAATTGTAGATTTTTCAGATGAGAATTATTTTTCTAGTGAAAAGCTTAAAAATTTAAATACAGATGATGCTTTATCTAAAGCATTTAAGTGCCATTCTGAAGGTAATACTGATGAAGCCTATATATATTACAAATATTGTATAGAAAAAGGTTTAACAGATCCAAGAATATTTATAAATTTTGGAATTATTCTTAAAAATGATGGCAGGTTGAAAGAAGCAGAAATTATTACTAGAAAAGCAATCAAGCTGAAACCTGATTCGGCAGATGCGTATTGCAATCTCGGTAATATTTTATATGATTTAAAAAATTTAGAAAAGGCCAAGGAATCGATATTAGAAGCAATTAAACTACGGCCTAAATTCTCTGAGGCTTATTTTAACTTTGCAAATATTTTAAAAGATCAAGGAAAATTGGATGAAGCAGAGAATGTGATCAGAGAAGCCATACAAATTAAACCATCTTTAGCAATGGCTCATTGTTGTTTGAGTGGCATATTGCAAGAGCTCGGCAATTTAAAAGATGCGGAAATAGCTATAAGAAAGGCAATTGAAATTAATCCTAATTACTCTATAGCATTAGCGAATCTGGGTAGCATTTTGCTAGACCTTGGACAACTAAAAGAAGCTGAATATACATTACTTAAATCAATAGAAAAAGACATTAATCTAGCAAAATCTTATTTTATGTTGTCGACTCTAAATACTATGCCAAATGGTCTGAATTGGCAGGAATATCTTTTCTCTAAAGGAATTTTAAAAAATAGAAATAATGCAGATCTGATTGATATTTATTTTGCTAGATCTAATATTTTGCATAAGCAAAATCAATATGAAGAAAGTTCTAAGTATTTACAATTAGCGAATAATTTAAAACTAAAAATATTTCCATCTAATAAAAAGAAGTTATTATTACAATCTCAATCGATATATGACCATTATCAAAAGGAATATCTTGAAAATGATGATTCATTTATGGAGAATATATTTATAGTTGGAATGCCAAGAAGTGGTTCTACTCTTGTAGAGTCAATTATTAGTATGAATCCAAATGTTTTCGCTTTAGGAGAAAGTAATATATTTGAGGAATCTTTAGAAGAATATAAAAGATTAAAAAGAGAGAATTATCAATCAAATCTTTCTAAAATATATTGTAGTATTATAAGAAAATATACTAGTCAATCTAAAATATCAACTAATAAATGCTTATATAATTATTTATATATAGGTAAGATTGCTAGTGCAATTAATAACGCTAAGATTGTTCATTGTTTTCGTAACCCTTTAGATAATATACTTTCAATTTATAGAGCACATTTTGCTAAAGGTAATGAATATTCAAATTCTCTTATTGATTGTGCAGAAGTTTATTTAAATCAAGATGAAATAATGAGAAGATACAAGCTCGATTACGGTTTAAATATATATAACTTGAATTATGATTTATTAGTGATGAATCCTAATCATGAGATAAGAGCATTGATTGCTTGGCTTGAATGGTCATGGGATGATGCATATCTATGTCCCCATTTTAATCAACGAACGATCTCTACAGCTAGCACTGTTCAGGTTCGTTCTCCTATTAATAATAAATCAGTTGGTGGATGGAAAAACTATAAGAAACTTTTACAACCAGCTATCGACATAATTATGAAATCTAATCATTATCGAGGTTTAGTTATTTAGACTTTGCAATAAACTAAACTTTATAATTACAGTTTTAATTGAGTTTCATATGGAAAATGCATAAAATTAATATTCTTACAGAGTATTTAAAATTTACCTATTTTCAGTATGTTTATTTTTTTACTTAAATATTAAATGCATGTAATTATATTCATAATGATTAATTGCTCATAATATGCGATTTATTTATTCAATTAAAGTGTGATCTAGTTAGAATTTTATTTAAAATTGCTTATTTTTAAGTTAAAATTGAGTAAATATATTATCATGTGATATAGTAGTTAAGTCTTTGGAAATTTAGTCTAGATTTAACTTCAATGAGTGATAAATTAGACGTGAAATCAACTTTGGATATTGTAAAGATACTTTATAATCAAGCCAAGTTTTTGGATGTAATAGATAAATGCAATCATATTCTCGCTAACGATAGTAAATCTATTGAGGCTTTGAAATTTATTGCTAAATCTCTGCTTCAGTTAAAGAGAGTTGATGAATCTCGTATGCACTTATTTAAATTATTAGATATTAATCCATTAGATTATGAAACTATTAAAGATTTAGGTAATTCTTATCTTGCATTAAATGATATTGAATCAGCAAAAAGCTTTTATGAACAAGCCTTGAAAATACAAAGTAATTATTCACCAGCATTAACTAATCTTGGTATTATAGAGTTTTCATCTGGGCATATTAATAAAGGTTTAGTTTTAATGGTCAAGGCCACTAAGGCGGACCCATCTTTTGAAACATCTTGGATTAACCTGATAAATGCTCATAGACAACTTAATAATCTTGACGAAGCGATATGTACTTCTGAAAAAGCATTGCAAACTAATTATAGTTTCTGTCAAATTAATTTTATTCTTGCATCCATTTTTATAGATAAGAAACTACTTAATAAAGCAAAAAATATTCTATTAAATATAGTTGAAGACAATCCTGATTTCCATGAAGCATATCTTAAACTAGCAGATATAATGCATAGTCAAAGTCTCTTTATAGAAGCAGAGAAAGTATTAAGAAGAGCCTTAAAAATTGAACCAAATTTTCCAAGTACTTATTGTAACTTGGGATTGATGTTGCGATATCAAGGAAGTTTTTCAAAGGCTGAAGACATGTTTAATAAAGCTATAGAGATTGATCCTTCATTTAGAACTTCTTACGCATATTTGGGAGATACTTTAAGAAGACAAAATAAATTTCTAGATGCAGAAATAGTGATGAGAAAGTATATAGAATTAGATCCAACAGATTCTAGTGCTTATTATGAATTAGGAAATTTATTTAAACAGTGCAACGCCTATGAAGAGGCTCGAGATAACTATATTAAGGCTCTCAAATATAATCCTAATGACTTAAGTTTTAACATCCATGCAAAACTTTCACTACCTGTTCTTTATTCTAATAACCAACATATTGATCAATGTAGAGATGATTATATGCATCAAATAAAATTACTAGCAAAAAATAAAAAACTTATTTTTAGAGATAATTCATGCTTTTCAACAGATTTATTTTATTTGGCTTATCATAATAGAGAAAATGATAGATTAATACTAGAAGAATTAGCAAATACTTTATCACAAGTTGATGGTATTGTTAATAAATCATTTAATCGAGATAAGCAGATTAATTCGTATAAAAATAGAGAATCAATTACATTGGGTATTTGTACAGAATATTTCTACAAGCATTCTGTTGGCTTTTGTTTTGGTAACGTAATTAAAGATCTTTCCCAGGCAGGAATTCAGATAATTCTTTTTACGGCTTCTTCTTCACCTGAGGATTCTATTAGCCAATCAATAACTTCAGCATTAACTGAAACTGTTGTTTTACCAAAATCTTTACAAGAAGGATGTGAACTGATTATTAGTAAATCTCTTGATATTCTTTTATTTCTTGATAATGGAATGTCTCATTATAATTATTTACTTTCTTTATCAAGACTTGCTTTAGTGCAAGTAGCATTGCAAGGACATCCAAATACTACCGGCTCCCCTAATATAGATTATTTTATTTCTTCATCTTATCTTGAAACAAAAGATTCTGATAAATTTTATACTGAAACATTGATTAGATTTAATAGAAATCCTTGTAATATACCCTTCCCAACTATTAATAGTAATAGTAACTTTAGTCGTTCTGAGTTGAATTTAAGTGATGATACATTTTTAATAGGAATACCACATACAACCTTTAAATTTCACCCTGACTTTGACTTGGTTTTGGATAGTATTTTATACGAAATCCCAAATGCTATCTTTTTCTGTGCCGAATCTAAATTTCAAACTGATAAATTAATGACCAGGTGGAAGTCTAAGTCTAAGTTGTTGATCGAACGTACAATTTTTTACCCCAGAACTGATCTTAACAAATTTCTACAAATTCTTAAAAGCTTTGATATTGTCTTAGACCCATTTTACTTCGGAATGGGTTCTACTTTCAATCAATCTATGGCATTTGGTATCCCAGTAGTGACTATGCCCTCCAATCAAGCGCGAGGTCGAACTGCCCTCGCTGGGTATAATTGTATTGGGATTAAAAATCCACCTGTAGCTAGTTCGCCAGCTGAGTATGTTTCTATATGTAAGAAACTAGCTCTAGATAAATCATATAGAGATTTTATTTCAAAGCAAATATTATCTTTAGCTAAAAATAAATTGTTTAATGATACAGCTATATATAATTCATATATTGAGTTTTTTGATTATGCAATTGATGCTGCAATAAATAACACTTACTTGTCAAAAGATTGGAGACCAAAATCTATTTAATTAGAATCTAATATTAGAATTTTTTAAACTAGAATTTTGATTATTTCAATTTAACCAGTCAAGATTATTTAAATACCATTTGACAGTAATAGTTATTCCGTCGATAATATCATGCTTAGGCTTCCATTGTAATTCTTCAGTGATTTTTTTACTATCTATTGCATATCTTCGGTCATGTCCAGCACGATCTTTGATATAACTTTTAAATCTAATATGAGGTGCATTTTTAATATTATATGTATCTAATGAATTACATACTAACTCAACAATTTCTTCATTTGTTTTTAAGTTTTTGGATCCAATACAATAAGTATCATCGATCTTTCCTTTTTGCATGACTTTAATTAAAGCATCTATATGATCTTCTACAAATAGCCATTCTCTAATATTCTGACCATCTCCATATATTGGTATATCTTCTTTAGCGAGTGCTCGTTTGATTATAACAGGTATTAACTTCTCAGGAAATTGTCTGGGACCAAAATTATTACAGGAATTAGTTATTAAAATAGGAATATGATATGTATTATTCCAAGCCCTAACTAAATGATCGCTTGCTGCTTTTGTAGCAGAATATGGACTTCTCGGATTATATAATGATTCTTCCGTAAATAATTCATTGTTTTCTAAAGAACCAAATACTTCATCAGTACTAACGTGAAGGAATTTAAAAGAATTTTTTTTCTTTTCTGTTAGTAACTCCCAGTATGACCTAAGTGCTTCAAGTAAATTATAGGTACCAATGATATTACTTTCTAAAAATACCTTTGGAGAACAAATCGAATTATCTACATGACTTTCAGCTGCCAAATGAAAAACTAGATCTGGATTGGATATCTTTACAGCGTTTTTGGTATCTTCTTCATTAGCTAGATCTACCTTTAAAAGTTCATATCTTTTAGAATTAAAATTATTGTTATTTTCCCTGAAATAACTTGCATAACTTAATTTATCTAAATTATAGATCTTACAATTTGTTTCTTTCAGTAATCTTTGTACTAAGGTGCTTCCTATGAAACCTGATCCACCGGTGATTAATATGTTCTTTATATTTTCAGGAAAATAATTCATAAAAAAATGATCAATGGTAATGAAAAAAGAGATTGAATAATTAGCATATTAAATGTCTATTATATTTTACTTGAAGTCTATGTTTTTCTAGAGTAGTTTTACTAGGTATTTTCCATAACCACTTGCTAATAAGGGCTGTGCTAACTTGGTTAATTCTTCATTATTAATCCATCCTTTTCTCCAGGCTACTTCTTCTGGACAACCAATTTTTAAACCTTGCCTTACTTCAAGTGTTCTTATATATGCAGAACTTTCTTGAAGTGAATCAAATGTACCTGCATCTAACCAAGCCATTCCTCTTCCCATAATCTCAACCTTTAAAAGATTATCTTGTAAATAATTTATATTTAAAGAGGTAATTTCAAGTTCATTACGAGGAGAATACTTTAATTTTTTGACTCTATCAATTACGGTATTATCGTAGAAATAAAGACCTGGAATTGCATATTTGCTAGCCGGATACTTTGGCTTTTCTTCAATTGTTATGACCTGTCCAAAATTATCGAATTCAACTACCCCATATCTTTCGGGATCACTTACTGGATATGCAAAAATAGTTCCTCCTTTCTCTCTTGAATTTGCCGCATGTAAGAGAGAAACTAGTTCACTTCCATGAAATATATTATCTCCTAAAGCAATTACTACAGGATCATTTTGTAGGAATGTCTCACCTATCAATATGGCTTGTGCTATACCATCAGGGTGATTTTGGATTTCATAAGTAAAATTGATTCCCCATTGGTTGCCATTTCCTAGGATTTTCTGAAATAGTTCATTTGTATATGGAGTTGTAATAATTAAGATCTCTTTTATACCTGCCAACATTAATGTTGATATCGGGTAGTAAATCATTGGCTTGTCATATACAGGAAGCAATTGCTTACTGATTCCATTAGTTAGTGGCGAGAGCCTTGAGCCTTGTCCGCCTGCCAAAATTATTCCTTTACGTAATAATTGTTTATTCAATAGAAAATTATAAGTAAGATCATTATATGAGTATGTTCATTAAATTTTCAAATAAATATTTCAAAGTCAAAAAATTTGAATTTTAAATGCTTAACAGCATTGCTTAATTACTTTCATTTATTTATATTATTTCTTTGTATTTATTTAATTTGTTAAGTTTTTAAAAATATTAAGCTGCTAATTGATTCTTAATATATATATTAAGTGCAATATTCTTTTATTAAATTTATTACTCTTTGCTGCTGTGAAAACTTTAAAGTTGGATTTATTGGTAGGCAAATTACTTTTTTAGAAATAGCTTTTGCATTAGTTAATTGGTCTCTTGATTCATGATTTTTGCTATATGCTTTATATTCTGTAATTATAGGATAAAAATATCTCTTCACTTGTATACCTGAATCAATTAGCTTTTGATATAAATAGTCTCTTGATTTTGAGCATTTAGATTCTACAAGTAAAGGCATATAGCCAAAGTTTGGTTGTGTATTTTCGTCGTACGTAATAATTTTAAGGCCTTGAATTTCTTTAAGCTGTTCGTAATAATTTGTGTATATTATTTTCCTAGATTTTATATATTCATTTATATGATTCAACTGTATTATTCCTAGTGCAGATTGGACTTCATTTAACTTTGCGTTGATTCCCGCTTCCTCTATATTATCTTCACCTTGAAATCCAAAGTTTTTTAATTGATCTAGCTTTCTTTTCATTTTTTCATCTTTACAGATAATTGCTCCACCCTCTAATGTGTTAAAAACTTTTGTTGCATGAAAACTAACTATTGATAAATCTCCATGGCTTAATAAACTTTTTTCATTTAGTTTCACGCCAAAAGCGTGTGCTGCATCATAAATCACTTTGAGATTGTATTTATCGGCTATTTTTTGTATCAAGTCAATTTTGCATGGTTTTCCATAGCAATGAAGAGGAAGAATTGCAGATGTATTATTGGAAATTGCTTTTTCTATTGCAGATGGATTAATATTGAATCCATCTGCTTCGGTATCGACAAATATAGGTGTCGAATTATTCCATATAATTGAATTCGAAGTTGCCACAAAAGAGAAAGGAGTGGTTATAACCTCTCCTTTGATTTTTAAAGCACGTAAAGCTATCAATAAAGCCATAGTTCCATTTGAAACCAATGACATATAAGGGACATTAAGAAATTCACAAAGACTTTTCTCTAAAAGTTTGTGGTACTTACCTTCGTTACTTAGCCATTTTGTTTTCCATATGTCCTCTAAATATGGCTGGAGTTCATCGAGGCTTGGTAGTGAGGGACGTTGAGTATATAAAATTTTAGAATCTAAATTATTTAACATTAATTGATTTATATGTCGACATTGTTCTTATATGATACTAAATATTTTTATTTTTTATTAATTTGAAAAATTAATAAATTCTGAAAAGTGTCATCTATCTATAGGCGTGGAGGTATGATTTCAGCATAAGCTTGATACAAGTAATTATCGTTGTTATGTGATTTTTTTACTGTACTCTATATTGAATATTAATTGGAAAAAACTTTGAAGCATAAAAATATTTTTAATAGAATTTTATTTCTTATGAATGTTTAAATTTAATTTATTCCATCTAAAATGGATAGCAATGCTTCAGTGAAAAATATTCAAAGTAAT
>MDTG01098959.1_pt1 | contig 13841 bp, 19 predicted proteins | sample 811421 | NCBI WGS metagenome assembly MDTG01 (sample SAMN05326645, study PRJNA326480) | marine metagenome | isolation source: seawater | place: Pacific Ocean: South East | collected 2011 | reverse complement strand
TTAATGCATTAATGGAGACCAGGCAGGGTCTGAGCCACCTAAAGGAGTAATTACTTTTCTTTCATTAAATCCAGTTAAATCTATTGAATAAAGGCTAGAATCCCCTCCACTGCCATCTTCCGCTGTTCTTTCTTCTTTAAAATACATCAAAAATCTTCCGTTTGGTGCCCATGTAGGCCCTTCAACGTGAAATGATTTAGCAATCATTCTTTCATTTTTCCCATCTTTTTCCATTACCCCAATATAAAATTGACCACCTTCTTGCTTAGTAAAGGCGATCATATCCCCTCTGGGAGACCATACTGGTGTGTAGTAGCTACCACCCTCTCTACTAATTCTTTTAACATTTTTGCCTCCAACATCACTGACATATAAATGTCTTCTCCCGCTTCGATCTGAATTAAAAACAATTTTTTTTCCATCTGGTGAAAAACTAGCTGATACGTCTATTGATGAATTATTAGTTACTCTTTTTGAAATCCTTGTATTCAAATCTAGAATATATATTTCTGAATTACCGACATCTGGATCAGTATATGACATTACAATTTGTTCACCGTTAGGTGAAAATCTTGGCGCAAAAGTCATGCCTGGAAATTCACCAACGATTTCTTGTTTTCCAGTTTGAATATCAAAAATATAAACTCTTGGCTTATTTTTACTGACGTAAGACATATATGTAATTTTTTGAGAGTTTGGTGAAAATCTTGGTGTTAGTACCAAATAAGATCCATCAGTTAAAAATCTATGATTAGCTTGATCTTGATCCATGATTGCAAGTCTTTTTTGTTTGTTTTCTTTAGGTCCAGTCTCAGCAACATAAACTATCCTCGTATCGAAATAACCACCTTCTCCAGTAATATTTTTAAAAACTGAGTCGGAGACTATATGAGCAACTCGTCTCCAATTTTTTTCACTTGTTTCATATTTTTTACCCACTAGTTGTTTTTGTTGAAAAACATCGTAGAGTCTAAATTCTACTGCTATTTTTCCATTTGACTCAGTAATTTTACCAGCAACTAAGTGTTGAGCTTTAATGATTTTCCAATCTTCAAATCTTGGTTTATCACTCAAAGATTCTACTGTTTGAATAAACGATTTTTTATCTAATGGCAAAAATAAACCAGATCTTTCTAAATTATCAGAGATAACATTTGATATATTTTTCCCAACTTTTTCTAATCTGGAATTATTTGAATAAAAATTTGTAACTGCAATAGGTGTTGGTTTTATTGACCCTTGTGTTAATGTCACTTCCAAAGAGTATGTATTAAATGAAGTTAATGCTAAAAAGATAATAACTAATATTCTAATCATTATAATCCTTTCATAATACTGTAATCAAATGTAATTGTAAGACTTTTCCATAAATTATATTTATTTTCTGGTAGCTTAAGTGGTGTACATTCTGGATTTAATAAAGTTCTCATAGCGCTATCAGTAATAGGTGCATAAAAAGGATTACTTTTAGATATATTTGTGTCAACAATGCGAACAGAGTTTCCCAAAACTTTCATGTTTTGCTGTACTTTAGCTGATATTGTTACTTTCATGCCCCTTTCAATAACAGCACCTGCTGGTGCATTCCAGCACGATGACAATTGTTGTCTTAATAGATCTATTTCAGAAATTGATAAAGTGATGTTTTCGTTAATTTCTTCAGTACTATTTTGACTTTGCTCTTCATCATCAATGTTCTCTTCATCTAAATTATTTGATTTCTCATTTCTTAAATCTTTTAACATTGATGCAATATTAAAATCTTCTTTTGGTTTTTTCTTTGGCTCAGTAATTATATCTTTTTTTTCAGCTTTTGGCGTAATGTCTGTCTTATTTGAAATTTGAATATCTGAATCTGTTGCACTATATAATTTATTTTTATTTGGTTTCAATTTTGGTTTTATCTTATCTGTTTTAATTGTTTCAATATTTTTTATATCAATTTTATCTTTTTGTTTAATTTCTATTTTTTTTTCATTAATGCTTGTAATTGATTTTTCTTTAATTTTAATAACTGGCTGTTCTAAACTTTCTTCAATTTCATTGAAATTTTCTTTTAAATCTATATTTTTTTGTATTTCTGTATTTTCAGAAGAATTAAATACTTTTTTCTTAGTTAAAGTTTTTTTTGTTTTTTTTAAGTCAATTTTTTTTTCATCTATTTGAGTATTTGTTACATCGCTTACGTTTAAAATTTCAATTGGAACTATATTAGGAATATATTTATTGTTTGAATTAAAAAAATTAGGGATACCAACTGCAAATAATAAAATGAGTAAATGTAAAAATATTGAAAAAAATATTCCAGAACTTTTAGGATTTAAATTTTCCAAGAATTCAATTAACTTATAATGATTGAGGCTAATTCTCTCCATTAACTATTGAATATTTTCTGTAATTAATGCAACTTTTACATAACCAGCTGAATTAATTATGGACATAATTTCCATTATTCTTCCATAAGCAACAACTCTATCTCCTCTAATATATATTCTAGCCTCAGAGTTCTGTTCTGTAATAGCATTTAGTCTAGGAATTAAACTATCTACATCTACTTTAGCTTCACCTATATATACATTGCCATCCAAATTAACTGTTATTTCAATAGGATCTTTTTGATCTGTTAATGCAGTTGCTTTTACTTTTGGCAAATCTACCGGTATGCCTACAGTTAATAATGGAGCTGTTACCATAAATACTATTAATAAAACAAGCATTACATCTACAAAAGGAGTGACGTTTATTTCACTCATTTGAGTATATTTATGTTTTCTTTTGTTTCCGGATTTATTTAAGTTAATCAATTTATTTTTTCTCTAATTGTCTAAAAAAAATTGTTGTAAATTCATCCATGAATGTTTCTAGAGATATAAAATATTTAGAAATATCATTTGAAATTTTGTTGTAAGCAACCACTGCTGGAATTGCTACAAAAAGACCTAGAGCGGTAGCAAACAATGCTTCTGCAATTCCAGGTGCTACTACTGCTAAATTTGTGTTTTGTGCTATAGCAATAGACTTAAAACTATTCATTATACCCCAAACGGTACCAAACAAACCTACAAATGGTGCTGTTGATCCAGCAGTGGCTAAGAAAGTTAAGTTTTTTTCAACATTCTCGCTTTCTTTATTAAAAATAACTATCATGGATCGCTGCATTCTATCTTTTAAAGAATTTATATTAGGGTTTTCAACATCAAATTGGGATTTACTTTTTTTCCACTCTAGTATTGCTGCACAGAAAATTTTAGATTTTGGATCAGTTTTATTAAAATTCAAAGTTTCATACAAATCTTCAAAAGAATTGCCTGACCAAAACAATTCTTCAAATTCTTTTTCAAGTTTTTTTAGTTGCCTTATTCTTAATATTTTAGAAACTATTACATTCCATGAATAAAGAGAGGCTAGGATTAAGACAATTATAACAGATTTTACTACCAGATCTGCTTGCATAAAAAGTGCAAACATGGAAAAATCATGAGCTTCACTTGCAATATTTACATTTTTAATTTCGTCCATTTTTATTTCTTAATTTTTTCTAAATCACTACTGTGAACCATCACCCAAAAACCAGGTCTATTTTTTTCACATAATGCTATTACAGGTGTTTTTCCCTCCTCTTTTGCTAACTTAGCTGTATCATCCCAAAGGGATATTGCTGTGTGTTTAGCTCTTAGTTTACACTCTATAAATAAATTTTCGTGAATAACATCTGCTCTAGTTACTTTACCATTACCTCCGCTGAGAGGTGTTCTTTTTCCATTAAAATAATTAGCAACATCCCTTTCTCTTTTTTTCCAAGCTTTGTCAGGCATTAAAACTCCTTTAATTAAGATGTTAAGGATGACAATACGGCTTCGTCAACTTCAAAATTTGATGAAACTCCTTGTACATCATCATTATCTTCTAATATTTCAAGTAATTTAAATAATTTTTCAGCAACTTCCTTGCCTATATTTATTGTATTTTTACTTTTCCATATTAAATTTGAATAGTTTGTTTGGCCATAGGTTTGATTTATTTTGTCATTTAATTGATGTAATTTACTTTGATCACAAAATATAACGTATTCATTATCACTAACCTCGTAATCATCAGTTTCATTTTCAATAAGAAAATCAAATAAATCCTCTTCTTTAACTAATTTTTTATCTAAAGAGATGTTCCCTAATCTTTCAAATCCAAAACTTACACTTCCCGTTTCACCTAAATTACCACCATACTTACTAAATGTTGATCTAATTTCAGCAGCTGTCCTATTTTTGTTGTTTGTTAGAGCTTCAACTATAATTGCAACTCCGTCAGGTCCATAACCTTCATATCTAACCTCTTCATAGTTGCTATCAGGATCATTTCCTTGTCCTTTTTTTATTGCTCTTTCAATATTGTCCTTAGGCATGTTTAGACCTTTGGCAGAAGCAATTGCAGACCTCAATCTAATATTGCTTTCTGGATCATCTCCTCCAACTTTAACCGCAACTGAAATTTCTCTTCCAAGACGAGAAAACTCTTTTGCACGTTTTTTATCTTGAGCACCTTTACGATGCATAATATTTTTAAACTTAGAATGTCCTGCCATTTAAAATTAATTAATAGATATAATTCGTTCTTAGTAAAGTTTTATAATTAATATTGAAATGTGTCTAATATGTGTAATTTATTATTCTTTTACAGTTATTATGCTTTTAGCCAAGCCAGTTGTATCATCTGTCTCAATTAAGGCCCCACAAATAGAAATTAACCCTTTTGCTGGTATAAAACCGCCCTCCAATCTATATCCTTTAGTAAAGCCATGAATTGGATTATCAATTTCCATACCAATTACTGAATTATAGTCACCGGTCATTCCTACATCAGTTTGATATGCGGTACCTTTGGGTAAAATTTTATTATCCGAAGTTGGAATATGAGTGTGAGTACCAAGAACAGCTGAAACTGAACCATCAACAAAATGTCCAAAAGCGTTTTTTTCTGAAGTAGCTTCACCGTGAACATCAACTATAATAGCATCACAAGTTGACCCTAATCTTTCAGAAGTTAAAAACTCTTTAATAGCTTTAAAAGGATCATCGATAGAAATCCCCATAAATAACCTTAACATTACTTGGACAACTATTATTTTTTTTCCATTCAATAAATTTACTGTAAACGAACCCTTACCAGGTACCCCTTCAGGATAATTTATTGCTCTTATAATTTTTGGACATTCCTCAATAAATTTTAACATTTCTCTTTTGTCCCATGCATGATTTCCTAAAGTAAGAACATCAATCCCTGAAGATATAAGTTCCTCAGCATCTTTTTTAGAAAGTCCATGACCACCAGTTGCATTTTCAGCATTAGCAATAATCACATCAGGTTTATATTTATTTTTAAAAATAGAAATAGTTTCTTTTACTTTAATACGAGCAGATTTACCAACTATGTCACCAATAAAAAGTATTTTCATAAAAAAGAATAAAATTTTTTTTCTGTAATAACATAATCAAGCTTTATATCAAATTTATCTTTTGGGACTTCTATTACTTTTTGATCATCAAATGCATAGCCAACAGATATAAATTTTTTTTTATTTTTTTTTAAATGACTAAATGTCCTATCATAATATCCTCCACCATAACCTAATCTAAATCCAGATTTATCAAAAGCTAGGCATGGAACAAAAAGAAGTTCTGGAGTCAAAACTTGGCTTGATTTTGGCGGTTCATTTATATTCATAAAACCATTTTCTAAAATCATATTATTATCAAAATTTCTAAATAATAAATTATCATCTTTTTTTAAAATAACAGGTAAACATAATTTTTTATTTTTTGCTAAAATATAATCATTTAGTTTTTTGGTATCAATTTCTGTATTTATTGAAATAAAACTTGATACTATGTCTATACTATCAAAGTTTATAAACTTGAAAAACTTTTCAAATAAATTTTGATTAAATACCTCCGTTACATTTGAAAACAAATTTTTTCTTAAAGAAAATTGTTTTTTTCGAAAATCTTTTTTTTTATTAAATATATCAATCGTCATAAGTTTTTTTAACTAAATCTAAAATTAAATCTATTTGACTTTTAATTTTATCGACTTCTAAGTTTATTAAATCATTTTCTTTTTTCAGTATTTCATTTTCTTCTTTTAATTTGAAAACTTCATCTTTAAGATCAATATTTTTATTTGAGGTTTCATTAAACTTTTTTTCCAGATTAATTTTTTTTCTTTTATTGCCCTCTAATTCGATCAATTCAGCCTGCAATTTTATTACTAAAAAAGATAGTAATTTATTGTCACTAACTTTGCCATTTAGATATTTATAACTTTCTAATTTAGAATTAACATTCTCAATAGCTTCTAGTAATTTTTCTTTTTCTTTTTCTTCATAGTTTACATTTATTTCTTTATTAAGGATTAATGCTTTGTAAGTAGGCATTATTTTTTATCTATTAATTCTTCAAGATCATCAAGATACGTATTCAAGTTTTGTTTGATATCTTGAATTTCGCTATCAAGGTTTGCTATTTTATTTTTTTTTGCCTGATGAGAATTTATAAAATCTTCAATATAATTTTGCAATTCTTTGATTTTTTCTTTTAGTTCGCTAATTTTGGCCATTGTATCCATTTTTATTTTATAATTTGAATTTTTATAATTGTCACTATAATGAAGCAGTTAAAATTAAAAAACATAACGCAAAATAATAGCAGGTTATAATTGGACAAAAAACAAAATTCTATAAGTTTAAAAGATCTCTCAAATTGTATTCGTTTCTTATCTATTGATGCAGTGCAGAAAGCAAATTCAGGTCACCCAGGCATGCCAATGGGAATGTCAGATATAGCAACTGTACTATTTAGATCTCATTTAAAATTTAATCCAAGAAATCCTAATTGGATAGATAGGGATAGATTTATTGTGTCAAATGGCCATGGATCAATGCTTCTTTATTCAATTTTATATCTTCTTGGATATGATGGAATTACAATTGAAAATATTAAAAATTTCAGACAACTTAATCACCCAACTGCAGGTCATCCAGAATTTAGAAGTATGCCAGGTATTGAAACTACTACAGGACCTCTATCACAAGGATTATCTAATGCTGTGGGATTAGCCATAGCTGAAAGAAAATTATCTTCAATTTTTACTAATAAACTAATTGATCACTTTACATATGTTTTTGCAGGTGATGGCTGTTTAATGGAAGGGCTTAGTCATGAAGTTTGTAGTCTTGCAGGTCATTTAAAATTAAATAAACTAATTTTGTTTTTTGACGACAATTCTATTTCTATTGATGGCTCAACTAAGCTTTCAACTTCTGATAATATTAAAAAAAGATTTGAGTCTTATAATTGGAATTACCTTAAAATTGATGGTCATAACTTTGATGAAATTGACAAAGCAATAATAAAAGCAAAAAAAAGTTCTGCACCCACTATTATTGCTTGTAAAACAACAATAGGTTACGGCTCTCCAAATAAATCTGGTAAGGCTTCTTCTCATGGATCGCCACTTGGAGAAGAAGAAATAAAACTAGTAAGGGAAGAATTAAATTGGGCCTATGATGCTTTTGAAATTCCTGATAATTTATTAGAGTGTTGGAGAAATTTTTGCCTAAAAAATAAAAACATAGAGGATGATTGGAATAAAATAAACGCTGAGGTGTTACAAAGTGATAAATTCAGGGATTACTTTGAGAATAAAGAGAATAGTAAGTTAAGCAAGGATATAATCAATTTTAAAAATAATCACTTTGATGCTAAAACTACATGCGCAACAAGGAAAGCAAGTGAACTATCATTAAACTTAATATCAAATCATATACCTAATTTAATTGGGGGTTCAGCAGATTTGACTGGATCAAATAATACTAGATACAAAGAAATGAAAATTTTAAAAGCTGATGACTTTGATGGAAATTACATTCATTATGGTATTAGGGAACATGGAATGGCTGGGGTTATGAATGGAATTGCGTTGCATGGAGGATTAAAACCATATGGTGGAACTTTTTTAGTTTTTTCAGATTATTGTAAACCATCAATTAGATTATCTGCCTTGATGAATATACCAGTGATTTATGTCATGACACATGATTCTATTGGTTTGGGCGAAGATGGACCTACTCATCAACCGATTGAACATTTGGCTTCTTTACGAGCAATTCCAAATTTAACAGTTATAAGACCTTGCGATATAATTGAAACAATTGAGGCTTGGGAAGTGGCACTAAAAAATACAGGGCCCACAATCTTAGTTTTAACAAGACAAAATTTAAATTTAAATCAAAATGAAAATAGAAATGAAAATTTTGTAAAAAAAGGTGCATACACTATTATTAACTATGAAAGTTATGATGCAACAATCTTAGCGTCTGGATCAGAAGTAGAAATAGCTTGTTCAGCTTCAAAAAAACTAAAAATAAATGATGATTTAAAAATTAAAGTCATTAGTATTCCGTCATTTGAATTGTTTGAAAAAAATAATTTATCTTACAAAGAAGAGATTTTAGGCAATAAACCAGTTTTTGGAATTGAAGCAGGAGTTATTAATGGTTGGGAAAAATATTTAAATGAAGAGAACTTTGTGGGTATGTCAAGTTTTGGAGAAAGTGCTCCTTATAGTGAATTATATAGACACTTTAAAATTACAGATGAAAACTTAATGGAAAAAATTAAAAAAAGTTTATAACAATCAATAGATAAATATTATGAGAATTGCAATTAATGGATTTGGTAGAATTGGAAAATTAGTATTAAGAGCCTTTTTGGAGCGTAACATAAAGAATGTTAAACTAGTAGCAATAAATGAATTAGGCGGAATAGAGTCGAGTGCGCACCTCCTCAAATATGATAGTGTTCACGGAACAATTCCATATGAAATATCTCACTCAAAAGAAGGAATTAAAATTTCCAATAATAATATTAAATTTTATTCTGAACATGATCCTAATAAACTTCCTTGGAAAGAATTAAAAGTCGATATAGTTTTTGAATGTAGTGGTGTTTTTACATCTAAGGAAATGGCTATGGGTCACATTAATTCAGGTGCGCGTAAAGTAATAATATCTGCTCCAGCTTCAAATGCAGATAAAACTGTTGTTCAGGGAGTAAATAACCATGAATTATTAAAAAAACATATAATTCTCTCTAATGGATCGTGCACAACAAATTGCTTAGCACCTCTTGCTATGGTTTTAGATAAAGGATTAGGTATTGAAAGTGGTTTTATGACTACAATTCACAGTTATACTGGTGATCAAAGGGCAGTGGATCAGGGTCATAAAGATTTACGTAGAGCAAGAGCAGCAGCGGTATCAATGATACCGACATCAACGGGAGCTGCAAAAGCAATAAGCTTAGTTCTACCAAAATTAAAAGGTAAACTTGATGGTACAGCAATAAGAGTGCCTACACCAAATGTTTCACTAATAGATTTTACTTTTATAAGCAAAAAGAGAACTACATCAAAAAAAATAAATTCATTAATTATAGCAGCCTCTAAAACTAAGCAACTCAAAGGTATTTTGACTACAAATAGTTTACCTTTAGTATCAATAGATTTTAATCATAATGCCTCAAGTTCAATATTTGACCTAACCCAAACCCAAGTTATTAAAGAAAATTTTTGCAGGGTTTTATCTTGGTATGACAACGAATGGGGTTTTTCAAATAGGATGATCGATACAATGATTGACTTAAGAAAATTACTTTAGTGCAAAATCAAAAGTGTTTTGTTGTATCAAACTTTAATCAATTAGATCAATTAATTAAAATAAGATCAAATCATTTTAAAACTACAACAGTATTTATTAAAAACTTTTTAGTTAAAGGTTTTGGTATAGAATGGATTAAGACGTACATAAGTCAAATTAATATTAAATATAAAAAACATACTATAAAGTATTATGTAGATTGTGGATATGATTATGGTCTATGTATATTACTTATTGAAGAAAAAGTTGATTATATAAAATTAAAATCTGACTTAGAAATCTTAAGTAACTTAGAAAATTTAGCAAAAAAAAATAAAGTTTTATTGAATGGTAAATTTGATGTAATAGATTTAAGAAAAATTAAAAAAATAGAAAGTAAAGTTTTGTAGTTTATGAAAATAGATGGTAATGAAATAAAAGTTGGTAATATTTTAGAGATTAACAAAAAATTATGGAAAGTTTTAAAAACACAGCATACTCAGCCAGGTAAAGGTGGCGCTTACATTCAAGTAGAATTAAAAGAAATTAAAGAAGGAACGAAGATGAACAGCAGATTTAGATCATCTGAAACTGTGGATAGAGCAATACTAGAAGAAAAAATATTTCAATATCTTTATTTTGATAATCAAAAATTTATTTTTATGGATGAAGAGACTTATGAACAAATTGAAGTTGGATATGATCTGATCTCAGAGGAACAATCTAAATTTCTTGTGGAAAATAATAAAGTGACTTTTAATTATTATGAAAATACAATTGTAAGTTTACAGTTGCCTGACAATGTAATTCTTAAAGTAATTGAAACAGAAGGCGTTGTTAAAGGTCAAACAGCAGCCTCTTCATATAAACCTGCATTACTAGAAAATAATATTAAGACAACGGTTCCGCAATTTATTGAAACAGATGATAAAGTTGTAATTAGTACAATTGATAGCACCTACATTGAAAAAGCTAAAATTTAATGTTACCTCCAGTAATCAATATATTTGAAAAAGCTGCAAGAAAGGCAGGGAAAATTTTATTAAGAGATTTTGGAGAAATAGAGAATTTACAAATACAATCAAAATCGCTAGGGGATTTTGTTACAAATTCTGATGTAAATGTCGAAAAAAGTATTCTTGAAACATTAAATTATTATTACCCTGCATTTACATATATTACTGAAGAAAGCGGAATTATTAAAGGTGATGACAATATTATTATTATTGATCCAATTGATGGAACTTCTAATTTCATACATGGAATACCCATAGTAGGAATAGTTATTTCAAAAATAGTAGCAAATGAAATAACTGATGGAATAATATACAATCCAATACTAAATGAATTTTATTGGACTTCTAAAGGTAAGGGCGCGTGGTGCAATAACAAAAGACTAAGGGTATCAAATAGACAAAATCTATCAGATTGCTTGATTGGTACTGGAATACCTTTTGGAGAAAGAATTTATGAAAATTACTTATCTGAAATTGACAGTATCTCTAAGGTTACAGCCGGTGTTAGAAGATTAGGTTCTGCAGGTATAGATTTAGCCTATGTGGCATCTGGAAAACTTGATGGATTTTGGGAAAATGATCTTAACCTTTGGGACGTCTCCGCTGGCGTGCTACTTGTAAATGAAGCAGGAGGAAAAATATCTAAGTTAAAAGGTGATAACTGGGATACTAAATCAAGAGAAATTGTTGCTTCTAATGGCAAAATCCACGACGAATTGATTAAAAAACTATCTTTACATTAAATATTAATTTTATATAAGGCATTATGCGAAAAAAAATTCATCCTGATTACCATGAAATAAATGTTGTAATGACAGACGGTAGTTCTTTTAAAACTAGATCTACTTGGGGCAAAGAATCAGATACTTTGAAACTTGAAATAGATAGTAAATCTCATCCTGCTTGGACTGGTGGAAAGTCAAATCTTAATGAAACTGAGGGTCAAGTTGCTAGATTTCAAAAAAGATTTAAAGGATTAAAAATTAAAAGTTAAGAAAATAATTTTTCAGCATCATTCTTAAAACCCTTTTTTCTAGCTAATTCCTCTTCAACTCTAGTAATCTCTTTTTTTAAATCATCAATATATCTTCTTAATTCATCTATACTCAAATCATCTAAATTAAGATTCTTTATAGTTTTATTTTTATTATCAATTTCAAAAAAATCTTCCATTTTTTATTATTTTATATCTATATTAGATTTTTATATTATAAGTAAATTTATGAAATATCCATTAATGCCTAAAGCAACTGCAATTTGGCTTGTTGAAAACACTGGTTTAACATTTAAACAAATAGCAGAATTCTGTGGTTTACATGAACTAGAAGTTCAAGGTATAGCTGATGGTGAAGTTGCCGTTGGTATGAGAGGTTATGATCCTATTGATAATAATCAACTTACAAAAGAAGAAATCGAGAGGTGTGAAAATAATAGTAGCGCCAGTCTTACACTTATTAAATCTACAATAATTGACAACCTTCCACCTAGAAAAAAAGATACAAAATATACTCCACTATCACTTAGACAAGAAAAACCTTATGCGATACTATGGTTAATCAAAAGATATCCTTCAGAGCTTACTAGTTCTCAAATTGCTCGACTTACTGGTTCTACAAAAAATACAGTTGATTCAATAAGAAATGGAACGTACAGAGAGGCAATACTTGAAACAAAAAGTCCAATGGATGTTGGATTATGTACATATAAAGATCTTGAAAAAACACTGAATAGAAAAAGTAATAAAAAAATTACTCCAGATACTGAATAAAACGCAAAATAAAATTTAAATAAAGATACATTAAAGTTGACCAAAATAAAAACATAATTATAAAAAAAATATAGTAGTTGCTTATAACAATAATTCCCAATGGTTCACCTAGATAATAAGTAATAGGTCCAGCAAAGCCACTTATAGTTACACCAATTATTTTATAATTTTTAAAAAAAACTAATACCTCATAGAACAAAGTGGCAAAGCTTAACCATAGAATAATCATCCATGGTGGAAGGAAAAAAATTGTATCTATAGAAGTAAAATTATAAACTGATCCATAGACCATAAGTATATCAAATAAATATCCTGGAATAGAAATTAAAAGAATAATCTGAATAAATTTTTTTTTATCCTCACTGTAGTAGCAATAAATTAATATAAATATTGTTCCAATTATTATACCTATAAGAGGTTCAGAAAAATTTTTATCTCCAAATATACAGGCTAACCAAGTTAATTGATATCCTGTTAATATAAGAAAGATTTTTAATTTGCTCATTTTTTATTAATTAAAAAGTGTGATACATCTGTTGATTCACTTAGAAAACCTGTTTCGCAATAAGAAAAATAAAATTCCCACATCCTTTTAAATCTATTATCAAAACCAAATTTTGAGACTTCATTCCAAGAATTTTGAAATTGTTTATTCCAAATATTTAATGTTGTTGCATAGGATTTACCAAAACTTATTAACTCAAGGCATTTTAAACCAACTTCTTTCGCATTTGTTTCTAATTGTTTTTTTGTTGGCAACATACCTCCAGGAAATATATATTGCTGGATAAAATCAGGCCTAGTTTGATAATCAAGTGCTCTTTTTTCATTAATAGTTATTATTTGTAAGGCCGCGTTACCATTATGAGAAAGAGAATTTTTTATGATATCAAAGTAGTTATGCCAATACTTTTTTCCAACAGCTTCAAACATTTCAATAGATACTATGTTTGAGTATTTGTTTTTGATGTCTCTATAATCTTTAAATTGTACCGCTACTTTTTCTCCCAATCCCTCTTTTTGAATTTTACTAGCTGTGTAATCATACTGTTCTTTTGAAATTGTAATTGCATCTACCTTACATTTATAGTTTTTGGCAATATAGCTCGAGAAACCTCCCCAGCCACAACCAATTTCCAATGTGTTTGAATTTTCATTAATAGAGAGTGAATCTGCAATTTTCTTATATTTATTTAATTGCGCATCTGAAAGATTTGTATTTTTTTTATCAAAAATTGCTGATGAATAAGTCATGCTTTGATCTAACCATTTTTCATAAAAATTATTTCCTAAATCATAATGATATTTAATGTTTTTTTTACTTTGTGATTTAGAATTGTTATTTAAAAAATGTTTTAATTTGGCAAAG
>MDTG01352144.1_pt1 | contig 13842 bp, 12 predicted proteins | sample 811421 | NCBI WGS metagenome assembly MDTG01 (sample SAMN05326645, study PRJNA326480) | marine metagenome | isolation source: seawater | place: Pacific Ocean: South East | collected 2011 | reverse complement strand
AACACGACATTGCAATTGCTAACAGCTTGCGTAGACGATGTGACAATATTAGCATCAATAACTGGTTCACGTATTAGTTTAACACCAGATGCACCTACTCTGAGAGAAATTGAGCCATCACTAACTTCTAACTTATGGAATGGTCTTTTTGTTCATAAAGATACACCACAAGATGTTCGTGATAAAATCATAGCTGTTGCTTCAAAAGCAGTAATGACAGAAAGAGCTCAGGCACTGACTTCAACTGGAGCTCAGGTTTACTGGATGGGACCTGAAGAGTCTGCTGCCATGGTTGCTGCAGATATTGAACAAGACGCCTATGTAAGTGGCTTGTTAGAATAATATAGTATAAATTTGAGAGGCTGAGTAAAAATTCAGCCTCTCAAAACTAAAAAATAAGATCTGAGCATATGAAAAATATAAAATCAGGGGATCTTCTGTTTGCTTTACTTTTTTTCTTAATTTCAGCAACTCTGATAAGTCAATTCCCCGAACAGATTAAATGGTTTAAAAAAACAAAACTTACTTCTCAACCCGCATTATGGAGCGCAATAGGCTTACTCGGGATGACTTGCTTTGGCTTAATTCACTTTATTTTGAAATTTAGAATGACAAACTTAAAACCGGAATTAGATGAAGGTATTGCCTGGATTAAATCTTTAGAATTTGCTGGATGGTTTTTAATTTATGTGATTGTTGTACCAATTATCGGATATTTGCTAGCAACAATTATTTTTGCACCATGCTTAACCTATAGAATAGGATATCGGGATAAAAAAATGCTAGCTTATTCAATACTAACAGGCTTAAGTATCGTATTAATTTTTAAAACATTTTTAGAAGTAAAGATTCCAGGTGGTGCGATTTATGAATTCCTTCCAAATGCAATGCGAACTTTTATGATCTTAAATTTTTGATTGAGTAAATTATGGATGTTCTTTTCTCTGCTATTGAAATTCTTTTAAGATTGGATGTATTAATCGCTCTCCTTATTGGTTCTGTTGGAGGAGTAATAATAGGTGCCGTTCCAGGCGTTGGCCCAGCTGTAGCCATTGCGATAGTGCTACCGGCAACTTTTTCTTTAGAACCCATTGTAGGCTTAACCTTACTTTTAGGTATTTACGGTTCCGCTATGTATGGCGGCTCAATACCTGCCATTTTAATAAACACACCTGGAACACCCGTTAATGCACTAACCACATATGACGGCTATCCAATGACGAAAAGAGGTGAAGGACGGCGCGCTTTAAGCCTAGCTTATTCAGCTTCATTTTTTGGTGGGGTTTTTTCAATCATCTGTCTAATGTTTTTTTCACCAGTCTTGGCTTACATTGCCCCAATGTTTGGCTCACGTGAGATATTCTTAGCTGCACTATTAGGAATAATACTGGTGATCACAGCCCATAAAGGACAAATGTTTGCTGCTGCTATGATGGCTAGTCTTGGAATCTTTGTACAAACGATTGGAATGGAACCAATCAAATATACAAAAAGATATACATTTGATCAAAGTTGGTTGGCAGGCGGTTTAAATTTAATTGTTGTTGTTTTAGGCTTATTTGCTATCTCACAAGCTATACTTTTGCTGTCACAAAAAGATAAGAGAGCTGAAGCAGTAAAAGTATCTGGTGGATTATTTCAAGGTTTAAAAGAACTAAGAAAACATAAACGAGTAGCATCTGTAGCTGCTGGCTTTGGAGTCATCATGGGTATGATCCCAGGGGTAGGAGAATTTACATCACAATTTTTCTCTTATACCTATGCCCAACGTAGCTCAAAGAATCCAAAAGACTTTGGTAAAGGGTCACCTGAAGGCCTTGTTGCATCTGAAACTGCAAACAATGCTGTTCCAGCGGCTGCAATGATACCATTGTTAGCTCTAGGTATCCCTGGCGAAGCACTCACAGCCATGATGTTATCAGTATTTTACATTCATAATGTAAATCCTGGCCCTACCCTTTTTCAGAATCATTTGGATTTTGTTATTGCCCTATACCTCTCTCTGTTGGTACTAAACATTTTAGTTTTAGTTTTCTTATTATTCTCAACAAACTCATTACTAAAAGTTATACAAATACCAAGTCGCTTTCTAGGCATGACTATCCTAATTTTAAGCTTCGTTGGGGTTTATAGCCTCCGCAACAGCTTCACGGATTGCGCCGTGGCAGCAGCATGTGGTATTTTTGGTTTTATTTTGAGACGTCTGGAATTACCAATTGTACCAATAATCTTAGGGATGGTTTTAGGTGAGATAATGGAAGGAAAACTTCGAACGTCTATGATGAACGTAAAAACTCCATTTGATTTCATTAATCGCCCAATAGCATTTATTTTATTCACAATAATTATTTTAATTATCCTACTGCAGATTCGAGCATTATTCAAAAACTACAAAAACAAATAGGGATACTATGATAAACCAAAAAGAAATTGATAATTATCGACACTTAAAAATTTCCCCACAAAAACTTTTTATTGGCGGCAATTGGGTTGATGGATCAGGTGATAATTTTGATATTATCTCACCAATAAATGGTGAAAAATTCACTACAACAAAAAGAGCCACCGTCTCAGATATGGAAATGGCAATCAGTTCGGCACGAGAAGCCTTTGAAAAAGGCTCATGGGCAAATATGCCTCCTGCACAAAGAAAAAAAATTTTACACAAGCTTGCTGATTTTATTGAGCGTGATTCAATTGAACTGACTGTCTTAGGTGTCAGAGACAACGGAACAGAAATTAATATGGCAATTAACGCAGAATCTGGCTCCGCTGCTGGAACTTTTAGATATTATGCGGAATGTATTGATAAAGTTTATGGTGAAATAGCACCAACAGCTAATGATGTTTTAGGTTTAATTCATAAAGAGCCTGTTGGAGTTGTGGGAGCTATTGTTCCTTGGAATTTTCCTCTGATGATTGGTGCATGGAAAATTGCACCAGCACTAGCAGCAGGAAATTCTATAGTACTGAAACCTGCTGAAACAGCATCACTATCACTATTGAAACTCGCAGAGCTTGCTTCTGAAGCTGGAGTTCCAGACGGTGTTTTAAACGTTGTTACTGGTCAAGGCTCCATCGTTGGGAAGGCTATGGGCTTATCCATGGAAGTAGATGTTTTGGCATTTACTGGATCTGGGCCGACAGGTCGTAGGCTTTTAGAATATTCGTCCCAGTCAAATATGAAAAGATGTTATTTGGAACTAGGTGGAAAATCTCCAAATATCATTTTTTCCGATGCTCCTTCACTTGAACAAGCTGCTAAAGTGTCAGCAATGGCAATTTTTAGAAATTCTGGACAAGTCTGTGTTGCGGCTTCCAGATTGATAATTGAGGATAGTATTCACGATGAATTTATAAAATCTATAACTGAAAATGCAGAAAAATTACAAGTTGGAAATCCACTAGATCTTAGTTCAGATATAGGAGCTATAAATTCTGAGACGCAATTAAATAGCAATCTGAAATTTGTTAATATTGCCGAAACAGAGGGAGCCCATATTACAACAGGTGGTAAACAAATATTTAATGATTCAGGTGGTTACTATATGGAACCCACCATCATCACCGATGTTCAATCAAATACTACATTATTTAATGAAGAAGTATTTGGACCAGTCTTAGCTGTCTCAAAATTCACAACAGAAGATGACGCAATTAAGCTAGCCAATGGTACTGAATTTGGTCTTTCAGCTGGAATATGGACCTCAAATCTATCAAAAGCGCATAGGATGGTTTCAAAAGTAAAAGCAGGTGTAGTAAACGTAAATACATATGGAGGAGCAGACATCACCGTTCCACTGACGGGTGTAAAGCAATCTGGAAACGGATCTGATAAATCTCTACATGCACTAGATAAATATATTAATCTTAAAACAGCTTGGATCCAACTATAATTAGAAAATCATTTAGAGTTAACTTCAAAAAACTGGGCAATCGCTTCTGAAAAATTTAAAGTATGAGCAGACTTTTTCATCGAAGAAAATGCCTTTTTAATTACTTTTGTGTCTACAGAAGTCTCTAATTCTTTTATAAGTGCATTAACAAAATCAGTGCGCATTTCGGGATGGTATTGAGTTGTAAAGATACCATTTCCTATAGCAAAGCCCGCAATGTTACACCCATTTGATTTAAATAACAGTTTTGCTCCTCTGGGAAGATCAGAGACCTGCTCTATATGGGCAGAATGTAGCAAAGTTTTTCTTTCCAAACCAGACATCCAACTACTTCTCTCAATCACATCTGTCTCAACTAGTCCTAATGACCAGCCGTCAGGATTCCGCACTATTTTTGATCCAAATGCTTTAGCAATCACCTGGTGACCAAAACAAGAACCAAACAATGGAATCTTCAAATCTGCCAGATCTCTAATAATATTTAACAGTTGGTCAATCCATAAATTTTCATCGTTAACTGATGCAGGGCTTCCAGTAATAATAAAACCATCAAACTTTTTCAAACAATCTGGAAACTTATTATGTGTCACATTAAAAGTTTCAAACAACCAATCAGGCCTGACACAACCTAATATATCTATAAACTTCTGATCATCAGTGGGATGCTTTGATGCAAACTGACTATCATCTGTATTGGTCATTAAAATTGCGATATACAAAATTTACACCTCTAGTTTTAATCACAATTTTTTTTATATGCTGCTAACGCATTTGATATATCACTTGGTATCTTTATCACTTTATGATTTTCTAAATCAGTAGCAACAGTAACTAAGTTACCTCTAAAATTCTCAATTTCATTTTTAAACGCATGAAGATTTAATGATAGTGATGATCTCCCAATTCTATTAATCATTACACATATCTCTAATTCATCTCCCATCATGCATGGTCTAAAAAATTCCGCACTAGCTTTCGCATAACCTAAACCAACCCTTCTAGTTCCAAGTATTTGATAATAATTCAGACCAAGACAAGATGAATACCAATCCTCAACAGCAATATTTAAAATATCGAAAAGATGAGGAGTATATGCTATACCAGCTGGATCACATTGACCATGCCTTATGGTTATCTTGAAACCCCAACAATTTTTGGGAATATCTTTTCTAGAAATTGGAATTAATCTGTCAGATGTTTTGTTTAAGACCTCGGTCAAAATTATCCCTCTTTGAAATATTTTATTAAATAGACTTTTGATTTTTATACAATAAAAATGATGTATCCTTTTACAGAAAATTTTTAAATGGCAAATTTCAATTTTTTTTGTAAAATAGCCTTAAATAAAATTTTATATTTTAATTTGAGTATGATTATAATAAACGTTGCCGCCTCAATTGTGGGAGTCAAAGATGAATGAAATTGATCCTAAGGATGATATTTTAGGTCGTGCTCGAGTCCGAGATAATGACGAATTAAAAAAATATTATGATGAGTTAGCTTCGATCAATACAGGAGCATTATGGACCGTAGCAAATGATATTGAACCATGGGAGCCAACACCAAAGTCTGCTCCAATAATTTGGCGATACTCAGAGTTAAGAAAGCAAGTCCTAAGGGCAATCGATTTGGTCAAGCCCGAAGATGCAGGTAGAAGAGTTGTGTATCTGAGAAATCCAAAAAGACAAGATGTCAGTGCGGCTTGTGGATGGCTGTTCTCTGGAATTCAAGTTATGAAAGCTGGTGAAAAAGCTGGTGCACATCGCCATGCTGCTTCAGCTCTTAGATTTATCATGGAAGGCAAAGGTGCATATACAATTGTTGATGGTCATAAAGTTGAATTGGAAGGAAAAGATTTCGTAATTACTCCAAATGGTACCTGGCATGAACATGGGATATCTGATGAAGGCACAACATGTATTTGGCAAGACGGACTCGATATTCCTTTAACAAACGCACTAGAAGCAAATTTTTATGAGGTACACCCTGAAGATTACCAATCCAGCAACCTACCAGCTAATGATAGCCCACTTTCTTATGGTGCTCCCGGTCTACTACCAGCCCTTGATAAATGGGATAAACCATACTCACCTTTATTAAAATTTTCGTGGGAGCCAACATACGAAGCACTCATAAATTATGCAAAAGTAACAGATGGTTCGCCTTATGATGGCATAATTATGCGATATATAAACCCACAATCAGGAAATGATCCAATGCTAACAATGGGTGCTCAGATGCAAATGCTTCGTCCAGCAGAAAAAACTAAATCACACCGCCATACCGGGAATGTTATTTATCAAGTAGCAAAAGGTAGTGGATTTTCAATAATTGACGGTCATCGTTATGATTGGAATGAAAAGGATATATTTTGTGTTCCAAGTTGGACTTGGCACGAACATTCTAACAGCAATGAAAATGATGATGCCTGTCTTTTTTCATTTAATGATTTTCCGGTAATGAAAAAATTAGGTTTCTACAAAGAACAGGTGCTGTCAGAAAATGACGGACATCAAATTTTAACAGATCATAATAACAAGGAAAAATAATGAAATTGGTAACCTATCGCTCTAGCAAAGCATCCGAAGCACGGGTTGGAGTAATATATAACGAACAAATTGTAGACATCTTTAAATTAGGGCTCGAGTTAGGATTTGAATTTCCTGTTTCCATGTTAGAATTTATAGATCAAGGTCCAAACGCTATGCAGGCTCTTAATGAAGGATTGGCTGAGGTTGGTGAGATGATGCCGCCAGGTGTATCTATTCCAGAAGAAAATAGCATACTACTTGCGCCAATACCAATGCCTCGGAAAAATATATTTGGTATTGGGTTAAATTACGTTGAACACGTAGCGGAATCTGCTAAGAGCCTAGATACATCAAAAGAACTTCCAAAAAAACCAGTAGTATTTTCAAAACCACCAACTGCAGTTATTGGCCCGGGAGATAGTATACAGCATAACAGCTCTATGACACAGCAATTAGATTGGGAGGTTGAGCTGGCTGTAATTATTGGAAAGAAAGCCACTCGAATTAATAAAGATACTGCTATGAGTCATGTTTTTGGATACTCAATAATGAATGATGTTTCAGCTCGTGATAACCGTCGGGCTGGCCAATGGATTTTTTCCAAAGGGCAAGATACATTTGCACCATTTGGCCCCTGCATTGTTACCGCTGATGAGATTGTAGATCCCCATAACTTAAACCTTTGGTTGACAAAAAATAATGTGGAAAAACAAAACTCAAACACAAAACATTTACTTTTTGATATTCCTACCTTGATATCAGATATCTCCTCTGGAATGACTTTAGAACCTGGTGACATTATTGCGACTGGTACGCCGTCTGGAGTTGGGGCCGGAAGAGATCCCCAAGAGTGGATGTGGCCTGGAGATGTTATCGAATGTGGAATTGATGGTATTGGTAAGCTTAAAAACCCTGTAATTGCCATTTAGGCAAATAGTCAAATATCATTAGTTCTGATGATTGATAGATGTAAATTTTTTTGTTTTTATGAAAAAGTATAAAAAAATGAACCTTAGAACAGAGTAGTTAATGACTAATAAAATAATCAAAGTTATTTCTACAACGGCAGAAACTCCGCATATAAGAAAAATTGTTTTTCAATTGCCTTTGAACGAAGAAATCAGCTGGAGTCCAGGAACACACATACGAGTATTATTACCCTCTGGAGACAACCGGGCTTATTCTTTACTTGATTTAAATGAATTAAATAATACTCAATTAGCTGTTGGTGTTTTATTAGAGAATGATAGTGCTGGTGGCTCAAAATATATGCATTCTTTAAGAAATGGCGATGAAGTAGAAATTTCCTCTTTAAAAAATAATTTTGAACTTACCGATGAGTCATCACATGCTGTACTAATAGCAGGAGGAATTGGTATTACTCCCATTCTTTCAATGGCTAAAAAACTCAGTAAAGAAAATAGAGAGTTTACTCTTCATTATGCTGGCCGCGAAAAAAATTCGCTCGCTTTCGTCAACGAATTAATAGAAATTTGTGAAAAAAAACTGTGTTTACACTATGATAACGATGAAAGTGCTATCGATTTAAGAACTATATTGAAAGAAGCTCCTGAAAAATCGGATATATACATATGTGGACCAGTTGGAATGATTGAAGTAACAAAAGATATTGCAGCGGAACTGGGCTTTGAAAAATCTCGAATTCGATATGAATTATTCAAAACAGATGATGATCAAAATGAAGATGAGAGTTTTGAGGTGCAAATCCATGCGACTGGACAAATAATCCAGGTTAATTCTGATCAATCGATCATAGAAGCCTTGGAAAAAGCTGGTTTAGACCCACTTTATGACTGTCAAAGAGGTGATTGTGGAATTTGTCAATGTGAAGTAATCTCTGGCATACCCGATCATCGCGATATAATATTAACAGATGAAGAAAAAGCATCTAATTCTATTATGCAAATATGCGTATCGCGTGCTAAGTCAAAAAGGCTAGTTATTGACATCTAAGTTTTAAGGAGAAATCTGATGAACAAATATGAAAATAATATCAAAGCTATCGAAGGTTTAGTTACAAATAAAGCTGTTCATCGCGATGTTTACGTTAATGAAGAAATTTTCAAACTCGAAATGGAAAATTTATTTCCAAACGTCTGGATCTTCATTGGACATGCCAGTCAAATAAAAAATCCTGGTGATTTTATAACTAGCCAAATTGGCAATCAACCAATTTTGGTGTCTAGACATCGAGACCAAACTATTCATGTTTTATATAACAGGTGCCCGCATAAAGGCGTTAAAATAGCGTCCGAACCATGTGGAAATACTGGAAAATTTTTTCGTTGTCCCTACCATGCTTGGTCTTTTAAAACAGACGGTTCTCTTTTAGCTGTACCGTTGAAAAAGGGTTATGAAGGTACTGGTTTTTCTGAAGCAACAGCATCGAAAGGGCTATCGAAAGTAGAAAACGTAAAAATCTATAAAGATTTTATTTTTGCTAGATTAAGTAAAGACGGCCCTTCCTTCGAGGACTATTTTGGAGAAGCTCTTTCCACAATAGATAATATGGTTAATCGTTCACCCACTGGTGCCTTAGAAATTGTGAGTTCTCCGATTAGATACATGCATACATGCAATTGGAAGATGTTAGTTGAAAATCAAACCGATACCTGCCACCCAATGGTAGCACATGAAAGTAGTGCGGGTACGGCTGTAAAAGTTTGGGAACGGGAAAAAAATAGCTCTGGTGATTCTGAAACTCCAATTGCTGTTCAGTTTTATGCCCCTTTTATGAGTCCATATGAATTTTATGAACGTACTGGAATCAGGATTTGGCCAAATGGTCATGGGCATACAGGTGTTACCGGTTCTATCCATCAAGATTACACTGATGTCGACGGATATATGTCTCAAATGACAAAAGCTTATGGAGAGCAAAAAGCAAAGGAAATTATCAACGATGTGAGACATAACACAGTTTACTTTCCAAATATTATGGTAAAGGGAGCTGTCCAAATTTTAAGAAATTTTATACCAATTAGTGTTGATAAAACTTTGGTTGAGAGTTGGTGTTTCAAGTTAGTTGGAGCGCCAGAAAAATTTTTCGAACGAAGTTTAATGTATAACAGATTCATCAATGCCCCGACCTCCATTGTTGGACATGACGACTTGGAAATGTACGAAAGGGCTCAAGAGGGTTTGAGTTCAAATGGTAATGAATGGGTTAACTTGCAAAGATTGTATGATGAAAACGAACAACATGATGTAATTGAAGTGATTGATGGAACGTCTGAGAGGCAGATGCGAAATCAGTTCAATGCCTGGTCGAAGTTTATGACGCTTAATATGAATAATGAAGTTGAGGCAGCTGAATGAATAATAAAACCATTATTGATTTTATTTATGAAGAAGCCTTTTTACTGGATACGATGCAATGGGAGAGATGGTTAGAGTTATATGCTAAAGATGCACGGTACTGGATGCCTATGGAATGGGATCAGCAGGATCCAATAATGCAACAATCTTTGATGTATGAAGACATTTTCTTATTGAGAGTTCGTGTTGAGAGACTTTCTGGTGAGCGTACTTTCAGCCAAAAACCAAAAAGTAGATGTCATCACTTATTACAAGTCCCAAAAATTATTGATATCGATGAAGAAGGACAAACTTGCAAAACAAGAACAGCATTTACTTATACGGAAACGAGAGGAGATATTCTAGAAAGATTCTCAGGTTGGGCTAGTCATGAATTGAAACACGAAAATAATGACTTTAAGATCAAGTTAAAAAGAATTGATCTGATAAACTTTGATGCTCCCTTTAGCAATATTCAACTCTTTATGTGATTTTAATATGCTAAACGAGACCGTATATAAGAGATTTGAAAAAACCACAAAAAACCACAAAAATTTACCATTTGTTCATATTACCGTTGAAACAGCAAATGTTTACAGTATTGAGGCAGGAGAGATTTCCTATGGCCAAATGTTAAACTCCGTTAATGAGTGGAAATTAAAATTTAAGAAAGCTGGGTATTCTTATGGTGACAGAATTGGACTTCTTCTTCAAAATAGACCTGTGTTTTTGGAAATATGGTTAGCTTTAAATTGCATTGGATTATCTGTTGTTCCAATAAATCCGGATTTACGTATATCTGAGTTAGAATATATAATTGAACATTCAGAAATGAAGTTAATTATTTCAACTGAAAGTAAAATTTTAGAATTAGAAAAAGCTATCAGTAACCAAAAGCTTAATGTCGACGTTATTTCTTTAAATTGTGAAGTACCGGACATTCAAAAAAAAGATAATTCCAACATAACACCCAATCAATCTACTGAATGCGCACTGCTTTATACTTCAGGAACTACTGGTAAGCCAAAAGGTTGCATATTAAGCAATGAGTATTTTTTAAATTGTGGCGATTGGTATTCAAATATGGATGGACTTATTAGCTTGTCTTACGCAAAGGAAAGAATGATCACACCACTTCCACTATTCCATATGAATGCAATGGCTGTTTCCGTAACGGCTATGATTACTGTTGCTGGATGTTTAATACTTTTAGATAGGTTTCACCCTAGCACATGGTGGAAATCAGTCAGGGAGAGTGAAGCTACTTGTATTCATTACCTCGGTGTTATGCCATCAATTCTCATGAATAACCCTATCCAAACCTCTGACAGAAATCACAGTGTAAGATTTGGATTTGGTGCGGGTATAGATCAAAAATTACATGATAGTTTTGAAGAAAGATTTGGTTTTCCTCTAATTGAAGGTTGGGCTATGACAGAAACAGGTAGCGGAGGAACAATCAGTGCACACAAAGAACCAAGAAAAACAGGACTTTCTTGCTTTGGAAAACCAGAAAAAGATGTTGATGTAAAAATCATAGATGAATACGGAAATGATGTTGGCCCTAATGTTCCTGGAGAACTTTTAGTTAGGCGAAAAGGGAAAAACAAAAAGTATGGGTTTTTTACGGGTTACCTCAAAAATGACCTTGCAACGAAAGAAGTATGGGAAAATGGTTGGTTCAATACAGGTGATATTGTAAAGAAAGATGAATCTGGATCACTTTATTTTGTTGATCGGAAAAAAAATATCATCAGACGATCTGGTGAAAACATTGCGGCAGTAGAAGTGGAGTCAGTTTTAAATAGGCACCCAAATGTAAAAATTTGCGCTGCTGTGGCGGTTCCTGACAAACTTCGGGAAGAGGAAGTAGGCGTTTTCATAATTCTTGACAAAGATAAAGATACGCGCAGCACTGCAAATAAAATTTTTAAGTGGGCTCTCGTTCAGATGGCTTATTATAAAACACCTGGTTACATTTCATTTACTAATGAACTACCATTGACCGGCACTCAAAAAGTAAGAAGAGGCGATCTAAAACAACTCGTAAAAAATACATTAAGAGATAATGACTTCTATGACATGAGAGACCTAAAAAGAAGACAAACATGAAACATTATCAAAAATCATATGAAGGTGTTTCTTTATGTTCTCCTATTACAATTCCATATAAAAGGTATTCTCCTGAAAGCGCTCATTGGTGGGCTGGTGCTGCTCTAAAAGAGTTGAGACTTCAAACTAATCTTACATCAAACGATATTGATGGAGTTATTTTTTCTAGTTTCTCTTCTAATCCAGATACTGTTGTAGGAATTGTTCAACATTTAGGTTTAAGTCCTACCTGGATGGACAACATCCCGACAGGAGGAGCAAGTGGGGTTATGGCAATTCGAAGAGCTGCTCGAGCTGTCCAATCTGGTGACGCTAATATTGTTGTATGTATTGCTGCTGATACAAACCATATCGATAGCTTTCAAAAAACATTGGATACATTTTCACGATTCTCTCAAGATGCAACGTACCCGTACGGTCAAGGAGGGCCAAACGCTACATTTGCTATAATAACTGAATATTTCATGAGAAAGTTTAATCTAACAAGAGAAGAGTTTGGGAAAATAGCAATCGCACAAAGACATAATGCTAGAACAAATCCAATTGCTTTGATGCAAAAACCATTAAACATGAGCCAATATCTGGACGCTAAACCAATCGCCAATCCACTTCATCTTTTTGATTGCGTAATGCCCTGTGCAGGCGCCGAAGCCTTTGTAGTTACTTCGCCAGAAATTGCCGAAAAATTTAGTTTATCTACTGTTAAAATTCTGAGTACAATTGAAAGACATAATGCTTTTCCAGAAGATCATATCCAATATCGTGGAGGATGGGTCAAAGATATTGATAATCTCTGGGCCACATCAAATCACAGCCCATCAGATATAAATTTTGCTCAGGTATATGATGACTATCCAGCAATTGTGGCGATGCAGCTTCAAGATCTTGGGTTTTGTGAAAATGGGGAAATAAAACAATTCATAAATAACACAGATTTTACAATATTGGGAAATTTGCCATTAAATACAAATGGCGGTCAACTATCTGCCGGTCAAGCTGGAGCCGCTGGAGGATATCAAAATGTCACCGAAGCATTGAGACAATGCATGAAACAACCACTAGGGCAACAAATCCCAAATTCTACAACCGGGTTAATTTCTGGCTTTGGCATGGTCAATTATGACAGAGGCGTATGTACAGGGGCTGCCATAATAAAAATAGATAAAATTAGATGACAAAACAAAAAACTTATCTAACAAAAAAAATCCGTTGGTTAAATCCAAAATTAATCATGTTTCCCCTCATTTAAGAAGTCGAGCGACAAAAGCTTTAGCTTGCCATGCTGCAAAAGGTGAATTTGTTTTGCAAGAATGTTCTGAATGCCAATATATTACCTACCCTCCTCGAGATCGATGCCCTAAATGTTGGGGTGAATTGACCTGGAAACATCAAAAACGACATGCAACTTTATTGGCCGAAACAACCATTCATTCTACAACTGATCTTTATTTTCGAGAGCATATTCCTTGGCGAATTGGTACAATTTTACTCGATGTTGGTCCAACGGCTTTTGCTCATTTACATTCTGAGGTACAAGTTGGAGATAAATTAACAATACAGGTAATGTTAGATCGAAGTGGAAATCCAGCTATCTTTGCAATGCCAAGAAAGGTCACCGTCAATATGGAAGAAGATTATCAGTATAAGCAGTTTACTGCTTCACCAAAAGGCAAACGTATCCTAGTATCTGATGGGCGAACAGAAATTGGTCAAAAAATAACCTGTGAATTAATTAAAGCAGGCGCAGAAATCGTATATCTTGGCAATGCAGATTCAAATCTGCGATTTGAAGGACAAGACTCTATTTCTAAACATAAAAACGTTAAGATTATTCCATTAAACTTACTTAGTACAAAAAGCGTAAAAAAATGCTCCCAACAATATGGAGGTAAAGTTGATATCTTGATAAATACAGCCTCTTATGTTCGCTCAGGTTCTGTTGCTTTAAGTGGTAAAATTACCGAATTACAAAATGCTATTGATTT
>MDTG01238509.1_pt1 | contig 13842 bp, 10 predicted proteins | sample 811421 | NCBI WGS metagenome assembly MDTG01 (sample SAMN05326645, study PRJNA326480) | marine metagenome | isolation source: seawater | place: Pacific Ocean: South East | collected 2011 | reverse complement strand
TGCGTCTTCGACGACGCGCACCACACGGCCGGCGGCACCTCGTACCCCTCCGCCGCCAGGAGCCGCATCAGCCCGACGGCCGACGCCCGGTGCGCGATGCGCTGGAAGTCGCTCACCTGCCCGCCGCTCGCCGTCTCGGCCACGTGCGTGTGGTGGTGGTTCGGCATCAGCACCACCTGGTGCACCGGCACCCCGGTCTCCGCCTGCGCCCACGCCATCGCGTAGAGCAACACGCTCCCCGGCCGCACCCCCGCCAACGTCCCCGGCCGCCAGAACAGCTTCCGCAGCGTCGTCCGCCGCGTCAGCATCAAGCTCGACCCCGGGATGTCCATGCGCGGCTGCGTCACACCACCCGCCCACGACTTCACGCCCCGTGCCGGACTCGCGCTCGTGTGATTCCGCGCACTTGCAGCGACGAATCGGCGGAGTGGCGGCGGAGGGGGTGGCGGTCCGCCACCCTCTCCTCGAGCGCGAACCCCTCCCCCACGCGACGCCACGCTCCCCCTCGCGTGGTCGCTCCAGACCATGTTCGCCCCCCGCGGCTCCAGCTATGGCTCTCGCCAACCCTCAGCCCCGGAGCCCCCCATGCCCACTCGAGCCCCCCTCCTCCTCGCCGCCGCCCTCCTCACCCTCTCCGCCTGCGGCGCCCCCCAGGCCCGCCACGTCCGCTTCGCCCACGCCACCGCCACCCAGCTCCAGGCCCTCCAGGACGAAGAGGTCGTCTGGTACGACTTCCAACCGGGCGACGAGGTCCCCATGGTCTTCGGCCTCCTCGGCGTCGCCTCCGCCGGCACCGGCGACGGCCCGATCCCCATGGTCGCCCGCCGCCCCTTCAGCATCGTCGTCTTCCGCGACGGCCGCACCCGCATGAGCTTCGACGGCGAGCACCTCTGGGGCGGCGACTTCGGCAAGTGGGGCGTCGTCCTCCACCCCAACGAGGCCACGGGGCGCGGTGAGCTCGGCCTGCTCCTCTTCATGGGCCGCCCCCAGGACATGCCCGAGGAGCTCCGCGGCCGCTGAGCGCCTGCCTCCAACCGCGCGCCCGTCCTCCTCGCGTCTGCGTCCAGGCCTCCGCACATCAGCCCCTCCGCACGCCTCCACACAGCAGCCCTCCGCACGGCAGTCCTCCGCGCAGCGGCCCCCCGCACATCAGCTCCTGCGCGGCCGTCCCCCCGCGGTGCCAGGTCGAACCCCGACGGCGCCTCCCCCCGCCTTGCACGCCTGTTCCCGCTCCCCGCATGGTGAGCCTCGCGACGAGTGGAACGCGTTCTGTTCCTTCTGCTCCTGCGCGCCTACGCCACCTCCCCGTCGCGCTCTCCCCCACGCCGACCCTCCCCGAGGCCATGCCGAGCTCCACCCCCTCCCCCCTCGCCACCGCCACCACCGCCGCCCTCCTCCTCCTCCTCGCCTGCGGCGGCGACGACGACGCCCCGGACGCCGCCGCCACGCCCGACGCCTCCCTGGCCGACGCCGCGAGCCCGACCCCCGACGCCGCCCCACCCGCGGACGCCGCCGCCCCCCTCGACGCCGCCTCCCCCGTGGACGCCAGCGCCCCCACCGACGCGGCCCTCGCCGACGCCGGCCCCCCGGACGCCGGCCCCCCCGAGGACTGGCACCGCGGCTCCACCGCCACCTACGACGGCTCCGGCGAGCTCGACCTCGAGCGCCCCACCGACACCGCTCCCGGCGACCTCCTCGTCCTCTTCCTCAGCCGCACGGACGACCTCCTCCCGGTCGCCCTCGACGGCTGGGACCCCGTCGCCTCCTGCTTCAAGACCGACAACGGCCAGCCCGAGTGCTTCGAGGTCGCCGACTGCATCGAGCCCGACGGCGACTACTGCCGCCGCTTCGCCGAGAGCGGCGGCGCCGGCCGCGACCTCGCCACGGTCGCCTTCCTCCGCACCGTCGCCGCCGACGAGCCGGCCCGCTACGCCTGGACCCTCCGCGGCAGCCGCCCGGCCTGGGCCATCCTCACCGGGGTCCGCGGCGCCGACCCCACCGAGCCGGTCCGCGACGAGGCCTCCACCTCCAACGACCGCAGCACCGACAGCGTCTTCCCCTCCGCCACCGGCGAGCCGGGCGACTTCCTCCTCCTCGCTCAGGCCTTCGACGACACGACCGACGAAGCGGACTTCCTCCCGCCCGACGGCACCGAGCTCTTCCGCTGGATCGCCGGCCCGGACGAAGCCGGCTACGTCTTCGGCGCGCAGCTCGACGCCAGCGGCCCCACGGGCGAGCGCCCGACCGGCGGCCCCGGCGGCCCCCGCGCCAAGGACCTCACGATCACCCTGGTGCTCGCCGCCCGCTGAGGCCGCCCGACCCGGCACCAACCCGGCACCGACCCGGCATCGCCCCACCCGGTACCGACCCGGCACGGACCCAGCACCGATCCGACTGCCGGCCCCGCCCGACCGCCGACTGCGACGATATGCCGCGGCGCCGACCCGTCGACCCGGCCGAGCGCTGCAATGGCGTACAAGCCGCCCGCCGGCTCCTCGCGCATCCTGACCCCATGCCCCGCTTCGAGAAGGCCATCGCGGATGCCCGCCGCCACATCCCCGACTGCCTCGCCGCCGGCCGCGTCGACCTGACCACCGGCGTCCTCCTCGACGTCGCCGCCGCGGACGGCCCCTCCCGCGACATCCTCTCCCTCGTCGGCGCCGCCACCAGCGACCTCTTCAACGGCCCGAACGTCTCGACCATCGAGCAGCGCGTCCGCGAGAGCCGCGGCGTGCCCGAGGACGGTCGCCACTACTTCGAAGAGATCCTCGTCTTCTCCGAGCGGCTCGTCCACGTCTTCCTCCGCTCGAAGCTCCGCCCGGAGCAGGCCTTCGTCTTCGTCTGCCCCGCCCACGCGAACGTCGGCTTGGTGCTCGCGAAGAGCCGGCTGGCCGCGGCGGAGATCCAGGCGGCCCATCCTCCGAGCGGCGCCTACGCCCGGCCCCACGTCGTCCGCGCGAAGGACGAGACCGGCACCTGAGCCGCCCCCGCGACCCTCGCCCCGACCCTGGCCGCGAGCCATCCCGGCGCGCGCCACGTCCCCGTCCGATGGCGCCCCCGCTCCGCCCGCGACCGCCCCGCGCATCCCGCTCCCGGCTCCTCCGCCGGGGGCCGCTCACTCGCCGTCGTCCTCCGCCCCGCGTACCAGCGCGCCGACCTCCCGCTGGTACGCCGCCGGTGTGATCCCATAGACCCGACCGAAGCTCCGCGTGAGGTGCGACTGGTCGGAGAACCCGGTCGCCAGCGCCACCGCCGTCGCGCGCTGCCCCGTGTGCAGGAGCCGCCGCGCCCGCGCCAGCCGCACCAGCCGCAGGTAGTGGAAGGGCGTCACCCCGTGCGCCCGCTTGAACGAGCGGATGAGCCGGTAGCGGTCGAGCCCGGACGCCTCGACCAGGTCATCCATGGTCAGGGACTCGGCGCACCGATCCCGCAAGAGCTCCCGCACGGCGCGCATGCGCGCGGGGGCTCGCGGCGCGCGGCGGTTCGGCCCGCCGAAGTGCTCGTCGAGGAGCTGCGCCAGCAGGGTCTCGGCGTGCAGCTCCTCGTCCCCGCCCTCGAGCGTCAAGAGCGCCCCGAGGGTGGCGCGCTGCGACGGCCTCTCGACGTAGAACGCGGGATGTGGCCCTCGCGCCTCGAGCGTCTCGAGCGCCTCCTCCACGTGGGCCGGGTCGACCACCAGCACCCGATGGCGCGACACCTCGCATTGGCCCCGCTTCCGCACCGCGTGATCCGGCAGCACGCAGACCATCCGGCCCGGCGTCACCGGCCTCCACTGCCCCTCGTAGAAGGTCTCCGAGCTGCCACTCTCCCGCCAGCCGAAGCTCAGCCCCTCGGTCACGAGCGGCGGCGGGGCCTCGCCGCGCTCCTGCACGTGGAAGATCCGTGCGCGATCGCCGATGCACCTTCGAACACGAAGCTGGCGCGCGATGTGGACCATGTCTGGGGGACTCCCATCCCCTCCCCTCCAACTAGGTAATGCAACACGATTTTCGCTGCAAAAGGCGAATTGTCGCACCCCTCGAGACGTCCAGCGGCTGAGACGCAGTATTCGCGCGAACCCCCCGTTGGGGGAGGCGATCGATGCAACCTCGTTCAAGACGGTCGAGTTCAGTGCTGCTGGAATATAGCCCACCCGGCTCGACCCCCCCGCTCGCGGTCGAGCCCCCGCCGAGACCCGAAGGAGCGCAGTTTGAACCTTCCCCTCTCCCATCCCCCTCGCGAGCGCGACGCCTCCGGCTTCGCGTGCCTCCTCTACGCGCTCGACGGCCTCGGCGCCTTCACCGGCCGCGTCCACTTTCTCGCCGGCGGCGAGCCCTGCGGCGAGGCGCTCCTCGACCGCGGCGACCTCTGCTACGTCCGCGGGACGCCCGGCCACGCGCGCCTCGGCGAGCTCCTCGTCGGCCGCGACCCGAGCGCCCGCGACGCGGTGGCCGCGGGCGTCGCCCGGGCGCGGGCCCGCGGCTGCGCCCTCGGCACGGCCCTCCTCGAGGACGACCCTCGGCACCTCCTCTCCCTCCGGGGGGCGCTCCGCGATCAGATGCTGGCGGGGCTCCACTCGCTCGCCGCCCTCGGCACCCCGATCCACTTCGAGCGCCTCCCGACGGCGCAGGCGGCGCCCGGCGCCATCCGCTTCTCGGCGCTGGAGCTGATGCTCACGGCGGCGGCCCCCGCGACCGAGGCGCTGCACGCGCTGCACGAGGCGCTGGGGGGCGGGGCGCGGCGCGCGCTGCTCGCGCGGGAGGACGGCGTGGTCCACGCGGCGCGGGGCGTCGCGAGCCTCCGCGAGGCGGGTCGGCTGGCGCGCGACGGCTGGAACCAGATGGGCGTCGCCTCCTTCGACGGCACCGCGCCGCGGCTCCTCCTGCGGCGCGACGGGGAGACGTCGCGGGTGCTCGCGCTCCACGACGACACGCTGGCCGTCTTCGAGGGGCTCGGGCTCGGCGATCAGGTCCGGGCCATGCGCCTCGCCGGCGCGCTCGACGGGCGCTGACGCTCTCCGCCCCCGCTCCGAGCGAGGGCCCTCGCGCACGACCCTCGAGCGCCCCCCACACCGCGCGAGCACCGCGCTGGCAGGCCCGGCGAGCGCGCTCCAGCTGGGGACCCGCGGGCCGCTCGGCGGGGTCCGCACACCCCGGCGGCGCCTCTCATGCGCCTGAAACGTCCTGTCCCCCGGACGATCTCGCCTCTCGCCGCGTCATCCTGGGCTGGCACACCGAATGCTTTTCACGCACCCGCCCATGCTCCGCCGGCTCCCCCTCTTCCTCGCCGCCCTCCTCCTGACCGCCTGTCAGGGCGAGATCGGCAACCCGACCGGCACCCCCTCGAACCCGACCGGCCCCACCGACCCGACCGACCCCATCGAGCCGCCCCCCTTCGCGCCGGCCCCCGCCACCCTCCACCGCCTCACCCGCGTCGAGTACGAGCGCACCCTCACGGACCTCCTCCCCGCCGGCGTCCCCCTCCCGACCGACCTCGAGGTCGACACCCCCCTCCACGGCTTCACCACCATCGGCGGCTCCGAGCTCACCATCCCCCCGCGCGCCGCCGAGCAGTACGAGGCCGCCGCCCGCGAGGTCGCGGACGCCATCTTCGACGACCCCACCCGCCGCGCCGCCTTCCTCGGCTGCGAGCCGACCTCCGCCACCGACCCCTGCCTCCGCGCCTGGCTCACCTCCTTCGGCCGCCGTGCCTGGCGCCGCCCCCTCGAGCCCGCCGAGCTCGACGCCCTCTCCACGCTCGTCGCCGACCTCGCCGAGCGCTTCGGCGCCCCCCACGAAGGCGCCCGCTGGGCCCTCGTCGCCATGCTCCAGGCGCCCGACTTCCTCTTCCGCGTCGAGGTCGGCGAGCTCGATCCGAGCGACCCCACCCGCCGCCGCTACACGAGCTGGGAGATGGCCTCGCGCCTCTCCTACCTCGTCTGGTCCTCCACCCCCGACGACGCCCTCCTCGACGCCGCCGCCCGCGGCGAGCTCGTCACGGACGAAGGCCTCGAGCGCCAGCTCGACCGCCTCCTCGCCGACCCGCGTGCCGACGCCGCCCTCGCCCGCTTCTTCGGCGAGTTCGCCAGCCTCGAGCGCCTCGAGACCGTCTCCAAGGACCCGGAGCTCTACCCGGAGCTCACGCCCTCCCTCCGCGCCTCCATGCGCCGCGAGCTCGAGCTCCTCTTCGCCGAGATCGCCTCGGACCCGGACGCCGACTTCCGCGCCCTCTTCGACACGAACGTCACCTACGTCGACTCGGAGCTCGCCGCCCTCTACGGCCTCCCGGACCCGGGCGAGGGCGTCCACCGCACGACCCTCCCCGAGGGGGCCGGCCGCGGCGGGCTCATGGGCCGCGCGGGCATCCTCAGCCTCTGGGCCCACGCCACGCTCACCTCGCCGACCCTCCGCGGCCGCTTCGTCCGCGCGAGCCTCCTCTGCGAGGACATCCCGCCGCCCCCGCCGGGCGTCGACACCACCCTCGAGCACGACCCCGAGGCCGGCCCCCAGACCATGCGCGAGCGCCTCGAGGAGCACCGCTCGAACCCGGTCTGCGCGGGCTGCCACGACGAGATGGATCCCATCGGCTTCGCCCTCGAGCGCTTCGGTCCGCTCGGCGAGTGGCGCGAGACCGACGAGGGCCTCCCCATCGACACCGCCACCGAGCTCGACGGCGCCCCCATCGACGGCGCGGCGGAGCTCGGCGACGTCCTCGCCACGGACGATCGGGTCGCCGCCTGCGTCGCTCGCCGCCTCTTCCGCTACGGCACGGGCCACCTCGAGCTCGAGTCCGAGGAGGCCGCGGTCCGCGCCCTCGGCGAGGGCTTCGCCGACCGCGGCTACGTCTTCCGCGAGCTCCTCCGCGAGCTCGTCCTCTCCGACGCCTTCCGCACGGCGGCCCTCCGCGAGGACGACGCCGGCGCCTGCTCGCCGGGCGATCGCGAGGCCTGCTCCACGAGCTGCGGCGAGGGCACGCGGAGCTGCGGCGCGAGCGGCGTCTGGGGCCCCTGCTCGGCGGCGACGCCCACGCCCGAGAGCTGCAACGGCGCCGACGACGACTGCGACGGCGCGACCGACGAGGACCTCGTCCGCACCTGCGACGACGCCTGCGGCGGCACCCAGAGCTGCAGCGGGGGCGCCTGGGGTGCCTGCGAGGCCGACCCCTCCGCCGAGACCTGCGACGGCACGGACGACGACTGCGACGGGGCCGTCGACGAGGGCATGGGGCGCCGACCGGTCGAGACGAGCTTCACGCTCCTCGCCGCCCGCCACCCGGGCTGCGACGGAGCGAGCCAGCGCCGCGGCACGGACTGCAACGCGGCCATCCACCGGCTCTGCGCGGCCACCGGCTGCAACGGGAGCGGCTTCGGCCCGGTGGCCGTCGCGGGGGACGCCGCCACCGTCGCCTGCGTCGACGCGGGCCCCATCGGCACGACCTACACCGCGCTCCGCGGTCACCATCCGAGCTGCGACGGCGTCGAGCGCATGGGCCCGAACTGCAACGCGGCCATCCACCGCTTCTGCCAGAGCCGCGGCGCCGCGAGCGGCTTCGGCCCGGTCGAGCACTCCGGCGACGGCGCCTCCATCGTCTGCGTGGACGACGCCGAGGTGCGCGTCCTGACCTACGGCGACCTCACCCCGCACCAGGCGAGCTGCCACTCGGGCACGCGCATCGGCCCCGAGTGCGACGCGGCCATCCACCGCTACTGCGTCGCCGAGGGCTTCGCCACCGGCTTCGGCCCGGTCGAGAACAGCGGCGAGACCGCCGTCGTCACCTGCCTCAGGAGGACCCCGTGAGCTCCCGCTCGCCCATTCGCCGCCGCTCCTTCCTGCGCGGCATGCTCGGCGGCGCGGCCGTGAGCGTCGCCCTGCCCATCCTCGACGCCAGCCTGAACGACTCGGGCACGGCCTTCGCCGACGGCCACGAGCTCCCGACCCGCTTCGGCCTCTGGTTCTTCGGCAACGGCGTCAAGCCCGACCGCTGGGTCCCGGGCACCACCGGCGCCGGCTGGGCCGCCTCGCCGCAGCTCCAGCCCCTCGTCGACGCCGGTCTCCGCGACCAGGTCAGCGTCGTCAGCGGCTGCGAGATCAAGACCGCCACCCACCCGCACCACTCGGGCATGACCGGCGTCCTCACGGGCGCTCGCTACCACCAGGTCGGCACCACCCGCGACACCATCGTCAGCACCTTCGCGCGGCCGAGCGTCGACATGATCGCCGCCGCGCACTTCGAGGGCACCACCCCCTTCCGCTCCCTCGAGGTCGGCATCACCCGCTTCCGCGGCACCGACGAGGGCACGACCTTCCAGCACCTCTCGCACAACGGCCCGAACAACCCGAACCCGAGCGAGTACTCGCCCCAGCGCCTCTACGAGCGCCTCTTCGGCCGCCCCGTCGAGGACGACGTGGACCTCGCCCGCCGGAGCGCCCTCGACGCCGTCACCGGCCAGATCCGCCGCCTCCAGGGCCGCGTCGGCGCCCGCGACCGCGCGCGCCTCGACCAGCACTTCGAGTCCATCCGCGCCCTCGAGATGCGCCTCGCCGCCGAGGACAGCGCCTGCACCGCGCCCGAGACCGGCCCCGGCGACTTCCCGGACGTCGGCGGCCGCGAGCAGATCACGCCGCAGAACCAGGCCATGAGCGATCTGATCGCGCTGGCCCTCGCCTGCGATCTGACCCGCGCCTTCTCCGTGCTCTTCAGCCCGGCCGGCTCGGGCGTGATCGTCTGGCCCGTCGGCGCGGCCAACAGCCTCCATCAGATCTGCCACGACGAGGCCAACCCGCAGCCCACCGTGCACGCGGCGGTCGTCTTCACCATGGAGCGCCTCGCCGAGCTCCTCGGCCGCCTCCAGGCGACGCCCGAGGGCGACGGGAACCTCCTCGACCACAGCTCGATCCTCGTCACGAGCGAGCTCGCCGACGGCTGGAACCACTCGAACCGCGACTTCCCGATCCTGGTCGCCGGCGGCGGCGGCGGGCGGCTCCGGGGCGGCGTGCACTACCGCTCGGGCTCCCGCGAGAACACCAGCAAGCCCGTGCTCACGGCCCTCCGCGGCGCCGGCATCCCGCTCGACGCCTTCGGCGTGGACGAGGGCCGCGTGACCAGCGGCATCGGCGCCCTCGAAGCCTGACGCGGCGCGACGACGGCTCCGTGCCCCCCCGTCCGGGGGATTCTCTCCGTCCCTCGGTGCCACTAGCCTCGCACGCCGGGGGGAATGATCGAAGCCGTTACGTCCATCGCGCCGAACGATCTGCTCGAGCTGATCGAGGAGGTCGGCACGGACATGATCTCGGTGCACGACGCCGAGGGCACCTACCTCTACGCGTCGCCGTCCGCGGAGCGCCTCTTCGGCTGGTCGCCCGCCGAGCTCGTCGGCCAGTCCGCGTACGCCCTCTTCCACCCGGAGGACATCGCCCGCATCCAGCGCGACCACGCCGCGCACGGGAGCGAGCGCGACGCGGGCTTCGTCCGCTACCGGCTCCGCTGCGCCGATGGGAGCTTCCGGCTCGCCGAGACCCGCTCCCGGCCGAAGCTCGTGCAGGGTGAGGTGCGCTACATCGTCGCCTTCACGCGCGACGTGCAGGCGCTCTACGAGATGGAGGTCGAGGCGACGAAGGCGCGCGCCGGCCTCACCTCGCTCGGCCTGGTCGCGGCCTCGGCCGCCCACGAGATCCGCAACCCGCTCGCCTACCTCGTGACCAACCTCGAGTTCGTGCGCGACGCGATCGAGCTCCGCTCCGACAACGAGAGCTTGAAGGCCGCCATCGCCGATGCGCTCCTCGGCGCCGAGCGCGTCCACGAGCTCTCCCACCACCTGCTCCGCCTCTCCCGGCCCCAGGAGGACGAGCGCGCCGACGAGGCCGAGCTGCGCGACGCCGTCGACGGCGCCGTGCGCATGGCCCGGGCGCACGTGCTGCGGAAGGCCGGCCTGACCGTGCGTTGGGAGACGCGCGCCGAGCGGGTGCGGGGCTCGCGCTGGAAGCTCTCCCAGGTGGTCCTCAACCTGCTGATCAACGCGGCGGACGCGATGCCGGCCGGGCAGGCGGCGGAGCGGGACGTGGAGGTGCGGGTGTCCGACCAGGCGGGCCGGGTGCTCCTGCAGGTGAGCGACGACGGCCCCGGCATGGACGAGGAGACGCAGCTGCGGGTCTTCGAGCCGCTCTTCTCGACCCACGCCCAGCGCGCCGGGGAGCATGCGGGGCTCGGGCTCTGGATCTGTCAGACACTCCTCGGCTCCATGGGCCTCGAGCTCGAGCTCGAGAGCGCCCCCGGCGAGGGGACCACCTTCACCGTGGCCCTCGAGCCCGTGGAGCGCTCGGTCGCGCCGCCGGCCCCCGCGCCGGGCGAGCGAGAGCCCGAGCCGGGCGCGGGCCTGAAGGTGGTCGTGGTGGACGACGACCCGCTCGTGGGGCGCGCGCTCCAGCGTTCGCTGCGGGAGCGCGTCCAGGTCGAGCTGATCGCCGACCCGCGGGAGGCGCTCGCGCGCGTCGACGCGGGGCAGCTCGACTGCGACGTGCTCCTCTGCGACCTGACCATGCCCTACGTCGACGGGAGGACGCTCCTCGAGCGGATCCGCGAGCGGCAGCCGGCGTTGGCCGAGCGGGTCGTGCTCATGAGCGGCGAGGAGCCGGACGAGGCGCTCCGGGCGTTTCTCGACGAGCGTGGGAGCCGCTTCCTCGGCAAGCCCTTCCACAGCTCCGAGCTCTACGCCGTCGTGCAGGCCGCCGCCGGCGACGCCCCCGCGAACGGCGAGGCCTGAAGCCGCGGACGGCGGAAAGCGGACGGCCCGAAAGCGAGCGAGGCGAGCGCCCCCGCGACCGCGCGCAGCCGACCGCGCGCCCCCTCCGCGGAAGCGGCATGGACCGCGAAGGCGAGCGCCAGCCCGGAGAGCGGACGGCGGAAAGCGGACGGCCCGAAAGCGAGCGGAAAGCGAGCGCCCTCGCGAGCGCTGCGAGCGTCAGAGCTGGATCAGCGGCAACACGCTCGCCCGGTCGTCCGTGAAGACCCGCGGCTCCTCGGTCTCGAGCGGCTCCCAGCCGAGGTCGAAGAGCGCCCGCAGCCGCTCCGCCGGCCCGAGGGCCACGTAGCTCGAGGCGTCCTCCAGCGGCGCGAGGTTCTCGTGCCGATGCTTCACCGCCGCCGCCAGCCCGAGCCGCGCCGCCACCCCGTCGAGCACCGGTGTCATGTCGAGGTAGCGGTTCGAGACGTGGAAGACGATCGGCGCGTCCGCCGCGGCGCGCTGCCGGTAGAGCTCGACGGCCTCCACGGTCAGCAGGTGCAGCGGCACCGCGTCGCCGCTGAAGGCGTCCACCACCAGCACGTCGTAGCGCGGCGCCCCCTCCCGCTGCTCGGCGGCGAGCGTATGGCGCGCGTCGCCGGTCACGAGCCGCACCTCCCCCGGCGCGTCGAGGTAGGTGAAGTGCTCCTGCGCGAGCTCGACGACCACCGGATCGATCTCGTGGAAGCTCAGGTGCTCGCCCTCCTCGAGGTGCCCGGCGATCGCGCCGACGCCGAGCCCGACCACGCCGATGCGCCGCGGCCGCGGGAGCGTCCGGAGCACGTCCCCGAGCGGGCTCTGCCGGTGGTAGTAGCCGAGCGGGTCGCGCATGGCGTGCACGTCGTCGGCGGCCCCGACGAGCTCCTGGCGCCCGTGCACCGTGCGGCCGCTGTCGAGGCGCCGCATGCGCCGGCCCCGCTCGACGAGCTCGACGACCCGGTAGACGCCGTAGGGGCTCCGGCGCCGCGCCAGGACGTCGTCGCCGTCCCGGTGGAGCGCGCCGTTGGGCGCGAAGAGGACGGCGAGCGTGGCGCAGGTCGCGAAGAGGGCGAAGACGGCGACGCTGCTCTTGGGCGCGGTCCAGGCCTTCTTGCCGATGCCGAGGACGGCGAGGAGCGCGAGGAGGCTGAGCGGGTACTCCCAGAGCCCCTCGAAGACGAAGGGTGCGACGACGGCGACGAGGGCCGCGCCGAGCCAGCCGCCGAGGGAGAGCGCGAGGTAGAACCAGGTGAGCCCCTCGGGCTCGGGCCGCGTGTCGTGGAGCTCGCCGTGGGCGGCGACGCCGACGATGAAGAGCACGAAGAGGTGCACGAGCGGCAGCCAGCTCTCGACCCCCGCGATGAGGAAGTAGGCGACGAAGCCGAGGAGCGCGACGTGGGGCCAGAGGCGGCGGATCCATTGCGGATGGAACTGCGCGCGCCCGAACACGAGGATGAAGGTCGAGAGGTAGACGACGAGCGGGAGGATCCAGACGAGGGGGGCGTTGCCCACGTCGAGGACGAAGACGTTCGTGACCGAGATCGAGAGCGCCGAGGGGGCGGCGGCGACCAGGGTCCAGTAGGCGAGGCGGCGCGTCGGGGGGCGGTGCGCGCGGAGCGTCTCGGGGGCGGCGGGCTGCGGGTCCGTGCGCTGGAAGGCCATGAAGGCCGTGCCCAGGTAGAGGAGATAGCCGACGGCCCAGATCCAGGTCTGCTGGCGGAGGCCGCTGAAGGGCTCCCAGAGGAAGACGTAGGCGAGCAGGGCGAGGAGCGAGCCGGCGTTGGAGCTCGCGTAGAGGCGGTAGGGCTCGTCGCGGCCGGCGACCTTCGAGCGCGTGAGCCAGTGCTGGGCGACGACGCTCGTCGAGGCGAGGAGGACGAAGGGCAGGCCGAAGCGGAGGATGAGGGTCAGCGTGAGCGCGCCGATGGTGGGCGCCTCGCGCGGGGGCGGCGCGGCGAAGGGGAGGAAGGGGAGGGTGGCCAGGAGGAGGCCGAGGTGGACCTTGCCGAGGCGCGGCGCGACGACGTGGGCGTAGAGGTAGCCGACGAAGAGCGCGCCCTGGAAGAACATCAGGGCGGTCGACCAGACGTGGAAGGCGCTGCCGAAGGCGGGCAGGAGGAGCCGGCCGACCATCGGCTCCATCGCGAAGAGGAGGGCCGCGCCCAGGAAGACGAAGAGCTGGAGCCAGGCGAGCGGCCGCATGTGCGGCGGACGCTACCAGGCAGGTGGCGGGGGCGACAGGCGAAGCGGGGTGGAAAGCGGAGGCGGGTGCCCGCGATCGTGGGCGCGCGCCCACGGCCCGATCCGTGGGAGAGAGCGAGGTGGCGTCGAAAAGGCGAGACGGGGAGGGCTGGTCCGTGGTTTGCTCCGTCCTACGGACTCTCCGGTCGAATCGATGCCGCGTCCCACCCCCGCGGCCCCCTCATCGTGAAGCGCGACCTCTCCTCCCGCCGACGCAAGCCCACGCAGCCCGCGACGCCGCGCGCGCGCGACTCGCAACCCGATGTCCCGGGCTTGGTGCACGTCTACATCCAGCAGTACCGGCTCGACCCGGTGCTCTCCGAGCTGCTCGTGCAGGCCTACCGGCACCAGACGCGCGACGCGCTCATGACCGTGCTCGGCATCCCCGAGACGCAGCTCGTCGAGGTGGAGCGCCGCTTCCTCGCGCAGGCCGGTCGGAGCGTCTGGGTCGCGGTCAAGGAGATCCGCGAGGCCGTCGAGACCACCCCCTGAGCGGGGCTCCCTCCATCCGGTCGGCTCCGAAGCCCGCCTCTCCGCGCTGACGCGCCCGACGGGGGGCAGGAGACTGCGCTGCGAAGGGGCCCGCGCCGCATCGGCCGTGGCAGAGTCGCCGCGCAGCGAGCGCATCGCTCCGGCCGCGACAGCAGCCAAGACCCGCTCCTGCGAAGGGGAGCGCACCCATATCTGTTCGGTAGCTCGGCCCCACGGAGCCGCGTTCGTGTATCGACGAAGAGCCGGCCCGTGTGACGCGGCCGGAGGCCGCGCCGAGGGCCCGACGGGCCCGCTGGCAAGCCAGAGATAGCGAGCGCCAGCGAGCGGAAGACGCTCGGCCCCACGGAGCCGCGTTCGTGTACCGACGAAGAACC
>MDTG01218226.1_pt1 | contig 13842 bp, 13 predicted proteins | sample 811421 | NCBI WGS metagenome assembly MDTG01 (sample SAMN05326645, study PRJNA326480) | marine metagenome | isolation source: seawater | place: Pacific Ocean: South East | collected 2011 | reverse complement strand
TGGTATAGCAATGCTTGATGTAACTACCCAATCAGAGATAGCTTTCACTTTCGCGCTTGTATTAGCATAGACAACCACTTCCCTCTCAGGATATAAATCAATAAATTGCTGAAATGATTTCACATCACAACTTTCATCAAGTGAGCATGTAGCATCTTTGTCTAATACAAAAATATTTTTTTCGGGATTAAGAATTTTTGCAGTTTCGCCCATAAACTTAACCCCAGCGATAATTATGTTTGTTTCTTTTTGCTGTGTTCCATACTTAGCCATTTGTAATGAATCAGCAACGCAACCACCTGTATCTTCTGCAAGTTTTTGTATTTCTTCATTCACATAGTAATGAGCAATCAACTTTGCATCATTTATTTTTAAAAGATTCTTTACAAATCTTAATTTTTCTTTGTAATTATCTAATTTCATTTTGGTTTATTAACTTTTATACTCAGATCTCTCAATTGATCATTATTAATCTCACATGGTGCGTTTGTTAACAGACATGCTGATGATTGTGTTTTGGGGAAAGCTATTGAGTCTCTTATTGAAGATAAATTTTTAAGTATCATTACGATTCTATCAAGTCCAAATGCAATGCCAGCATGTGGTGGGCATCCATATTCAAGTGCTTCAAGAAAAAAGCCAAACTTATTATTAACTTCATCGTCAGTTAAACCAAGTGCCCTGAATACACTCATTTGAGTAGCTTTTGAGTGTATTCGAACAGAGCCTCCACCTATTTCATTACCATTTAATGTGAGATCATATGCTCTAGAAAGAGTGTTGTCATCGAAGTTATTCGAATCAAGATTAGCTGGAGATGTAAAGGGGTGGTGAAGTGAAGTTAAGTTCTCAGAATTCTTCTCATATTCAAACATTGGATAATCAACTATCCATGCAAACTTGTATTCATTTGATAGTAGATTAAGGTCTTGACCAAGCTGTGTAATTAAAGCTGACATTGAGCTATTTACAATATCTGATTTATCTGCAGAGAAGAAAATTAAGTCCCCTGTTTTGGAATTTACAGAATTTGTTATGTCTGAAATTTCTTTATCACTTAAAAATTTGCTTATCGGAGAAGATATACCTGATGGAATATTATCAATGTTGTCTACTTTAAAATATGCAAGACCTTTAGCTCCGTAACTCTTTACTAATTCTGTATATTGATCTATTTTTTTACGACTTATATTACTTCCTCCAGGAACATTCAGAGCGACTATTCTGCTTTTAGGATCAGTAGTGCATTCTTTAAAAACTTTGAATTCAGTTTCTTTTAAAGCACTAGCGATTTCTATTAAACATAGAGGATTTCTAAGATCAGGTTTATCGCATCCATATTTTTGCATAGAATCTTTGAATGATATTCTTGGAAAATCTAGTGAAACTTCACTACTGATAAGATCTTTAAAAATTTTTCTCATTAAAGATTCAGATAATTCCATTATTTTTTCTTCATCAGAAAAAGAACATTCGATATCTAGCTGTGTAAATTCGGGTTGCCTATCCGCTCTAAGATCTTCATCTCTAAAACACTTAGCTATTTGAAAATATTTATCTAGGCCTGATATCATTAAAATTTGTTTGAACAGCTGTGGAGATTGAGGTAGAGCAAAAAAATTAGTTTTATGTAGCCTGCTGGGAACAATATAATCCCTAGCACCCTCAGGTGTTGGTTTTGTTAATATTGGTGTTTCTATTTCATTGAATTCATTGTCACACAGATGATTACGTATGGTGTTATAGAGTTTTGATCTAAAACGTAAATTCTCCTGCATTTTTTGTCCTCTAAGATCTATATATCTATATTTCAGTCTTAAGTCTTCATTTATATCAAGATCATTAACTTTGAATGGAGTAGTTTTAGATGTGTTAAGAACAATAATTGAGTCAACAATCACCTCTATTTCTCCTGTGGCCATGTCTTTGTTGACTGTGCCTTCTAGTCTTTTTTTGACAATGCCTGTAATTTGTAAGACGTATTCAGTTCTCAAATTTTGAGCTATTTCAAAAACTTCTTTCTTATCAGGATTAAACACTATTTGAATCAGACCAGTGTGATCACGCAAATCAATGAAAACAACTCCACCATGATCTCTGCGTGTATTTACCCATCCATTAAGTGTGAGATTATCATTGATATTTTTGTTATCAACATCTCCGCAATATGTTCTTTTCATGACTTATGTATCCGTTTTTTTTGTATCTGGTTTTTTCGTTTTAAAATCTGTTTCATACCAGCCAGATCCTTTTAATCTAAATCCAGATGATGATACAAGTCTGTGCACTTTTCCATTTGAACATAACCTACAATTTGTAAGCTTTTTATCAGATATTTTTTGAATGGCCTCAAATGTCTGTTTGCAATCCTCACATTTATATTCATATATTGGCATATTTATTGATAAGATTTTTATATGGTTTCTTCGTTATTATACAAAAAAATTCTTGTTTTATCTCTCCTAAATTTAATGCTATAATGCCACAAATTTTATGAAAGCCATACTTAAAAGCCTCACATTAATCATACTATTTTCTTCAACTGTCTATGCAGATGAGTATACGGGTAAAGAAAAATCAGAGACATGTTTAGGCTGCCATGCAATAGAAGGATATAATAATACTTACCCTACTTACAAAGTCCCAAAATTAGGCGGACAACACGCGGAGTATATAATTTCAGCTCTAAAAGCATACAGACAAAGAGATCGTAATCATGAAACTATGCATGCAAACGCCTCAGGGCTCTCAGATAAAGATATCGTCGATATTGCAAAGTATTTTGAGTCTATAAAACAATGAAACTTCTAGTTATAAGCTTAAGTCTGATGGTGAACTTAATATCTTTTGCGAACGCTGACAGCGCATTTGAGCGTGGTAAGGAAAAATCTGTCACATGCTCTGCTTGTCACGGTACAGATGGAAATAGTGATACTAAAATGTACCCAAAACTTGCTGGACAATATAAAAATTACTTAGTACATGCATTAAGTTCTTATAAAAATGGTGATAGAAAAAATGCAATCATGAGTGGTTTTGCTGCGGGATTATCTGAACAGGACATAATAGATTTATCAACTTATTACTCTAAACAGAAAGGTCTTAATATTATTCCTAAGTAGTTAATCATCACTCTCAATTAATAAGTATAATGCTGGTATTAAATAAAGTGTTATAAAAGATGCTAATGCAATACCACCAAATACTACTACAGCCATAGCAAAACGACTTTCAGCACCAGCTCCTGAGCTCAGAATCAGAGGTATAGCTCCTAGTAAGGTTGAGAGTGTTGTCATTACAACAGGCCGGAATCTTATGATAGATGACTTTATGATAGCTTGAGCATTTTTCATACCTTCATTTTTAAGCTGATTGGCAAATTCTACAACTAAGATTCCATTTTTTGCAATCAGACCGATCAACATAAGAAAACCAATTTGACTATATACATTCAATGAGCTGCCTGATACGAATAAAGAGTAGATTCCTGCAGTCATTGTAATTGGGACTGTCAGAATAATTATTAAAGGGTTTCTAAAACTCTCAAATTGAGCAGACAAGACTAGATACACTACTAATATTGCGAGAAATATAGTCAATTCTAATTTATAACCAGTTTCAAAAAATTCTTTCGATGTTCCCGCGTAAGATATTTTTGCATTTGTAGGCAGGGTTTCTTTTGAAGCGCTCGTCAAATCATTCAAAATTGTACCAAGTGATGCGCCTGGTGCTATTGAAGCTGATAATGTAACTGACGGTAATCTGTTAACTCTTTTTAAACTTTTGCTAGTAGCTTCAGTAGACTTGTCAATTAAATTGCTTATTGGTATTAGTTGTTTTGATGAGCTAGATTTTATAAAAATATTATCTAAGTTAGATTCATTATCAAGATATTCTTCATCTGCCTTGAGAATTACATTGTAAGTCAACCCATCTTTTGAAAATTTTGTTACCCTAGTTGATGCATATAATGCATCTAACGTAGTTGCAATGTCATTCGCAGATACGCCTAAATTTGATGCTTCATCTCTATTGATTGCCAAATTTAGCCTTGGTTTGTCGACTTTATAATCTATCCTTGCGTTTCTGAGACCAATTTCGTCAGATAAATCTTTAATACTCTTTCCCCATTCTCCAACTAGATTGTAATCAGTCCCGCTTATAACAAATCGAACAGGTGATTTAAATGGACTCTGTCCAAGACTTGGAGGATTAATAGTAAAGATCATTGCTCCTGGCATAGTTATCAATTGAGGAAATATTTCTTGAACGATATCCTTTTGATGTCTTGAGCGCTCTTCCCATGATGTCAAGGATGCAAAAATGAATGCAGAATTTACATTACCGGGTTCTCCTGAAAATCCAGGTGCAACTATTGCAAATACTGTCTTTATCTCACCTTTCTCTACATATTTTTCTAGAACATTTTCAACCTTTTGTACCATGTTATTGGTATATTCAATAGATGAGCCCTCTGGAGCATTTACGGACACTATGAAAATCCCTCGGTCTTCTGAGGGAGCTAATTCTTTAGGTATAAACTGAAATAATAAAATTGATAGTAATATAAATATTATTGTCACGGAATACACAATTTTTGGTTTATTCTGAGAACTTAAGAGTGAAGTCTCATAAAAGTCTCTAAATTTTTTGAATAACTCTCTATCGGTAGTGATTTGTTTTTTTTCAATCAACTTAGAGCACATCATAGGCGTAAGTGTTAACGCTATAAAGCTTGATATAATTACTGCGAAAGATAAAACAACTCCAAACTCAATAAAAAGCCTTCCTGTTTTGCCACCCATAAATGAAAGCGGAAGAAATACACTCACTAATACTAAAGTAGTAGCTATAACAACAAATGTTATCTGCTTTGCTCCATTAATTGAGGCAGAATAATTATCTTCACCATTTTCAATTCTCCTTTTAATATTTTCCATAACTACAATAGAATCATCAACAATCAATCCTATTGCCAAAACTAATGCAAGAAAAGTAAGGACGTTTAAAGAATATCCGAATATATGAATAATAAAGAATGTTCCTATAATAGATATAGGTATAGTAACTGCTGGTATGATTGTTATCGCTTTAGAAGATAAAAAATAATATATAATCAGTATTACCAATATCATTGAAAGAGTAAGTGCAAATCTTATTTCGCTTATGGATTCATTTACAAACTTAGATTGATCATAACCAATCGTCATATCAATGCTTTCAGGAAGCGAAGGTCGTATAAGATTCAATTCGTTTCTAATATTGTTTGCTACATCTAAAACATTTGATTTTGTCTGTCTTACAATACCAAGGCCTATAGCGCTCTTTTTGTTCGCTCTGAGAAATCCTCTTTCAGACTCTGGTCCTATCTCTACTCTTGCAATATCAGATAGATATACTTTTGAGTCACCGTAGTGTTTTATAACAACTTTATTATAATCGTCTAGAGTTTTAAGCTTTGAATCTAATTTGACTCCAATTTCTCTTTCAACAGACTCAAAACGGCCAGCACCTCTCTCAATATTCTCGCTCTTGATTGCATTAATAACTTCTAAAATTGTTAAATCTCTTGATGCAATTTCATCTGGATCTACCCAAATTCTTACTGAGTACTTTCTTTCTCCTCCAATAGTTATTGATGCAACTCCCGGTTGAACAGAAAGTCTATCAACGACATTTCTATCCAAATAATCATTCAGCTGTATTGATGTAAGAATATCACTTGAAAATCCTATCCACATGATTGCCCGAGCATCGGTATCCGATTTTGCTATCCGCGGAGATTGTGCATCTTCAGGTAAAAGTGCTGCAACTCTCGATACCTTATCTCTAACATCACTAGCCGCAGTATCTATATCTGTTTCAAGAGTAAATTCAACTCGTATTTTTGAGAATTCATCTCTACTTTCAGACGTTATTTCTCTAATGCCAGATATACCTGAGAGTGAATCTTCTATAATTTCTGTGACATCTCTCTCTAAAATTTTTGATGATGCACCAGTATAAACTGTGGAAACAGTTACTACTGGTCTGTCAATATCTGGATATTCTCTAATTGTAAGCTTATCATAAGACGCCAAACCTATAAGTATTACAAATAAGCTTAGTACAACAGCAAGGACTGGACGATTAACAGTGACTTCAGATATATGCATTATTTATCTATAAACTTAATCTTGGAGCCGTCTTTCAACTTTTCATGACCTAGTGTTATAATTTTATCTCCAACATTGATTCCTTTTAGTATTTCAGTTTTTCCTTTATTACTAATGCCAGTTTCAACTTTCTTAAGTTTTGCAATATCCTTATCAGCAACAAAAACATAACTATAATCTTTTGCTGTGAGTATTGATTCTTCTGGAACTAATATTGCATTTTTTATTTCATCTATAATTATGTCTACGTTTACAAGTAACCCCGGACGAAGTAGGTTTTTCTTGTTATCAATCAAAGCATAAGATTTTATAGTTCTGCTCTTAATATCAACTCTTTGATCAATATTTGTGATCTCGCCATAATATTTTTCATTTGGGTAGAGCTTAGAACTTGCTATAAATTTAATCGGCCCTTTAATAAGGGGAAGTATTTTTTCAGGTAAGTACAAATTAGCTTTCATAGATGACATATCATCAAGAGTAAGAAGAAGATCTCCATTTTTAAGTCTGTCGCCAGTTTTATAATCTGTTATTCCCACATATCCATCAAATGGTGCATAAATAATAATTTCACCCACAGAAGATGTAGATAATATTGAAAAAAGTTTAGATCCTTTTTGTACAAAAGATGATTCCATAAAAAAAACATCATTAAGAATTCCATCAGTTTTTGAAATAACATCATATGATTTTTTAGCTTCTATAACAGAGGTTGCAGGATATATTTCATTAATAGCGCTCATTTCTGCAGGCTCTGCAACAACTGATATTATTCTAGTCGCATTAGCAAATGACTTGTAAAATTGTATTTTTGAATATAAGTTTATCCCGCCATATAGCAAGCCTAGAGCAATTAGGCCGCCTATGAGATGAAATGGTTTTATATTTTTAAAATATCTTGTGATCATTCTTAAACCATATTAGCGATATAAATCGCCCTGTTATTTTCTTTCTTCTATAGGAATAAAATCTTTTATCTTCAAAAGTGCATATTGGTGATATTGTAACATCCGTTATACCTATCTGTGTAAGTATTTCACGTGCAATTAATCTAATATCCATATTATATTTACTATCTTTATTTTTTTTAAAGAATTTCTTATAATCAGGAAAATCTTTGAATACCTGATGATTAACTTCATACCTTTTCACACCAATACAAGGTCCAATTAAAACTTTAAACGCGGAATTATCCTCTTGGATAGAACTGAAAAATTTTTGGATGATGTTTAATTTTAATCCTCTCCATCCTACATGTATACAGCCAATGATAGTACCTGATTTATTTGTGACCAAAATTGGCATACAATCTGCGGTGATGACCGCGCATGCTATGTTTGGTTTATATGTATAGATCGCATCAGAATTGTTATAATCTTTATAGTATATTATTTTTTTTATTTTATCTGAATGAGATTGATTCATAAATGAAATGTTCTGAATATGATTTGAAATTTTAAGATCTTCTATATTTTTAGATACAGCGAGTGATTTATCACCAACCGAGTAAGAAAAATTCGCATATTTAAATACATCTCTGCTGTATCCCTTTTCGTTTGAAGAAATAAAGAATGAAATATTTTTGGGTAAATCCCATGAGATATTATATTTGTTTATCATTATTAAGAAATTCATTCAAAAGTTCAGAGTATTTATCAGGGTATTTTGCTATATACTCTTTTTTTTCTCCCGTTTTTGGATCACAAAATGCTAGAGAATAAGCATGAAGGTATTGTAAAAAATCATTATCAATAGACTTATAAATATTTTGCGCTCTATTAAATATATTTTTTTTAAATCCATATAATTTATCGCCAATTACTGGTTTATTAATATGTGATAAATGTACTCTTATCTGATGTGTCCTTCCTGTAATGATTTGAATTTGTATATGAGATGCTAATTTAAAATTATCTAATAGTTTAATTTTAGATAATGCGTTCTTACCCCTATCTGTTACTGTCATTTTTTTTCTATTTATAGAATGTCTACCTATAGGCTGATCTATATCAAAAGAACATTCAATATTACCTGGTATGAGAGCATGGTAGATTTTAGTGAATTTATTTTCTTGAAGCTGCGTACTAAGTTTATTATGAGAAGTAAGACTTCTAGCTATAACAAGTATTCCTGATGTATGTTTATCAAGGCGGTGAATAATCCCTGTGCGAGGTACTCTAGCTAATTCAGGATATTTATAGTAAAGAGCATTTTGTAATGTCCCTGTGTAATTACCAGGTGCTATGTGTGTTACCATCCCAGAATTTTTATTTACGATTATATAATCATCTGTTTCATCTAATATTTGAATGTCAATTTTTTCAGGTTTTAAGTCGATTTCTATTTCAGTCTTAACCTTAATAGATACCTCACAGCTTGACTTGATCTTATCTTTTTGCGAACAAGGATGACCATCAATAAAAACCTCATTGTTCATAATCCATTTTTGAATTGTCGACCGGGAATATTCTAGAAGATAGTTAGATATTAACTTATCAATTCTTTCAGGTTCATCCACCTCTAGTCTAAAATTGTAATGTTGGTAATCATCCATGCTATAATAATATACTGATGAGTAAATATAATCCTGTCTTTGTCGTAATAATATTAGCCATTATTCAGGGCTGTGCGATGTTTGATAAAGCAACAATTGATCCATACAAAGCTATGACAGAAGAGCAGTTGTACAATGAGGGTACAGTTTTTTTGAGTAATGCTGATATACCGCAAGCAGTTGCTGTGTTTGAGTTGCTAGAGATAAGATACCCATTTTCTAAATATGCTCAGCAGTCTGTGCTGGATTTGGCTTATGCATATTATGATTTTGGACAAAAGGATAATACTATCGCGGAATGTGATAGATTTATAGACCTATATCCAAATCATCCAAATTTGGATTATGCCTATTATTTAAGAGCTTTATCTAACCTCGAAAAAGAGCAACCATTTTTCCAGGAACTATTGAGCCAAGATGTCTCAAAATATGATGTCACAAGACTCATAAATTCTTATAATGATTTTTTGTTGATTGCTAATAAGTTTAAAGAAAGTAAATACGCAGAGGATGCTCGTAACCGATTAGTGTTCCTAAGAAATAATATGGCAAAGCATGAGGTATATATTGCTTCTTACTATTTGAAAATAGGTGCGTACATAGCATCAAGTGAGAGAGCAAAATATATGCTGGAAACTTATCCAGGCGCGCCTGCTGCAAAAGAAGCATTGATAATATTGGTTAATAGTTACAATAATTTAAATATGTATAAACTTGCAAAGGAAGCTGCCGATGTACTTCTGGCAAATTACTCAGATTATACATATGTTATCAATGATGACAGTACAGTATCAATTAGTGATAAAAATAAGACCACACAAAAAACAAGCAATGATTCGTTTTTTGGTTTGGGTCTATTCTAAATTAGCCACGAGGGATCTTGCATACAGGTATTGGCAACATTTTATGAAGGTTAGCATTTCTGATATTTTCATATTTCAATCTATTGTGGGATGATGTATTGTTCATAGCCTCTTCAAGTTGATCATAAGACAAGCCTAGTTGCTTTTCATCTGTTCGTCCATCCTCCCATAATCCGTCTGTTGGGTCTGCCTCAATGATTCTCTTATCAATATTTAAAGTCTCAGATAAACTCTTGACCTCTGACTTCATCAAATCTGCTATAGGAGAAATATCAACACCACCATCTCCATATTTTGTATAAAATCCTACGCCAAAATCTTCCACTTTATTGCCTGTGCCAACTACTATACCTTTATGTGCTGCAGCTACTTGATATAATGTCATCATTCTTAATCTAGCTTTTGAATTAGCAAAGCCTAAATCAGATTTTTGATCGTTATCTATCAATGACGTATAAAAAGCCTCGTATGGTAATGTTAAATCAATATCAATATGATTAACGTTTTTGTAATTATGTGTTAACCACTCTCCATGGATAGCACTTAAATTACTTGTATGTGAATTGATATTTATTGGCATTGATATAGCAATAGTATTAATATTGGACTTACATGAAAGAGCGCTAGTCAATGCAGAATCTATCCCTCCTGAAATGCCAACGACTAGTGATTGAGCAGGAATAGTCATATTTTGAACGTAATTGCTTATCCAATTTGAAATAAATGTTATTTTTTCTTGATTATTCATATGTATCTTATTTAATATAATTTAATAATATGCAATTAATTCAATAATATATCATGAAATTCATACTAATAATTACAGTCTTGTTGATGCTCTACACGATCATTAAATCAAAAAGACATTCAAAAGAAAAGACAAATAATATTAATAATATGATACTGTGTAAAAAGTGTGGTTTTCATGTACTACGCTACAGGATTTGTGGAAGCGATGAAGAACAATATAACTGTCCGAATATAAATGAAAAATAGGCAGCCTTTATTGCTAACGCTATTAATCATAATGATAATAGGTGTAGTACTTACAATTTACCTAAGATAATGAATTATATTGTTACCGGTCTCATATGTTCAGGAAAGAGCACTTTTCTAAAAATTGCTGAGAAAAGAAATTTTAAAATACTAAAATCTGATGACTTAGTATCGAAATATTATAATGATATAAATGTAATTGATGATTTAAAAATAAAGCTCAAAATATCCAGCTTTGAAGATAATCCTAAGCTTATAATTAAAAATTTATTTTTAGAATCTGATAACAATAGAAAAATTGTAGAGAGTATATTTCATCCAATTATACATTCTATAATTAATAAAGAACTAAGTTCAAATGAAAACTTAATGGTTGAGGTTCCAGCTATCATGAGTAATAAAGAACTAATTAATAATAATGAATCAATTTTTATAGAAACATCATATATCAATAGATTAAATTATTTTAAATCAAAAAATAATAATGAACTGAAATTTTTTGAGAGAATGAATGAATATCAAAAGGATTATTTATCAATAAAGTCATGTTGTAATATAATTATAAATAATAATAATGAAATAAATAATTTTTATAAGCATTTTGATGAGAGTAGAATTAAATCATGAGTAGCTTATCAGATCCACATGCTGCTATTTATGAAGAGCCAATGGATGAGAGAATTAGAAAGTTTTTAAAACTAGAGAATTATTTTTTAAAACTAGAATATCATAAAGATATAGATACGGTTTTTGACTCTTATGCATCTCTTTATAATTTTATATTGATTTATAATACTTTATCTAGAGTAGAAGTGAAAAGTGAATTGATAAGAGAAATAGATTTTCATAAATCTAGATATGCAGAATATACTAAACTTGATAGTTCTGATAAGACAAAACTTAGCTCTATTATGGAAAAACAAGATGTGATACTTAATAATTTACATTCTCTCAAACCTAATTATTTAAATGACTTAAACAATGATGAGCTGTTTCAGAATTGTGTCAAGCACCATGAAGGCTTAAACACAGAAATAGATTATTGGCTCACTAGGGATCACCAAATGAGGCTCAACCAAATAAATTTATGGTTAGAGCGTATAAAGCCGATTGAACATTCAGTTAAGTTCTGTCTGGAAATATTAAGAAAGAGTTCTGAGACAAGTGAAATCTGTGCTAATAACGGTTTTCATCTTATTAAATTAGAGCAAGAAAAAAAAATAAGATTGTTAAGAGTAACTATGCAGACTGATAATTACTACTTTCCGCGAATAAGTCTTGGGCCTCAGAGAGCGACAGTAACTTTTATGATAATGAATGAAGACAATAAGTTTGTTCAAATCAAAGAAAATATTTCTTTTGTACTTGATCTTTGTTTTATTTAATTAAATATTTCTTATTCCAGCTAAACCAAAACCATGATTTTGTATACATTCTATGTAGTCACAACCAAGTGATGATAATCCACCCAAAGCTAGTGTAGGATTATAAGATTGAAGGGATAATTCAGAAAATTTAGGCCAGCCAAGTGTACGATGTTTACCATGCATCTCATGCAGCGGAGAAAGAAGAATAAAGTCAAAGAATCTCTGATTACACTCATCAATATCCTCAGCTGTATGGCATGATGCTGAATAAACATAGTTCGAATCATAGTTTTCTCTATCATATTGTTTAATATTTGAAGAAGTGAAGTGAATACCATGAAATTTAGTTTGCCATGATTCATTATAAGGATAGTCAATGATTATTTCTCCAGAAAAATTTGTGGCTTTTAATATATCTTTTATAGTCTTCACATAAACTTGATAAGAAATGTCTCTAAGTCTTATATATTTGTATATAGATAGGTCTATATTTCTATAATCAAGAATATTATTGATATTAACTATTTTTAACAACCTTGGTATATTTAAAGTATTGAGTATTTTCATATGTGTTGGCAATAATTCATGTGAACTATTTTCTTTGTAAAATATAATATCTCTATTCTCATTCGATGATATTTCTCCGTGATATTTAAATATTTTAAATATATTGATCTTGATAACCACATCCTTATAGAGGTGTTTTATAAAGCCGATATATTTATATTTTTTCAATGAAATATTTAGTTCTTCTTTTATTTCTCTAGTAAGGCATGCCGAAATACTTTCATCTTGATTTTTTTTTCCTCCAGGAAACTCTATAAAGTTTATATACGGTAGTGATTTTCTCTTTAGACAAACATATGATGAATTTATTTTTATAAGCCCTATTGATATCTCAATTTCTTGAGGTTTCATTAGGTAGTATATTTAGAATTAATATGAACATATTCTTTAGATAAATCAGAAAAGTAAATTGTTTGACTAGATTTTCCATGATCAAGATTTATAGTTATAATAATTTTATTTCTTTTCATTGATTTTTTCAGCTTCAATGATCCATTATCTTTAGATGTCCCATTTTCAAAACATAAAATATTGTTAATAAATAATTTAATTTTACTAGTATTAAGTAAGGCAGATTGAATAGAACCAAGGCTTGCAATAATTCTTCCCCAATTTGGGTCTTCACCATGCATAGCTGTTTTCACAAGCAAAGAATGTGAAACCTTCTTACAGATTTCCTGTGCTATATTCTTGTTTTTAGCATTGATAACATCTAGCTGAATTATTTTAGTAGCTCCTTCTCCGTCTTTAACAATTAAAGATGCTAATTGAATAAAAAAATCTGCTGCACATTCAAGAAACTTAATTTCATTAGATTTGTTTGTCAAATCTAAAGATATCTGATTACTTGTTGTGAAAGCAACACAGTCGTTAGTAGATGTGTCTCCATCAACTGAAATACAATTAAATGATAAGTTAGCACAATGCTTTAAATATTTATTAAAAGTTTTTTTGTCCATAATAATATTTGTTTCAATGAAACCTAACATTGTTGCCATGTTCGGCTCTATCATTCCCGCTCCTTTACAAATACCTTTAAATAATATTTTTTTTGAGCCTATTTGATATGACTTTGAAAGATATTTAGGATACTTGTCAGTAGTCATAATACACTTAGCTGCATCTCTAATGCTTGAATAATTTTTCATAGGACTTTTAGATATTGAATCAATTATACTTTTCATAGGTAATTGTCTACCTATAATTCCAGTGGACATAATGATTATCTCTGAGTTTTTGCATTTAAGTTTTTTTGATAGAGTACTAAGAATTAAGTTTACATTATTACTTCCCTCGATACCTGTACATGCATTAGCATTTCCTGAGTTTATAAATATATA
>MDTG01071415.1_pt1 | contig 13842 bp, 11 predicted proteins | sample 811421 | NCBI WGS metagenome assembly MDTG01 (sample SAMN05326645, study PRJNA326480) | marine metagenome | isolation source: seawater | place: Pacific Ocean: South East | collected 2011 | reverse complement strand
TTCCGTGTTTAACGTCACCAGTCTGAGCCATGAATCCATCTATTACTCTATGAAAAGCTACTCCATCGTATTTACCTTCTTTACTTAACGTTAAAATTCTTTTTACATGGTTTGGTGCGACGTCGTTAAATAATTCTATCTTAACATCTCCATATTTTAACTTAATTGTAATTTTTGGGTTTTCCATTGTTTCTCCTTGTGTTGTAAAATTTAAAAATAATATAAAAAATATAATTTTTTTAAATTTCATTGTTATTTATATTTTTTTTTTAGATACATTATTGCTGGTTTAGGGGCAAATTTAGCAACATCACCTCTTAAAGATGCAATTTCTTTTACCATTTTAGATGATATTGCTTGATTGTCTATGTCAGCTGTTAAAAATATAGTTTGAATATTTTTATTCAGTTTACTATTCATGCCAGATAACTGAAACTCATATTCAAAATCAGCAACAACTCTCAAACCTCTTATAATTATTGAAGCATTGATTTTTTTACAATAATTAACTGTTAAATCATCGAAACTAACTACTTTAATCTTATTTTTAAAAGATTTTGGAAGCTGCGCTACAGTTTTATTTATTATTTCAATTCTATGCTTAAGGGAAAAAAGGCATTTTTTTTGATTATTATTCGCGACACCAACATATAGCATATCTATAATTTTAGTTGCTCTTTTTATTATATCTAGATGACCAAAAGTTAGAGGGTCGTACGTACCCGGATATAATGCAATTCTCTTAGTCATTACTGTCTGCTAATCTAACTGCAGTTACAACTTTTTCATCTTTTGCAGTTTTAAATATTCTTACACCTTGTGTATTTCTTCCCGCAACTCTGATTTCACTTACTTTAACTCTTATCATCTGACCCTTATTTGTTACCAGCATAATATCATCTTCTGCATTAATTGGGAAAGATGCTGAAACATTCCCATTTCTTTCAGAGGTTGATATATTAATTATACCCTGGCCACCTCTCCCTGTTTCTCTAAATTCAAATGATGAGGATCTTTTGCCATACCCGTTTTCAGTAATAGTTAAAATAAATTGTTCCTTGGACTTCATTTCATCTTTATTTGACGAAACTTGATTTTTATTTAGAACTGACAAAGATATAACTTTATCTTTATTTTTCAAATTCATTCCTTTAACACCTTTTGAACTCCTTCCTTTAAACAACCTAATTTTATTATTATTAACTCTTAAGCTCTTTCCTAAATAAGAATTTATCATTATATCCTCATTGCCTTTTATTAATTTTACTGAGACTATTTCGTCATCTTTATCAAGTTTCATCGCAATTTTACCATTAGATTGTATATTTCTAAAGTCATCTAAATTATTTTTTCTTATCTTTCCAAATTTTGTTATGAAAACAATATTTAGTTTCGCCCATTCGTTTTCATTTTCTGGAAGCGGCATTATAGAAGAAATATAACTTTCACTCTGCAACGGCAAAAGATTGTGCAGGGACTTTCCTTTTGATTGGTTCGAACCCTCAGGTATTTTCCATGTCTTTATTTTATAAACTATTCCAATATTAGAGAAAAATAATACCGGAGTTAATGTATTTACAGAAAATAATTGTGATACAAAATCTTCCTCTCTTGTTACAATTCCAATTTTGCCTCTACCACCCCTTTTTTGAGTTTTTATGTTAGTTATTGGGGTTCTTTTGATATAGCCTTTATTTGTAACTGTTACAACAACTTGCTCTTTTTGTATTACATCCTCTATTTCAACAGATGATATTTCATCTACAATTTTAGTTTTTCTAGGTTGAGCAAATTTTAATTTAATATTATTTAGCTCATTTTTTATTAAATTTGTTAGCTCTTTTTTATCATTAAGTATTTTTTTTAATGTAATTATTAGTTCATAAAGTTCTTTAAGTTCATTATTAATTTCTTGATAACCAATCGCAGTTAATTTTTGAAGCCTTAGTTCAAGAATAGATTTAACTTGGTGATCTGATAACTGATATTCAACTACATGGTTTAATTCATTTATATTTAGAATATCTTTATCTAAATTTGACTTTTTAAAGTTCCATTTTTTCTTTAATAATAATGACCTTGCTTCATTTGGAGTTTTGGACTTCCTGATTATTGCTATAATTTCATCTATATTTTCTATAGATATGAATAATCCAATTAATATGTGTGACCTGTCTTTTGCTTTTTTTAAATCAAATAAAGTTTTTTTGACAAGTGTTTTTTCTCTAAAGTTAACAAAAATTTCTATAAACTTTTTTAAATTTAAAAGTTCTGGTTTTTTTTCATTAATTGCCAAAGTATTGAATCCAAAAGAACTTTCGAGGGGTGAATATTTATAGAGTTGGTTTATTATAATATCTTGATTAATATTTTTTTTTGTTTCGATAACAATTCTCACACCTTCTTTATTAGATTCATCTCTTAAATCAACTATACCTTCTAACTTTTTTTCTCTTATTAAAATTGCAATCTTTTCTATTAATGCTGTTTTATTTGTCTGATATGGAACTGATTTAATAATTATTAATTTTCTATCTTTAATGCTTTCTTCTAATTCAATTTCTCCTCTAATCTTTATTGAACCTCTTCCTTTTTCATAACCATTTTTAATATCGCTCTTGCCTAATATGATGCCCCCTGTAGGAAAATCGGGTCCAGGTATGCTTTTCATTATTTCTGACAATGTAATTTTATTATTTTCTAAATATGCCAAAGTACCATCGATTACTTCTCCTAAATTATGAGGAGGGATATTTGTTGCCATGCCAACTGCAATTCCACCTGCACCATTTACTAGTAAATTTGGGAATTGAGCTGGTAATACAACTGGCTCAGTTTCAGTATCATCATAATTGTTTTCAAAACCTACTGTATTTTTATCAATATCAGATATTAAATGTTCTGATATTTTTGCCAATTTAGTTTCTGTGTATCTCATCGCAGCAGCTTTATCACCGTCCAACGAACCAAAATTACCTTGTCCATCTAACAGTTTGCAGTTCATTGAAAAGTCTTGTGCCAATCTAACTAGTGCATCATAAACAGCTTGGTCTCCATGCGGGTGATATTTACCTATAACATCACCAACAACTCTTGCAGATTTTCTAAATTGTTTAGACCAATCATATCCACCTTTATACATAGCAAATATTATTCTTCTGTGAACAGGTTTTAGACCATCTCTTGCATCTGGAAGTGCCCTTGAAACAATTACACTCATCGCATAAGATAAGTACGATGATTTCATTTCATCGCTAATGTTTCTATTACCGATGTTTTTAATACTCATTAAAAAATTGATTAAAAAGGAACTTCGTCATCTAATTCATTTGAAGCAACATTAGCATCATTAGGCAAAGAACTAGAATCTTGGTTCATATTACCATCTTCAATTTTGCTACTTGAGTTAGAAGCTCCGAGCATTGTTAAAGTTGAGTTGTAGCCTTGCAGTATGACTTGTGTACTATACTTTTCCTGTCCGTTATTATCAGTATATTTAGTTGTTTGAATTTGTCCCTCTATATAAACTTGCGAACCCTTTTTTAAGTATTGTTGTACAACTCCAACTAAACCTTCATTAAATATCACAACCCTGTGCCATTCTGTCTTTTCTTTACGTTCTCCTGTGTTTTTATCTTTCCAGGTTTCCGAGGTTGCGACACTTAATCTTGCAACACTTTTACCATTGGTCATTTGCTTGATTTCAGGATCATTTCCAAGCCTCCCAATCAATAAAACTTTGTTTAAACTGCCAGCCATAATTTAATTTTTGTGATTTTAATTAATTATATTTTAACATATATCATTAAGATATTATAACTAATAATTTACAAAACCATCAACAGGTATGCTAAAAAATATAGTAGTTAAAGGGGCAAAAGAACATAATTTAAAAAATCTTTCGGTCGAAATACCGAGGGAGAAATTAGTTATTATTACAGGTCTTTCCGGGTCTGGAAAATCATCATTGGCATTCGACACAATTTATGCAGAAGGGCAAAGGCGCTATGTAGAAAGTCTATCTGCTTACGCTAGACAGTTTTTAGATAAAATGAAAAAACCAAATGTTGATCTAATCGAAGGGTTGTCCCCTGCTATTTCAATTGAACAGAAAACTACGTCAAAAAATCCAAGGTCAATTGTTGCTACTGTCACAGAAATTTACGATTATATGAGAGTATTGTATGCCAGAATCGGTACGCCCTATTCTCCTTTCACGGGCAAGGAAATTAAGTCTCAAACAGTAACAGAGATAGTAGATAAAATTTTGAATTTACCTAAACCGTCAAGGATTACTCTTTTTTCACCAATAGTAAGGGGCAGGAAAGGAGAATACAAAAAAGAAATATTGAGTTTAAAAAAACAAGGTTTTGAAAAAATTAGAATTAACGATAAATTGTACGATATTGATGAAACCCCTACTCTTAATAAAAAATTAAAACATAACATAGATATACAAATTGATAAATTTTTAAATAAAAAAGAAGAGATAAAAAGAATTTCTGAAAGTGTTGAGGCTTCTTTAAAATTATCAGATGGCCTAATTTATGCTGAATATAAAAATGAAAGTTTACCTAAAGAACATCAAAAAGTTGAAAAGTTAATCTTTTCATCTAAATTTGCTTGTCCTGAAAGTGGCTTTACAATTGAAGAGATAGAGCCTAGACTATTTTCTTTTAATTCACCTTTTGGTGCATGTACTGAATGTGATGGTCTTGGGGTAGATTTATTTGTTGATCCACAATTAGTAATTCCTAATGAAAAAATTACCTTAGCAGATGGTTGTATCAAGCCTTGGTCAACAAGCTCATCATTATATTATGCTCAAACACTGTCATCATTATCAAAGCACTACAAGTTTTCACTAAATGATCCTTGGAAAAAAATTCCGAAAAAATATCAAGATATAATTTTATATGGTTCAAATGATGATGAAATAAAATTTACTTACGATGATGGATATGGAAAATACTCTAGTACAAAAACATTTGAAGGAGTAATTACCAATTTAGAAAGAAAATACTTAGAAACTGAAAGTGATTGGAAACGAGAAGAAATTTCACAATACCAAAGTGAAAAAGAATGTAGTGGCTGTAACGGTTTTAGGTTAAAAGAAGAGGCACTATGCATAAAAATTAATAAAAAAAACATAAGTGAAGTTACAAAACTTTCTATTAAAGATGCAAATAAATGGTTTATTGATTTACCAAAAGAACTTAATACTAAACAGAATGAAATCGCAAAGCATGTACTAAAGGAAATAAATGAAAGGCTTAAGTTTTTAGTTAATGTAGGGTTAGATTATCTTAACTTATCACGTGCTTCTGGAACTCTTTCTGGTGGAGAATCTCAACGGATAAGATTAGCGTCTCAAATAGGATCTGGGTTACAAGGTGTACTATATGTACTAGATGAACCATCTATAGGATTGCACCAAAAAGATAATTCTAAATTATTAGAAGCACTGAAAAGATTAAGAGATCTTGGCAACTCGGTAATCGTCGTTGAGCATGATGAGGAGGCAATGATAACATCCGACCATATTATTGATATTGGTCCTGAGGCAGGAGTAAATGGCGGAAAAGTTGTGGCACAGGGAACCACAGAAGAAATTAAAAGAAATAAAAATAGTTTAACTGGAGATTATTTATCGGGCAGAAAGTTTATATCAATACCAACATCAAGGCGAGCTGCAAAGAACGGAAGGTATTTACAAATTACAGGGTGCACAGGAAATAATTTAAAAAATATTAATATACATGTACCGTTAGGTACTTTTACTTGTGTTACAGGAGTTTCTGGAAGTGGTAAATCTACAGCTGTTTTACATACACTTTATCGCGCCTTAAATTTAATGATTAATAAATCTTACTCCAGAAAAATGCCACAACCTTTTAAAGGTATTAAGGGTTTTGAGTATTTAGATAAAATTATAGATATTGATCAATCTCCTATTGGAAGAACACCAAGATCTAATCCAGCAACATATTCTGGTGCTTTTACACCAATAAGAGATTGGTTTGCTGGACTTCCTGAAGCTAAAAGTAGAGGTTATAAACCTGGTAGATTTTCATTCAATGTTAAAGGTGGTAGGTGTGAAGCATGTGAAGGTGACGGAGTAATAACTTATGAGATGCATTTTTTGCCAGATGTTTTTGTTCAATGTGATGTCTGCAAAGGAAAAAGGTATAATAGAGAAACATTAAGTGTGACTTTTAAAGAAAAAAGTATCGCAGATGTTCTTAGTATGAGTGTAGATGAGGGTGTTAGATTTTTTGAGAATATACCAACAATCAAAGATAAGTTACTTACTTTGCAAAAAGTTGGTTTAGGCTACATAAAAATTGGGCAACAAGCTACTACTTTATCAGGCGGAGAAGCTCAAAGAATTAAGTTAGCCAAAGAACTTTCAAAAAGATCTACTGGTAGGACAATTTATATATTAGATGAACCTACTACTGGCTTACATGCACATGACATAAAAAAGTTATTGGAAGTGCTACAAGCATTTGTTCAAAAAGGAAATACAGTTTTAGTTATTGAACATAACATAGATGTTATTAAAACTGCTGATTGGCTTATTGATATGGGACCAGAAGGAGGAATAAATGGTGGTCAGATTTTGTTTCAAGGTAAGCCTGAAGATCTTATCAAAGTAAAAAATAGCTATACAGCTCAATATTTAGAAAAGATATTGAAAACAAAAAATAATAAATTAAAAAAAACTGCCTAAGGTGTATTGTCAATAACTTCATTCCAATTTCTTTTTACATTAAGTATTAATATTAAAGGAGAAGCTATAAATATTGAGGAGTAAGTTCCTATTATAACACCCCAAATAAGAGCAAATGAGAAACCTCTCAAAATTTCACCACCAAAAAAGTATATAGCTGTAAGAGCTAATAAGGTTGTAATTGATGTTTTAAGTGTTCTTGGCAATGTTTCATTTACAGAAAGATTAATTAATTTTGAAAGATCTTCACTGTCATTTTTTTTTAAATTTTCTCTAATTCTGTCATAAATTACTACTGTATCATTCATTGAATACCCGACTATAGTTAACACTGCGGCGATTATAGAAAGATTAAATTCAAAACCAATGATACTAAATGCACCAAGGGTCAATATAACATCATGTGATAATGCTAGAATAGCCCCTAAACTAAATTGCCATTCAAATCTCAACCATATATAAAACAACATAAGGATAAGAGAAATGAAAACAGCATATACCCCCGCTTCTGTAAGTTCTTTACTAATTTTGGGGCCTACCATTTCAACTCTTCTAAAATTAATACTTTGGTTTAGGTCTTTTTCAAGTTCATTTTTAATTGTAGATATAAAATTACTTTTTCCACTTTTCTTTTCTAGTATTGATAAATAAGTTTTCTTGTTTCCAAATTCTTTTACTTTAATATCTCCAAGATTTTGTTTAAGTAAAGATGCTCTAATTTTGTCTGATGTTAAATTTTGATTAAACTGCATTTCTATTATTGTCCCACCTTTAAAATCAATTCCTAAGTTTAATCCCTTTGAAAATAGAGAAAAAATAGATATTGAAATTAAAATTATCGATAAAGTATAAAACTTTTTATAATGATTTATAAAAGGTATATTGAACTTATATATATTCATTAAATTTTTATCTCCTGCCCCTTTTTCGATTTTATCCATATAGAAACAAATAATCTGCCTAAAACAAATGTGGTAAACAGTGATGTAATAATTCCAATAGCTAATGTAACTGCAAAACCTTTAATTGGTCCGCTTCCGATAAAATAAAGTACAAATGCTGCAATTAAAGTTGTAATATTTGCATCTAATAAAGTTGTTAAAACCCTTTTATAACCGTTATCAAATGCAATAAGAATATTATCCTCTATTAAAAGTTCTTCTTTAATTCTCTCATAAATTAATACGTTCGCATCTACAGCCATACCAACAGTTAAAATTATACCTGCTATACCAGGCAAGGTTAAGGTTGCTTCTATAATAGTTAAAATGCCAATTAATAAAACCAAATTAACAAGAAGAGAAATATTAGCAAATAAACCAAATATTCTATAATTATAAAATATATATAAAATCACTAAAATAAATCCAATTATTAAAGAAACAATACCTTTATCAATACTCTCTTGACCAAGATCTGGTCCAACTGTACGTTCTTCAATTATATTCATTGGAGCTGGCAAGGCACCTGATCGTAATACTATTGCTAAATTATTTGCTTCTTCAACACTAAAGCTACCAGATATTTGCCCATTCCCTGTAGTGATTGCATCTCTTACTACAGGAGCACTAACCACTTCATTATCAATGATTATTGCAAGCCTTCTTCCGATATTATTTTTTGTTGCATAAGCAAATTTTTTTGCACCAAATCCATCTAGCTTAAAATTTACAACTGATGAGTTGTTCAAGTTGTCAAAACCAGGTTGGGCATCAGTTAAATGCTCACCAGATAAAACTAATTTTTTTTGTACATTGTAAGTTTCAAGGTTATTTTTTGATTTTAATTTTTCAAAAGTAGTATTTTTAGCATCATTATCTGCAATAAATCTAAATGATAATTTTGCTGTAGTTCCAATTATTTCCTTAATTCTTTTAGGATTTTTAATACCTGGTAGCTCAATTAGAATTCTTTCTTCACCTTGTGCAATAATAGTTGGCTCTCTTGTACCGAGCTCATCAATTCTTGACCGGATAATCTCTAGAGACTGTTCCATTGCATTTTTTTTTATTCTTTTTCGATAAGCTTCATTAAGTTTGATTACTATTTTATTTTCTGAAATTTGAAAATTAAGTTCTTTATTTGACTCATCAATAATTTCATTAATATTTTTATCATTTAAAATTTGTATTATTTTATCTTTGTTATCGAGATTAAATTTAAAAGAAATTATATTTTCTTTGATATCAAAACTGGTATAACTAACTCTTTGAAGCCTCATTTTTTTTTTTAGATCGAAAGATTTTGAATTTATTTTATCTTTAAATAAAGGTTTTGAATCCACTTCAAGTAAAAGGTATGAACCACCTTGCAGATCTAAACCAAGGACAACTTTTTTTTTTGGTAAAAAAAATAAATCTGAACTTAATAAATTTGGTATGAAAAATACAAAACCAAGAGTTATTACAAAAAAAATAGAAAGTATTTTTAACTTTGAAAAATGTAACACACTAAATTATTTTTTAGGCTCAGTTTTACTCAGAACTTGTGAAATTGTACTTTTTATTACCTGTACAGTTACTTCATCTGAAATCTGAATTTCAGCTTTATCACCGTCAACTATTCTTGCAACTTTTCCTACAATACCGCCAGCTGTAACAACATTGTCACCACGAGATAAAGCATCAACCATAGCCTTATGTTCTTTAATCCTCTTTTGCTGAGGCCTGATCAGTAAAAAATAAAATATAACAAAAATCAATATTAGGGGTATGAATTGCCCTATAGCTTTTCCATCCATGATCGAAGTATTTAACCTAAATGGATTATAATACAACCCATTATTATTGATCTTCTAAGTAATTTTTTATTTTTTTAACAATTTCAATACTTTCTAAATTGGTATTTTGATTATTCATAACAAAATAATCAGTTAAAATTTTATCACTAAAATCAAGTAATCTTTCAAACTCCTTTAGATCTTTTATAGATAAATTATTGCAGTTTTTCTCAAAAAAACCTCCTAATACGATATCCATTTCTTTAGTTCCTCTGTGTGAAGATCGAAATAATAATTTTTTTACAAAGTCTGTATTGCTCACTATGAAAATAAATATAAAAATAATGAATATAATCAATGAAAAATAATCTTTTTGATTCAATAATTAAAATTAAAGGAATTGGCCCAAAAATAAGAAAAAAATTAGAAGAAAGAAATATATATAGTAAAGTTGATCTTTTATTAAATCTTCCAACAGGGTCTATTGACAGACGGTTTTGTCCAAAACTTGATCAACTAGAAATTGGAAAAATTTCAACAATTTTTGCTATACCAATCAAATATAATTTCCCAAGAATTAGAAATTTACCGAGTAGAGTTACATGCAAAGATGAATTCAGTAAAATTGATATAGTTTTTTTTAACAGCCGTGAAAATTATATAAAACAAATATTGCCCCTGAATGAAGAGGTAATCATAAGCGGTAAAGTTAATCTTTATAAAAATAAATATCAAATTACAAATCCTGATTATATTAGATCAATTGACAAAGGTCTAAATATTCAAAAAGTTATGTCTAGATATTCCTCTATTTCTGGAATTTCTGATAAAACTCTTCAAAAAATTTTTAGCGACGAAGCAAAAAAAATCGAAGAAATAGAAGACTGGTATGATGCATCTTTTTTAAAAAAAATGAATTGGCTTACATGGGCTGAAAGCATCAAAAGAATTCATAATCCTATTGAAATTGAAGATGTAGACAAAAACTCATTGTATTACGAACGTTTAGCTTATGATGAAATTTTCAGTAATTTACTAATATTTAATGAAATAAAAAAAAGAATTGAACAAATTAAAAAAATACCAAAAAAAATATCAAAAATTAAAATAGATGAAGTAATTAAAAAAATTCCTTTTGAATTAACAGCAGATCAAAATAATTGCTTGAATGAAATAATAAAAGAAATGATTTCAGAAAAAAAAATGATGAGAGTTTTACAAGGAGATGTAGGATCTGGTAAAACTATTATTGCTCTAATTGTATCATATTTAAATTGTCTTTCAGGTTATCAAAGTGCAATTATGGTACCGACAGAAATACTGGCAAACCAACATTTTATTAATTTTAGAAAAGTTTTATCAGATATTAACATTAATATTGAAGTATTAACTGGTAAAACTAAACTAAAAGAACAAAAAATTATTAGAGAAAAGTTAAAAGAAAATAAAATTGATATCTTAATTGGAACGCACTCTTTGTTTCAAGATAAAATTGAATTTTTTAATTTGGGTTTAATTATAATTGATGAACAACATAAATTTGGTGTTAAACAAAGAATAAACTTATCATTAAAAGGATCAGATAACACTGATGTTGTGCTTATGACAGCTACGCCGATACCAAGAACTCTCATTCTAACTAATTATGGAGATATGAATATCTCTACGATTAAAAAAAAGCCTTTTTCTAGTGATAACATAATTACACTTGTAAAACCTTTAGAAAAATTAAATGAGGTAATAGAGTTTATAAATGAAAGATTAAGTCAAAACGATCAAGTGTATTGGGTTTGTCCGCTTATTGATGAAAGTGAAAAATTAAAATTGACTGCAGCTAATAAAAGATATGAGTTTTTAAAAAAGAAAATAAATTATGAAATTGGACTGATACACGGTTCTCTAAAAAAAGAAGAAAAAGAAAAAATAATGCAAGATTTTATTAATGGACACCTTAAAGGTATTATATCTACTACTGTAATTGAGGTTGGGATCGATAATCCGAATGCTAACACTATTGTTATCGAAAATGCAGAGAGATTTGGCCTTGCACAATTACATCAACTTAGAGGCAGGGTTGGTAGATCTGGAAATAGAGCACAGTGTATATTGATTTATTCTTCCTCAATATCTGAAACTGGAAAAAAAAGATTGAAAATTATGAAAGATTCTAATGATGGATTTTATATTTCAGAGGAAGATTTAAAGTTAAGAGGATATGGAGATATTATTGGTTATCAGCAAAGCGGAGAAAAAAATTTTATAATTGCAGATCCAGTTTATCATTCACATCTGTTTGAACTGGCAAAAAATAACTTGAGTTTACTAAAAGAAAATAGTCAAAGTAAATATAAAACACTTTTAAAAATTTTTAAAAAAGATAAAATTTTAAATATTATAGATACCGGTTAAGCTATTTTTTTATAACCAATCGCAGTTTCAAATTCGTTTAATCTTTTGTAAATAGACCTTAGTTCGGTAATTGTAGTCCAATTTTGCGTAAATAATGAAAAACTACCATGGACTCTTGCAAATGCATTTGAAACCTGAATGACAAACCCTAATGTTATCGCACCAGTAAATAAACCCGGGGCCATTACTAGGTAAGGAACTATTACCATAAATTGGTCATAAATATTAACCCAAATATCAAAGTAACCATAGTGAAGGAAAAGACGATGATAATTAAATTTTATACCTGTAAACAATTCAAAAACTGTGTCAGGTTTCGCATATGTATCCCTATCATCCTCACCATAAACTAATTCTTTTCTGAATTTAGCTTCTACTTTTTGATTATTATATTCTAATCCAGGTAACTTAATCCCAACAAACCAACTGATAATTAAACTTCCAATGCTAGTTGCAAAAGCTACCCATACAAGAGAGCCTGGTATATTTTTTAATAAATCTATTTCAACTTTTGATGATAAAGACCAAAGTATAGGTGTAAAAGCTATTAGAGTCATTATTGCTCTAACAACTTGAAGCCCAAGACTCTCTACAATTTTTGCAAAGCGCATTGTATCTTCTTGTAGTCTTTGTGCTGAACCTTCTACCTTGACTCTACCCGAGGTCCACATTGGTATATAATCAAAAGTCATGGCTTCTCGCCATCTCAATGCATATAATCTAGTAAAGTATGCCGTGAGTGTAGCTAAAATCACATACGGCATTGCCAAATAAACAAATTCAAATATTTTATCCCAAAACATTGAAATGTCATTTTCAGTAGGTTTTTGTAGCAAATCATAAAAACCTTTGTACCATTCATTAATTTTGACAGTAATTGTAACTTGAACTAAAAGAGATAAAATTAAAAATAACCCACCGCCCCAAGACCATAAAAGCCACTTTTTATTAAGAAAAAAACTTCTAAACATTTCTAAGAAAGAAAATTATCTGCATAGGATTTGATGATTTTTTTTGACTTTTTTCTTTCAATTAATTCATAATCAATATTATTTTTTGTTGCATAATCAATTGCAGCATTCTTGTTACTAAAATATAATTTTACTTGAGACTGGGTATCAGACGAACTTTCCCAATTCATTAGATGATCATATTTGCTATTTTCTTTTAAAAACTCGAGTACCCATTTTTTACTTCTGTTTAAACCGGACTGCGTTGCGGTCTTTGAAGGGATATAAATTTTAGCTTTTCTCATAATATTTAATTTTGGTCGGGGCAGCAAGATTTGAACTTGCGACCCTCTGGTCCCAAACCAGATGCGCTACCAGGCTGCGCTATGCCCCGATTGACCACTTATATACATATTTTAAAGATCTTTTAAAGAATTAAGAATTTCATTTTCAAAACTAAAATGTTAAAAAACACCGTGATTACAAAAATTTCATCATTTTTTAAGTGGTACATTAAGCACGAAAGTACCGCAGGTATAACTTTATTAGTAATGACTATTATTGCTCTAATAATTAGTAATTCTTATTTGTCAGAAGACTATTTCAAAGCACTCAAAACGTATTATGCCCTCGGTTTTGGTGAATTTAAACTTAAACTATCTTTATTTCATTGGATAAATGATGCTCTAATGGCGATTTTTTTCTTAGTAGTTGGATTGGAAATTAAAAGGGAATTTGTTGAAGGTGAATTATCAAGACCAACACAAGCTGCTTTACCAATAATGGGTGCTATAGGAGGAATGTTAGTACCCGCACTAATCTACGTTGGTTTTAACATTCAAACACCAGAAACTTTAAGAGGCTGGGCAATACCATCGGCTACAGATATCGCTTTTTCTATTGGGATTCTATCCTTACTCGGAACTAGAGTTCCATTGTCCCTCAAAGTGTTTTTAGTTGCTCTTGCTATTATTGATGACATGGGTGCAGTTATTATTATAGCAATATTTTATACATCAGAGTTAAATGTC
>MDTG01221726.1_pt1 | contig 13843 bp, 11 predicted proteins | sample 811421 | NCBI WGS metagenome assembly MDTG01 (sample SAMN05326645, study PRJNA326480) | marine metagenome | isolation source: seawater | place: Pacific Ocean: South East | collected 2011 | reverse complement strand
CCTATTTTGATTATGGTCAGTGGTCAAAGTTGGGACTTTTTGATTATGCCAGTTCTTGTTGGTACCGTGTTTATTGTTATCTGTGGGTATATATCAGGGTGGTTGAATACAAAACTCAACGTTGTTGGCCATAAAAAAACCGCTTAAAAGCGGTTTTTTTATGCTACGAGTCTAAAGTTATTACACAACACCGCGAGGTAAGCGGCAATCGTGATCTTTTTTAGCTAGGTACACAATCCAAAACTCTTCGGCAGTGTAACCTTCTTCATTAGCTGTTGTTATAGTAAATGGTGGTTTTTTAACAGCTGCTTTAGCTGGCACTGCTGATTTAGTTTTAGTTTTCTTAGCAGGTGCTGTTGCTGCAGGTTGTGCAGACGTATCGCCTGAAGTTAGCTGCTCTGTTAATTCAGCAACTTCTGCAAGGCGCAAGTTTTTGCCGCCGTCGATGCTGTACCAACCAGGTTTGCTGGTGATTTCAGGTTTCTTCCCATTGGCTGCTTGGTATGCTGCTTCAAAGGCATTTAATACTTCTGTTTTGTCTAGTTTGCTCATCAGAGGCCCTATACGTTGTAAACACAGATTGAGAATATTTATTTATACCTATTTTTGACTTACTTTTCAATTTTTTGCGATTTTCCTTCCATTTTAGCCCTATAAACGCCAAAATTTGCACAAAATTTAACGCTAATCTGGAATAAAAAAATGCAGCGCAGAGAATTTAACCAATTACTAAATACCATTTTAAGACCTGATTCTATTCAAGACTTTTGCCCAAATGGGCTACAAGTCGAAGGACGTGAACAGATTAAAAAAATTGTTACAGGTGTCACTGCTAGTCAAGCATTAATCGATGCTGCAATTGCACATGGCGCAGATACAATATTGGTTCATCATGGTTACTTCTGGAAAGGTGAAGCGCAACCTATTACCGGTATGAAAAAGCGTCGCATAGCTGCGTTACTTAATCATGATATCAATTTATTTGCCTATCATTTACCTCTTGATGTGCATCCAGCAATCGGTAATAACGCGCAATTAGCACAGCTACTTGATTTAGAAATACTCGATGGTTTGGAGCCTGTAGCAAATAGTGTCGCAGTCAAAGGGCGTTTAAAAATCCCAATGAGTGGTGAGCAATTTGCACAAAAAATATCAACAGTGCTCGCTCGTGAACCTTTAGTTAGCCTAGTACGTGATGAGCTAATTGAGACCATCGCTTGGTGTACTGGAGGTGGTCAAGGTTATATTGATTTGGCTGCTAGCCAGGGGATTGATGCCTATTTAACAGGCGAGGCTTCAGAGCAGACCATTCACAGTTCGCGTGAGCAAAAGATCGATTTTTTTGCCGCAGGCCATCACGCCACCGAACGCTATGGCATAAAAGCGCTCGGTGAGTTATTGGCTGAGCAACATGGCTTTGATGTAACCTTTATTGATATAGACAACCCAGTTTGAGTTGCCAGCTACTTCACTTTAAGTGAGTGAGATGTTAAAGCGCTTCTGGATCAATCCAGCGGCGCACACTTATCCACGTACTACCGATTACTTCATGCCAATAACTTGTGACTGCCTTTAATACTTCAACACTCGGAATATATTGTTTGTGATGAGGCCACGCTGAGAAATCGTAAAAATCAGTGGCGGCGGGAATAACATCAACGCCTTGGCTATTAAATAGATCTTTTGCTCGTGCCATGTGACTTGCCGAAGTTACCAGTGCAACTTTAAAATCAACTAGAGCAGGTGCTAAAAGCCGTGCTTCATCGGCGGTATCCATAGCCGTAGGATTTTGTTTAATACGCTGCGCATCAATACCTAAACTTATCGCGGTTTGTTGCATCAAACTACTGTTGGTCACTTTATTGTAACCGCCACCTGAAACAATAAGTTGAGCTTGTGGGTACACATATGCTAAGCGCATACCTTCGATTAGGCGGCTTTTAGCACAATTACCAAGTTGGCTATTGGCGTTAAGTTTTGGGTTAGGATTTATATCACAACCAAGTACCACTATTTTATCGAGTATCGGCTGTTTACTTGTATCAAAAATATACTTTAACTGTGAATTTGGAGCAATTATTTTTTGACCAATAAAAGGGGTACTAATCAGCAATAAACTGGTGATTGCGATTAAACCAATAAATACGCTGACTTTCTTGGTACGCAGTGCGATTAATAAGCAAACAAAGCACAGTAGAGCAAACAGAGGCAATGGCATCAGCATTGCACCGAGGATTTTTTTCAGTTCAAACATCACAGTAGCACACATAAAGGGGTTTTCTGTATGCTACTGGGTTAAACCTATTTTATCGACCGTTATTTAACTTACAGGTATTTAAAAAGTGGCGATACACTGGGTTATCTTTCATATTCTTTTTCATGGCTAAATACATTGGACGGGTTAATCCCAGTGCGCCTAATGGAATCGACTTAATGAGTCCTTGGCTTTCATATGGTGTTACTAACCAATCCGGTAATGCTGCAACCCCCATTCCGGCACTGACAAGCTGAAAAATGAGCAAGCCCTGATCTACGGTTTTCAAGGTGCCATCAAAACGTGCATTTTGAATAAAATGTTTGAAGATATCCTGACGCTCTCGTGGAATAGGGTACGAAATAATCGTCTCGTTTTTCAAATCAAGTGCCGTTACATAGGCTTTTTTCGCTAGTTCATGATCAGGAGCAACAATTAATTTAAGTTTAAAATCAAATAAATGTGCGTATTCAAGTTTATCTGGTTCACGAATGTCTGAAGTGAGTACTAAATCTAATTCATCACTGAGCAGATCAGGAATAGCGTCATAACTAAAGCCGCGCTCATAATCAACTTTGATATCAGGCCAAAAGTTATTGAATTCTTTAATTGTTGGTAATAACCAATGAAAACAAGCATGGCATTCAACACTAAGTCGTAATTGTGAAATTGGTTGATTAAGACTTTCTTTTAAACGGCATTTGGTTGCTTCAACACGCGGGAGTACTTCGCTGGCAAGTTCAAGTAATAGCATACCTTGTGGGGTAAAGCGCACCGGTTGAGTTTTACGTTCAAATAGTTGGCAATCAAGTTTGTTTTCTAAATCTTTGATTTGATGAGACAAAGCGGATTGAGTCAAAAATAATTCGCGCGCAGTATTTACCAAGGAACCGGTTTCTTTCAAGGTTGCGATGGTCTTTAAGTGTTTTACATCAATCATCTTTAATAATTCTCATGGTAAAGGTGAGTTTAACTCAGATTACAGCCATAATACGCCTTAAATTAAGATGCATCAACGTCTAGATGGCTATAAACCCCATTTTTTTACGTGAAATTTACAAATATACTATAGCATCATATTTGACAGCGTTGTCATTATATTTTTTGAGTTTGCAAAAAAATATTTCCATGAATTTACCTCAAGTTGAAACTGAGGAAGCATCAATTGTTTGATGTCAGGTATAGGTTTATGGTTTTAGCTATCTAAACAGCTGGAAGGGAATTTCAACATGGCACAATTACATAACTTAGGTTTTCCTCGCATAGGTAGAAAGCGTGAACTAAAATTTGCAGTAGAATCATACTGGGCTGGTAAAATCAGCCAAGCGCAGTTGCTTGAACAAGGTAAGACGATCCGCGCAGAAAATTGGGCTCTTCAAGCAGATGCTGGGATTGATTTATTACCGGTAGGTGACTTTGCTTGGTATGACCATGTGTTATCTACCTCTTTATTGATTGGCGCAGTGCCCAAGCGTCATCAAAAAGCGGATGGTAGCATTGATCTTGATACATTATTTCGTATTGGGCGTGGTCGCGCACCAAGCGGTTGTTCATGTGCAGCAAGCGAAATGACAAAGTGGTTTAATACTAATTATCATTACATAGTTCCAGAGCTAACTCATGATCAGCAGTTTCAACTAACCTGGACTGAGTTATTCGAGCAAGTTACTCAAGCACAAGCATTGGGGCACAATGCAAAAGTAGTATTGGTCGGCCCAGTCACTTATCTTTACTTAGCAAAATGTGCAGGTGAGGAGTTTGATAAACTTAGCTTACTTGAAAAACTATTAGCTGTTTATCAACACGTGTTCGCTAAATTAGCGCAGCAAGGGATTGAATGGGTACAGGTTGATGAGCCTATATTAGGTTTAGAGCTGACAGAAGATTATCAAGAGGCATTAAAAACAAGCTTTCGTGCACTTGCAGGTCAAGGCGTGAAGTTGTTACTTGCTAGTTATTTTGACTCAGTCACTGCCTACTTTGATGATATTGCAGGTTACCCCGTTGATGGCGTACATTTTGATTGTGTTGCAACAAATGTTGATGTTGCAAAACTAGATATATTATTAAGTACAGATCAAGTTTTATCATTAGGCGTAGTAAATGGCCGTAATATTTGGCGTACTGATTTAGAGGTTGTATTTAATAGCATAAAAGACATTGCGCTAAAGCGCGGTGATAATCTATGGCTTGCTCCATCTTGTTCTTTACTGCATACACCGGTTGATTTAGAGCAAGAAGAAAAGCTCGATGATGAGCTTTGTTCATGGCTTGCATTTGCAAAACAAAAAGGCCAAGAGTTGTCATTATTAAAAGCCGCGCTTGAAAGCAATGATAGCAGTGAGCTCGTTGCTTATTCAGCACCTATTAAAGCACGCTTAACCTCTACTCGTGTAAATAATACAGCTGTACAAAAGCGTGTAACTGCACTCACCGCAAAAGACGGTAAGCGTAATCATGCATTTTCTCAACGTATTGAAAAACAACATGCAGCACTTAATTTACCGCTACTGCCGACCACCACGATAGGATCATTTCCACAAACTCAAGTAATTCGTCAAGCACGCCGTGATTATAAAGCCGGTGAATTATCTGCGGATGATTATCAAAGGCAAATGAAAGCAGAAATTCGTTACGCTGTTGAAGAGCAAGAGGCGCTTGATTTAGATGTGTTAGTGCACGGCGAAGCGGAGCGTAATGACATGGTTGAATACTTTGCTGAACTATTAGAAGGCTTTGCTTTTACCCAGTTTGGTTGGGTGCAAAGCTACGGCTCGCGATGTGTGAAACCACCTGTAATTTGGGGGGATGTATCACGTGAACAAGCGATGACGGTTCAGTGGACAAAATACGCACAGTCGCTGACGAGTAAGAAAATGAAAGGCATGCTAACAGGTCCTGTAACTATTCTGTTTTGGTCATTCATTCGTGATGATTTAGACAAACCCACCATCGCTAATCAAATTGCACTTGCGTTACGTGATGAAGTGGTCGATTTACAAAATGCCGGTATTGATATTATTCAAATTGATGAACCTGCATTTCGTGAAGGTATGCCGCTTAAATGTAGCCAATGGCAAGCATATTTAGAATGGGCAGCGTATGCATTTAGGGTCTCAGCAAGCGGTGTGAAAGATGAAACACAAATTCATACTCACATGTGTTACGCCGAATTTAACGGTATTATTGCCGCGATTGCAGATATGGATGCCGATGTGATCACCATTGAAACCTCACGTTCTAACATGGAACTACTTGAAGCATTTGAGAATTTTGATTATCCAAATGATATTGGTCCAGGTGTATATGATATTCACACTCCGAATGTACCGGATATTGCATGGATGAAAACGTTGATCCATAAAGCCGCACGAAAAATACCGGTTGCGCGTTTATGGGTAAACCCGGACTGTGGTTTGAAAACCCGTGGTTGGGAAGAAACGCGACAAGCTCTTGATAATATGGTTAAAGCAACCAAAGAGCTGCGTGAGGAGCTGCAGTAAAGAACATCTCCTACGATGTAAAGCCCTAACAAAACTTAGTTAGGGCTTTTTTTGTTGCTCTGATTTTAGTTCATCTTCATCGGTTGGTTTTTTAAAATCCATTTTTGCTGAGTGTTTGATCAGCAAAATATTACCGATAATGATTGCCAACACTAAGATGATGATGAGTATATGCCAAATTTGCATGGTGATCTCTAATGAGTCATTTATAAGTACTCAGTGTAGCAAAGATTTCTAGGGTTAAAAACGCCTAGAAAACGACAGCGAAATAAAATCAAGACCTGGGTTTGGTCTTTTAAACCCTGCATTTGAATAGTGTAAATAACGCACCGCAGCTTTGGTTTTTCCAAAATCAGCAATAAAGCCTAGTCGGTCTTCAAACTGGTAGTGGGTACTCACATTTTTGCCGGCGAAGTGAGTGTCATTGACTAATGAAATTCCTATGCCGGCTTCGAAATACAGAGGAATACCGCGCACTGAGCTGATCAGATGTTGAAATACCGGGGACATTGCAAGGACAACATTTGTCTGATGGCTATTATCTGCGCCGTATTCCCAAATATTAATACTTGATTCTAAGTAAATATGGGTATTTTCAATTAATGATTGTAGTGCCGGAGCATGGTATTGGTATGCCAATTTTAAGCCTTTAACATCACCTTCCCCCTGAATGTAATCAATGGCATAGCCATGAGGGGAAAGTGTATAGGGCGCACCATAAGATAGTCTGCTGAACATGGAAATAGATAATAAAATCAATACAGTTAATGTTTTAAATAACATGGTAAAGCTCTTTAGATGAAAACGTTATTTACAAAATAAGGGCGTGGGGGAGGCTAATTCAAGTGGCATAAATTCACAGACTCTGTGTGTTATTGCATGAGCTTAGCTAACAATATGAAATAAAAAGATTAAATCAATTGATGCCGTGCTGGCACTAATAAGGTGCTATTTTGAGGCTTTTTAATCTCTTATGAACAGCGTAAATTACGCTACAAGATTTACTTAGGACTTATCAACAATGATTTCACTTGGTCGTTATTTATTATTAATCGCGCTAGTTTTTAGTGCTTCCTTGTTTGCGCAAACACAACAGTCACCTAATCAGTTATTAACTCAGGTAGGCGATCAGCTGTTTAGTGAAATTGGCAAAATAAACAGCCAAGGCACAGCGAGTAAAAGTGACATGGCACACATTGTTGATCAGTATTTAATGCCTAATATAGATGTTAAATTTGTTTCCTATAAATTATTAGGTAAGCACATTAAAGGTATCGATCGCCAACAAGCGACTGCATTTATAAGTGCAGTGGAGCATTACTTAACCACTACCTATGCTAGTGCATTAATGAAATATACCGGGCAAGAAATAAAATTCGAAGAGAGTAACGATGCTGCAGAGGGTGAGTTTGCCACGGTTAAGACGCAAATTATTGCAGATAATGCGCCAACGATTGACTTACACTTTAAGCTTCGCCAAGGTAAAGATGGTAGCTGGAAAGTATATGATATTGTCGCTGAAGGTATTTCGTTACTCAGTGCAAAGCAAAAAGAAGTTATTCAACGAATTTCAGAAGTTGGCCTTGACCAAGTGACAGCTGAGCTTAACAGTAAGTAATCATTTCCAAGTAAGTCTCCAACCTAAAGCACCATGCAGTGTTAACTGCATGGTGCTTTGTTATTTTCTTTTAAAATCACACGGTTTGGCTATAGCGTGTGGTTTTGGGTATGCTAGAATAAGCGCTTACATACCCACTGGTATCACTAATTTACTGGGGTACTTAAAATTATATTAAGCGCAGTGTCAGTTTGTAGTTGTTAAACTCTTTTACTGACCTTTGTACCGAGCAAGATAGACACTGGAGTTGTGTTTTTTTAATGGAAAATGTACTTATTTGGCCTAAAGAATACCCGTTATTAGTCAAAGGACTTATTGAGCAAAACGGTGCATTTATTTTAGACGCTTTAGAAGCATGGCCGGCTTGTCGCTCGACTGAAGAAGACAATGGCGTGTGTACCACTGTGCTACCGCCTATCTATTATTTAACCTGGTTAACTCCCCTTGAGCCATTTGAAGAGTGTTTTTTCCAACATATCTGTGAATATGATGAAGCCGCTCAACAGTATATTTCGGCAGCTAAAGATTACTATTTTGATAACGAGTATAGCCCAGAGAGTTTAGTGCTATTACTTTGCCAACGCCTTGAAAAATATGCAGCTGTAGCGTCACAAACAACGATAGAAACACCCGTTACGTTATTATCTCAGTTATTCTCAAAACGCTATTTTACAATCATCGAGTATGCGCTCAATGCGGGCAGTAAAATGAGTGCTGAAGATGCTTTGGCACTGTGGAAAGAAGTTGATTTTCGTGAACGTTTTAGCACCTTTATACCTGACTCAATCGATGACGTTAATGCGTTAAGTGAATTAGCGGCGAAAAAAGTTGCTGGTGGAAAGGATTATTTCACCTTATTGACCCAAGTATCACCAGATGTTGACTCAGTGGTGCTATTAGAACAAGCACTGTTGGCGCATTTGCGTTTTGACACAGCTAAACAAACGATGGCGATGCGTTTTATAGAGCAAGGTGCAACAGGCACGTTGGCGGATGAAAATGGTAAAACGGCCTTTATGTGGGCAGTTGAAAAAGGGTTTGTTAATTTAGTACAAACCTTATTAGATAAACAAGATAAAAAACAACGTGATGCCCTTGGTAACAGTGCTTTACATTATGCGGTACTAGCAAAAAATGAACCTTTGATGGTGCTATTATTGAAGTCTGGCTATGACTTTCGTGTTCGTAACTGTGATGGCTTAAGTTGTTATCGTTTAGCAGTGAGTGTTAAAGCCAGTCAGTTAGTGAAATGCTTAGAGCGTGATTTTGGTATTAAAGAATTATCGCCGGATGGACAATTTTCGCGGATCAAAAAAGTCCACGCCTTACATGCCATCGTGACTTTATTGTTGCCGCTACAGTTGTTTTTCTTTTTTGATGATTCGATTGCAATTAAAAGTGAACTGACGCTTTGCTTAACTATGTTGGCAATTGTCTGCTTCTTTTTTGCAATGAGTTTGAAGCGCTGCGCTTTATACCCTCATATTAAACACCCATGGGGGTTATTTGTACTGCGTTGTTGCTCATTGATCAGTTTAGTTGGGCAGCTAGGCTTAGCAAGTATTGTTGCATTGGCAACGTTAAGTGAAGTTGTTTAAGCTTCTTGCATGTACCGTAGACAAAAACGCGCTAATTAAGCGCGTTTTTTAGTTGTTATACCAATCGTGTTAAGTTACTGACCATTTAGCTCGCTAGAATGGTTAAATATTTAAGTCGATTGGTATTACACGCTACAGATATTTTAACCTTTCGATTTTATTACTTAGCATCATTTATTGTGGTTATTAATAAGGCTTAATAAGTGATGGGATTTTTATAGTGATCTCAGGTTATTTGAAAAGGAAGTGCTCGATAATTTTTTGTAAAAAGCCAGTTAATAATTTAGCTGTGGGGTATAAGGTAAATAAAATGCTTGTATTTTGCTGCAACTCGACGCTTGTTGTGTTTGAAATTGTTTCGCCATAATTTATGTTAAGAAAAGAGTTGATATGATCGCGACGAACTATGACTAGATTACATCTCTCCTATATTAGCAAACCAGTCTGCAATTAACAGCTACGGGCATACTATTAGTCTACACTATGGTTAATGATTATCAGGGGAAAATTGAAATTGAGACTATCGTAAGTTTAGGTACATGTGTGCGATGTATTTTTCCAGTGTTGAGTGAGCGACCTTAACTCAGGGCAAAAACCATTTAACCAGAGTTAGGTTAAGTAATAATTTGCTTTTAAATTAGCCAATTGTTGGTTAGTGTAGGTATGAATTTTATAATAACTTGAGGGTGAATAATGCTTAATGAAAAAAGTGAATTGGTTCTTAGGGATTATCTAAGTCAGCACCCTGAACTAAAAGTGGTGAGTACTGACAGCGTGATTGGTTTTATCAGTGGGTTATTGGCGTGCTCGGAATTTTATGGCGAGTCAGAAATTGCCAATTATATTGCTGATAAAAATGACCCTATTTATACCCGATTAATGACAAGCTCAGCGGAGCATGACGCAATGATCACGCTGCTGGATAATGTGACCGAGGCTCAGGTCGCGCAGCAGCATATACTGGCAAGTATTTACCCTCATGGTAAAGATGCTAAAGAGCCGAGTGAGCAACTACAACAATGGTGTGTCGGCTATTTAGCTGCTTATATGGTGAATCAAGAAGTATGGCAGCATGACTTTAACTTTTTACTCAGTGCCGATAAACAGGTCGTTGAGAATCAGGCAGATGGACAGTTATTTATTGATAACTTTGAAGCGACGCTTAATTTACTAGCCACTTTTGCGATGTGGCCAGATTCGCTCAAAGAGCATCCAGAACCAGCGGTACTTAGTGAAGGCTTTGCACTACTGTATACTGGATTAGATGAAAGTCTTACTGGCATTGCATCCATGGCATTGATGCTAGAAGATGAAAAACTGGCTTTGTGGGAAGAAGAAGGCTAGAAAACATAGTTTTAACAACCAGCATGATTTGAATAATCATGCTTTTTTTTGTTTAAAATTCAATCAAAAACATAAAAAAGAAGAAAATTTAGCTAATTTTTGCATATATCGACCATTGTCGCAGTTAAATATGTTTCTTTTTATATGTGTATGTTGCTAGGATGTTCGTCAAGGCGTCATTATGTAAATGACGCTGCATTACACTAATTATAACTTTTATGAATTTACTTGTTTATTACTGCAATCGAGTAAACAGGTGAAGAGTCAACAGGGTCGAACAACACACATGACAATACTTCGTTTAAATACATTGGCTATCGCCGTAGGACTTGCATTTACCAGCTCAGCTGTCATGGCTGAAGACGCACAAGTTCAAGCAGAAAAAAACATAGAACAAATTTCCGTTTTAGGTTCACGGGTTTCTAACCGCACAGCAACTGAATCTTCGTCACCCATTGATTTAATTGACGCTGATGATTTAAACAAAGGTGGCTTTACCGAGCTTGGTCAAAGCTTACAAGCTACAGCGCCATCGTTTAATTTTTCGCGTACACAAGTTTCTGACGGTTCCGATTTATTTCGCCCAGCAACATTACGCGGCTTACAGCCAGACCAAACCCTGGTTTTAGTAAATGGTAAGCGCCGTCATAATCAATCTATTTTTGGCCTTAATGGTACAGTTGGTGCAGGTGCTGCGGGTACCGATATGAATGCTATTCCACTTACGGCACTTAAAGGCGTTGAAGTATTACGCGATGGTGCTGCAGCGCAGTATGGCTCTGATGCTATTGCTGGGGTTATTAACTTATCACTGAATGATTCAACTGGTATAACAACTGGTTATGTACAATATAGTGAAACAGCTGAAGGTGATGGCGATACCATTTCAGCGGGTTTAAATCGCGGTTTTGATTTGGGCACAGAAGGCGGTTTTATTAATTTATCTCTTGAGTATCGTGATGCCGATGGTACTAACCGCGCAGAGCGCGATACAGGTGGATCGCTTGATGTAGAGCCAGGTACATTATCTGACAACGTTCGTTGGGGCCAAGGTAATTCGGAAAGTGAATTTACCTCGTTATTTTATAATATGGCATTGCCAATGGGCGACGGTGAGCTTTACTCGTTTGGTGGTTACTCTGAGCGCACTGCACTGGGTAACGGCTTTTACCGTAACTTTAACGAAGCATCTAAAAATGTTACTCAAGTATACAGTGATGGTTTTTTACCGCGCATTTATAACGAAGCACAGGATATTTCTATTGCGCTAGGTTTTAAAGGTGATATTAATCCAGATTGGAATTACGATGTATCGGCAGTTTATGGTGAAAACCAATATGACTTTACATCACGCAATACATTAAATGCTTCTTACGCGGCGGAGTATTTATTTAATAACCCAACGGCAAGTGATGCTGATATAGCAGCAAATGCAGGCCCAAGTGGTGGTTACTCAGGTGGTTTTAGGTTCGATCAAACAACAATTAACCTTGACGTAAATGGTATTGTGGACATTGGTCGCGGCGAACCACTCTATGTAACAATTGGTGCAGAGTACCGTAAAGAAAATTACCAGATAGTACCTGGTGATGAAGCTTCGTACGCATGTGGTTTAGCAAACATGGATACATCGTATCCATCAGTGAACGACCCTGAGCAATTTGCACAATGTGGCTTTCAAGCTTATAACGGTTTGCGTCCAGAAGCTGCAAATCAGAGCGACCGTAACAGCTACGCATTTTACGTAGATGTTGAAACTATGCTTACTGATGCATGGAACGTCAGTGGTGCACTTCGCTATGAAGATTTCTCTGATGCTGGAGATGACTTAATTGGTAAGTTAGCAACGCGTTATGAATTTAACGATGACTTTGCAGTACGTGGTGCGTTATCTACTGGTTTTAGGGCCCCTTCGCTGCAGCAAAGTGGCTATACAGCATTTACTACTAACTTAGGATCCGACGGCACGTTAACGCAATCATTTACTGCAAATACGGGCACTGCTTTCCCAAGTGCACTAGGTGTAGATAGCTTAAAGCTTGAGACATCGACAAACTACAGTGCTGGTTTTGTTTACGATGTCACAAGCGAACTTTCGTTAACGGTTGATTTTTACCGCGTAGAAATTGAAGACCGTATTACACTTGGCAGTTTATTAACGGCTGACGATGTATCGTTTAGCTCTGAGGCTGTTGCTGCTTTACAAGCAACCGGCGCTGTACAAGCTAACTACTTCTCAAACTCAGTTGATTCAACCACTCAAGGCGTTGATATAATTGCATCATATCGTACCGATGTAGAAGGCGGTAACTTTGGTGTTACTTTTGCGGGTAACTTAAACGATACTAAAATTGATGGTGTAAACGCAGCGGACGGCATTCCAGAATCGGTTGCATTTGATGATTTACAACGCAGCTTTTTTACCGACGGACAGCCTAGTGAACGAGCAACACTTACCTTTGACTACGAACGTGATGCATACACTTCAACAATTCGTTTTAATTACTTTGGCGAAACTGATGTAAAATATTTTGGTAACGACCATATATCATTACCGGGTGAGCTTTCGCCAACAGGTTCATTCAAACCAACTAGTACGGTTGAATCAGCAGTGTTAGTTGATTTAAATGTTAGCTACCAAATTAATGATATGTTTGTGCTTTCGGTTGGTGCCGATAACGTATTTGACGAAACGCCAGATGAACTAGGTGATGACGAAGTACTAAACTTTATCACCAATGGCGCATTTAAATACCCTGTACGTGCATTGCCTTATGGCTTTGATGGCAGAAGTTATTACGCAAAAGTAAGTTTTAGTTTCTAAATTTATAGTTGTTATTAAGCCCGCAAATAAGCGGGCTTTTTGATTTAAAATGCTTGTGTTTTTTTATATCAAGCATACAATCGCAAAACTTTTAAAGAGGAAAAATAAATGAGTAAACGTCGTTCTAAAGTGACTAAATCTACAACATCAGTAGATACAGGTCGGGGTGTTATTCGCGATAATGCATTAGCCGCATTAGTGACATCGAAAATTTTTAAACCACAAATTGTAGCTGCTAAAAAAGGTAAAGGTGCTTACAAGCGCAACAAAAAGCATGCAGGACAAGAGTCCTATTTAATCGCCGCTTAATGACGTTGTGATCAAATAGGGCTTTTGTTCTAAACGCTATTTTTTATAAAAAATAGCAAGCTCAGAAATTTTTATAAGACCTCGCTTAGATAATTTTTTTCTAATCGAGGTTTTTTGGTTATATAGTCTACCACCTTATTGTTTATACCTATTCACACTCACGTTTACGTTTTCGTAAAACTTGCTAGAGCCCGCGAAGATACTCACAAATAAAATGCAACCATAAATTAACCTTGCGTTCATATTTTGTATGCGAAATTACCCATTCTTTAAACTGCATGGTTTTTATTTGATGTTAAATGATGATAAAAAATATCATTTATAGTCCTTTTTGATTAATAAAATGGCTGTTTTCTATACATCACATATCCAAATTAAGTTGACGTATGAGTT
>MDTG01395743.1_pt1 | contig 13844 bp, 15 predicted proteins | sample 811421 | NCBI WGS metagenome assembly MDTG01 (sample SAMN05326645, study PRJNA326480) | marine metagenome | isolation source: seawater | place: Pacific Ocean: South East | collected 2011 | reverse complement strand
CTAAAAGATTTTGGGCCATGACCCAATATCGGCCTATCTTTAAACATTTTAATAGCAGAAATGTAATGCTGTGTATGTACATCAGAAAATATTGTTATTTGATTATCAGAAAAGTTTAAAGCATTTTTTGAAAGTAAAATAAATCTCTCATAATATTGTTTTTCATAAATAAAAGAGACACAAATTGAAATAAATATTATTCCAATAATTAAAAATTTAGTCTTAAAATTCTTTTCGATAAAAAATATATAGAAAAGAAAAGTTATTATTGAATAAATAAAAGCTGCTCTTTCGCCAGTAAAAATACATATAACAACAGTTATAAATATAAATAGATATTTAACTAATTCAAAAATTTTTTGTTTTGGATTTAAAAAATAATGTAGTGATAAAAAAATAGGAAGTATTCTAGACATGTAACTACCTAAAATACCATCTTTATTTTCTCCAAAAAAACTATTCACCTGTCCCTGATATTTACTGTATCCAGTTAAATTAGTTCCATTTATTAGTTGATACATTGAATCACATATCAAAATAATAAAACTAAAAATTATTGAAAAATAAATTAATTTTGGTGCTTCTTTATATTCTCTAAAATAAAATATTATTGATAAAGTGAAAAATAAATATCTAAAATAAAATAAACTACTCTCAAATGATAGAGATGGACTTTCTGATAGTATTGTTGAAATAATTAGAATTATATAAAAAAAAAAGAATAATAAAATAGCACCAAGAAATTTTGTATTAATTATCTCTTTGAAAAATTTTTTTTTGTATAAGATCATCAAACCAAAAATCACAAGGAAAGAGTCCGGCAAGAATGGCCCAGTAATTAGAGAGGGGATAATTAAAAATGATAATATTAATATTATTGATTTTTCTATGCTTATATTCATTTTAAGATATGAAAAAAATTATCGATAGCTAATTTGTCATACGGCACAACTTTATTAAGTTTATTAAAACTTTTAATACTAAAAAAACTATAATCATCGCCTTCTCCTAGTAAAAATTCCTTTTTAAAATTTTGGATGGAATTTATTTTATATACATAGAATCTTCTTTTTATAATTAAATTTTTTATTGGTATTGTAAAATCGACATTCATTAAATATCTGAAATTAGATTTTTTTAAATTTATATTGGTCTCTTCTTTAAACTCCCTTATAATAGCTTTTTCATAGCTCTCGCTAACATTTAAAGCGCCTCCAAAACATCCCCAGAAACCAGGGTAATAAATCTTTGGATTATTTGATCTTTTTTGAAGCAAAACTTTTTTTTTATAATATGGAATTATTGCTGATGCATTATTAGGGTTTTTCCCAATAGGACTAGACATCAATGATACTTTCTAATGACTTTAATGTTTTAATTCTATAATTAGTTTTCATTCCTAAACTATAATCAATACTACTTCGCATCAAATGAATAGATTTTATTTTAAAATAATTTGCTAGTTTAATATCTCTCCAAGTATCTCCTACTAAGTATGAGTCTTTTAAAGCAATATCATATTTAGATAGTATCTTTTTTATTAAGCCAGGTTTGGGTTTATAGCAATTACACCCTTTATCCATTTCTAAACATTCACAAGTATAAATTCCATTTATTTTGATAATCTTTTTAATTTGCATGTTGATGTAATTATTAAATTTTTTTGTTTGTAGACCTTTTTTAATATCAGGCTGATTTGTTATTATAAAAATTAGATATTGATTTTTAAATTTATTTATAACTTCAAGATCTTTATAAATTTTTAATTCATTAATTTTATATGGTGGCCTAGTTTTCTTTAAATTATTTTTAGGTATAGCTTTATTTAGAACCCCATCTCTATCTAAAAATATTGCTGGCTTTTTCAATTTATAAAATTACTAATTGACTCATATACAGACATGTCAAGATTTTTTAATTCACGTAAGTAAAGATTTTTAAAATTTTTTTTCGTCAAATACTTATTTTTTGAAAAAATATTATCAATGGATTTATCATGATAATTTAAGATATTCTCCTTTTTGTAAAATAAATTTCTTTTTTTAGAATTTAAACTAGCAATAACAAATAAAGGATCTTTTCTATAATAAATCCTATCAAATAGATCATTTTTATTTATATAGTTTAAAACCGTTTCAACAAAATTTTCAATTCTAGAAATAGATTTTTTTACTTCATTTCTATCATTGTTTTTAGTTTTTAGTGTGAATGTGTTAGAGACATTTTTATAATGAATTGGATATGCGTTTTGAAGTATCCAAGTTGCAACATTTAAATGTGTCATTTTTACTTTTGGAAGTAATATGGCATCTCTTTCAAATAAGCTGCAAAACATCATTTCATCTGAGTTTTTTGGGTAATAAATTTTCAAATTTTTATCTACTGCAAAATCAAAAAAATCTTCGTCAAAAGAAATATTTGAAGACTTAAAAAGTTCTCTATTTTTAACCGATATTTTTATTAAAGTTGGATGCAAATGAAAATTCTTAAATATAGCATGATCTTTCTTAATTATTGATAAATTTGAAGCATGATTAAATCTCTTTGTATCTAATTCACAAGCTTTTACTATTGGATGCAGATATTTAAGTATAATTTTCTCAAAGTTTTTTAAAACATAATTAAAACTATTTGTATTGATTTGTTTTAATATTTCTTCTTCAATTACTTGTGGACAATAAGTATAAAAAATATCGTAGTCTTTTAAATTTTTAAGAATGTTTTTTATTGAACCAATTTTAAAAAGAAAATCTGGATACAAAAAAAAAATATAATCAGAGGATATATTATCTATAATTGAGATTGTTTGAAGACTTCCTAAAAGTTTATATTTATTTTTTCTATCAAAATATTTACGTAATTTATCAAATTCTTTAATTTTTAAATTACAAAATTTATTTAAATGTTTATATTTAATAAAGTTGTTTTGGATTTCTTGAAAACTCTCCTGAGTTGTATAAAATTTAAAAATAATATCAAATTTATTAAATAATTTTGGACTTTCACTAATTTCAATATCAATATTTTTTAATAATAAGTTACATAATCTTTCAATATATTCTTCACCCCATACAAAAAATACAAAAACAATTTTTTTTCTAGGATTTCTCATTTGTAATATTTTTTAAATATAAATATAAATATTGCCTTCTTCGAATACGAGTCATTGACCTAACTACTATTTGATCTAAATTATATATTCTTAAAATAAACTTGGGCATCTTCAGGCCTAGAAAAAGAAATTTGTTAGCGATCTTATCATAAATAATTCTTGCTACTATATACTTATAAATTTTTAATAATTGAAATGTTAAATTAGGTATAATTAGTGAAATTTTTACTAGCATTAAAGAAGAACCTTTTAAAAATGTATCCATTGATAAATCAATATACTTATTTGTATTATATATTCTCTTTGCATAAAATCCTAAATGGCTTACGAATTTAAGTGAAAATGTCATAAAATTATTTCTAATATAATGTGGGTAATTGTCGTAAATAGTTGTTCCTACAAAATAAGTACTATCTCGCTTAAGTGAAAAAATATCCTTTTTTATTTTTTTAAAAAAAGGTTTATTAGAATAAAAGATAAAATCATTATTTATTTTTTGAAATTTATCCTTATTTCCAAGTAAAAGCTGCCTTATTTTTTTAGAGGAATTTGAATGAAAATCATAGATTTCTCTTAATCTTAACGATTTTATGAAGATTATATCATCACAGGAAAAATTTTTTTTCAATGTTATCATTGAACAATCGTGTGTTTTAAACATTTTCACAATATTTTTTGTGGACTTTAATTTTACATTATCTAAAAGTATTAATGATGATGCATAATTTAAGTATGCAATATCAGAAGCAAAATTAAATTTTTTTTTATTATCTTCTTTTTTATTGAAGAATTCAAAGTAATAAACGTTTTTAAAAAAAAACTTATATTCATTAGCTGCGTTAAAATCTAATCTGAGCTTTCTAATGAAAAAAGCAAAATTTTTTTTTTTATATTTTTGGTAACTTACAATTATTAATTTATTATTTAATTTTTTATAATTTAGTTTTTTAAAAAAATCTAAATAAGGCAAGAGTTTTTCTTTTAATACCTCGCCTTCTTTGAGGCTCAATATATAAATACTAGATTCAAGCAAAACAATAAATCAGCTATGCTTTAAATTTAAATGAAGTATTTTCCTGAAGTAAAAGATTATTATTTTCTTTGACCCACTTTATACAATCATCTAAACCCTCATCAAATGTGATATTAGGTTTCCAATTCAGATTTTTCTTAATCTTATTGCTATTAACCCAATAAATTTTATCTTCAGTTTTCCTACCAGGTACTATTTTTACAAAATCATTAAATTCTAAATCTAATTTTTGGGATATCTTTTGTACTATTTCTTTCATAGTAATCGGTTTATCAACTCCAGCATTATAAATTTCACCATATTTTTTTGATTTAAGTATTTTCAAAATTGCACTAGCTAAGTCGTCAGCATGCATAAATGATTTCATAGCTTTACCACCACCTTCAAGCGGAAATTTAATACCATTCAGGCCATTTAAGATTGCTTTAGGTATAATTCTGTACATCAATTGAGTAGGTCCATAACAATTACAAGGTCTAATGATATTAACTGGAAATTTCAAATGATTATATAAAGTTAATAAATGTTGATCGCATGATAGTTTTGAGACTGCGTATGGACTAGTTGGATTTGGAAGATCTGTTTCTAATGCGGGTTTTTTAGTGGCCCCATAAATTTCTGATGAACCAATTTGTAAGAATTGATCTAAATAATTTTTATTATACAAATATTCACATATTTTAGTTACCGCAGTCACATTGGTATCATAATATCTATATGATTTTTCCCAAGAAGTTGCATAAGCTAATGCTGCAAAATTAACGATATAATTTGGTTTAAAGTTTTCAATAATTTCTAACAACATATCATTTTCAAAAGTCATATGAAGTTGGATATATTTATAATTTTTGAAATTTTTACTTGTAATACCTAAAGTAAAATGATCATTTTTTTCTGGGCTTCTGCCTACAGATATGACCTCATTATTATCATTATGAACTAACCTCCTAATAAGGTGAAGAGCAAAGACACCAGCTCCACCTATGATTAAGTATTTTTTTTTATCTTTTTTCAATTTAAATATCCTTCCATAATACTTTTATTCAAAAAGGTCCTTTAAAATCATTGATTGGTACATCTGCAGAGGATCTTTTAATTATACTATCGATATCATTCAATATTTTTAAACTTTTATCTTTTTTAATATGAAGTAGTTTGAATATATTTTCAGCTATTGATAAATAATTTGGATAAACATTTTTAATAAATCCTCGAGAGCTTGGGACAGGGTGATCAGGTAGCCCCATTCTAATCGGCGGGAGTTTTAAGTTTAATCCTTTTTCAAAAACTCTAGATAGAATTTCAGAGTTAATACCTTGCTTTAATTGACCCGAGTCAACAATCAAAAGCCTCCCTGTTTTTTTTAATGATGTATAAACAGGATCTATTTCTAAAGGATTTAATTTTCTTAGATGAAGATGGTCAATAGAGATACCAAATTTCTTAAATATTTTTATTAAAGTATAAACTTCTGATGAATGATATCCATTAGAGATTATGCTTAAGTCTTTGCCTTCACTTAACTTTTTTACAGCATTTATCTTTTTGGATAAATTTATTTTCCATGGATTAAATTTTTCTAAATTATAATGACACCACCTATGCTCAATGAAAATTACAGGATTATTATCATTTATAGCTTCAGCTAATAGTTGACATCCTTCTGATGGAAATACAGGCATAAAAACTTTTAAACCAGGTATAGATGAGAAAACAGACTCAAGACTTTGTGCATGAACAGGCCCTTGACCCCAGCCTCTACCAACAACCATTCGAAATACAGTTCTAGACATATGTTGCCCATTGCTTCCATAGTGAATTTTGGCTGCATTATTAAATATTTGCTCTAATGCTAGCAGTGAAAATTCTACTCTTTGCATATTTACAACAACTTTGTCCCCTAAAATTGAGGAACCAATTGCAGCACCTGTAAAACAATTTTCACTCAAGGGCATTTCTACTACTCTTTCTTTACCAAATAATTTAGTTAAACCCTTTGTTGTTTGAAACATTGCTGAATTATCATCAATACCTTCACCATATAATATGATTTTCTTATCTTTTTTCATAAGTCTTTCTAAAGTAATTCTTAAACTTTCAGATAAAGAGTAAGTAGTTTTATTTTGCATATGAATATTTTGAAGCATCTTTAGATTTAGGTAGAGGAGATTTAAGAGCTAAGTTGAAAGCGCTCATTACCTTGCTATGTATCTTAGAACTTAATTTAATAAGGTATTCTTGTTTTATGATATTATTTTTCAGCATAAATTTTTCAATATGAGCAATAGGGCATTTTTTCAACCAATGGTTTAACTCTTTGTTATCTCTGTACTTTAAATGGTCATCTGAGTTAGGACCACAATGTTCAACAAATCTATAAGTGTCAAGTTGCAATAGATAAGGTTTAGACTTTCTCACCTCTTTAATAACTTTTTTAGCGTTAGTGAAAGTATCAATAAAATTATTTCCATCACATCTTGCGGATTCAATTAAATTTGAATTAGCAAATCTAGTAAAATTATCCGAAGCCTGCCTATCTTTAATATGAGTTTGAATTGAAAAAAAATTATTTTCGACTACAAAAAGAATTGGAAGTTTAAATACAGATGCAAAGTTTAAGGACTCATGAAAACTTCCCTCTTCAACAGCTCCATCTCCTAAAAAACTCACAACAATTGAGTTTTTTTTTAATCTTTTAATATTCATTGCAACACCTATAGCTAGAGGAATAGCACTACCAACTATCGGAAAACTACCTAAAAAATTCACAGAGTCATCTTGAAGATGCATTGAGCCACCTCTTCCTCCAACACAACCATTAGCTTTACCATGAATCTCACATATCATAGAATTCAGGTCACCACCTTTTGCAAGATAATGGGCATGGCATCTATGGTTACTAAATATATAGTCATTCCTTTTTAAGTTTTCACAAACACCAACTGCTGCAGCCTCCTGACCAATAGATAGGTGCACAGGACACCGCATAAGTTGATCTTTGTAATATCTAAACGCAATTTCATCTTCAACTGCTCTAATCATTTTCATTCTTGAATGACCTTTAATTATATTTTTATTATTAATCATAGTTTTGTAGTAATCCTAAAAGTAACAGATATTAACCAACTGGGAAGTAAAAATCTAATTTTTTTCCATGTGTGGTATTTTATAGATCTAAATAACCAACTGAGGTTCAAAATTTTATTTTTATATTTAAAAGTTTCAAATATAGCTTTTGGTGAAATCTCATAAAGTAGATTGGCTTTAATCAAATTAGAAAATAATTTTTTTTTCAATTTATGAATTAATTCAATTTCTCTATAAATATAAATATTCTTTTTTATTTGGCCAAATTGACCTTTTCTAAATACATATTTTGATAAATAACCAGGTGTATAGCAAAAACCATTATTGAATGACATATAGTATAAATTTAGCATATCACACCTATCTCCATACAAGTCATTAAAAATATTATCTTTTAAGAAAAAACTTGTACGAAAAAAAATACTATTATGATAAATTTTAAATTGATATTTTTTAAAAATATCTAAAACTTCTTTAGAAGTATAACTTTCTTTAATCAAAAAATTATATCTTATTTTAATTTCTTTGTGCGTCTGTTCATTTAAACAAACTAGATCCGAAAAAATATAAGGTTTCTTATTATATTTTTTTAAAACTTTTAAACTCTTCAGAGCTAATTCCGGATCCATAAAATCATCAGTAGAAGAAATTCTAAAAAATTCACTTTGTAGAAATTTAAAACCTTTATTAATTGATTTAATTGGTCCTAAATTAGTACTATTTCTTAAAAATATGATTTTAATTTTTTTATTAATTATTTCTCTAATTTTTTTTTTGAGATTTTTATCTTTATTACAATCATCAATAAAAATTAAATTTTTTGGTAAAAGATGCTGATTATTCACCTGTTTTTGAAATCTAACTAAATATTTTTGATCGTTAAAAAAAGGAATAATTAAATCATATTCCATACACTAATTATTTTTATAAAAATTACTTATTTTTTCACAGACAAAATGTATATCATCTTCACTTAAATATTGATGATGGGGCAGAGCTAGAACTTTTTTACAAATTTTTTCTACATTCGGTAGTTTTATTTTACTTCCATAGTAATTCTTATAAGCTTTATGTTTATGTAATGGAGTACCATAGTAAACCATAGATTGAATTCCCTGTTCTTGTAGGTATTTTTGTAGCTTATCTCTTTTGTCACTTTGAGTTATAAACATAACATATGGATTTAATTCTCCTGGTTCATCTGAGGGAATAATAATTCTTTCACTTTTAGAAAAATAATTTCTATAAATGTTGATATTTTTGTTTCTAATTTTTATATTTTCTTTTAATGATTTTAATCTGTAAGACAAAACCACAGCATTAATGCTGTCAAGCCTTGAATTCAGTCCGAATATTGTAACATTATCTCGAGATTTTAATCCATGGTTTCTGTATAAATTTATTTTATTCATAAGTTTTTTATTATTTGTTGTTAAAAACCCAGAGTCGCCGATACCATTTAAATTTTTTAGTGGATGTGCAGAAAAACAAGCAATGCTTGAATATTTACCTGCCTTATAATTATCTTTAGTTGCACCAATAGATTGAGCAGCGTCTTCAATGACAATTAATTTATGTTTTTTAGCAATTGAATTTATTTTTTTCATATCACATATTCTTCCAGTCCAATGTACTGGAATTATTGCTTTAGTTTTTTTTGTAATCATGTTTTCTATAAGATTTTCATCAATATTTAAATCATTCTTAATATCAACTAATTTTGGGATAGCTCCAACATGATGAATCGCACCTATAGTAGCAATAAAAGATTTTGGAGTAGTGATGACCTCATCGCCTTTGCCTATACCTAGAGACCATAAAGCCATTAATAAGGCATCTGTCCCTGAATTGAGTCCAATTGCAAATTTTTGATTTTGGTATTTAGCAATTTGTTGTTCAAAATCGCTAACCTCTTTAGTTAATACTAAGTTTCCAAGCTTTAATTGATCATCAATAATTTTTAAAAGATCAGTTCTTTCTTTTTTATATCTAAGTTGTAAATCAATCAGAGGTATTTTTGTTTTTACCATAAAATCTAGATCTTATTTATTACGAAACCATAATCAATTATTTTATTGAATATATTAATCTAAAGTGTAGAAATTAAAAAAAATGAGAGTTCCATATAACTATTTACCATTTGAATTTAACAGCAAAAGTACAAAAATTATTTTTAACAAATGGAAAAAACTTATTAAAACAACTGATTTCACATTAGGGTCTTTTGTTAAGCAATTTGAGGAGAAATTTGCAAAATATATAGGAGCTAAGTATTGCATAGCCACTAATAATGGTACTGATGCTCTTATTTTATCTCTTAAAGCAGCAGGTATCAGCAAAGGAGATGAGGTAATAACTGTTACAAATTCATTTTATGCGACAACTGGGGCAATAGTTGCTATTGGTGCCAAACCAGTTTTTGTTGATTGTGATAACAGATATCAAATTAATATTGATGAGATTGAAAAATTTGTTACAAAAAAAACTAGAGCTATTCTACCCGTTCATTGGGGTGGAGCCTCACCAAATATGCTTGCTATAAACAAAGTTGCAAAGAATCATAATTTAATTGTTATCGAAGACGCTTGTATGGGTATAGGTGCCAAAATTAATGGCAAATCTCCAGGTACATTTGGTCTAGTCGGAGCTTATAGCATGCATCCTCTTAAATCTTTAAATGTTATGGGAGATGGAGGAATGGTTGTTACTAATAATCTGTCTATCTATAAATGGATGCTTAAATACAGAAATCATGGAATGATTAACAGAGACTATATAGATTTTTGGGGTGTAAATTATAGGATTCAACCTCTTCAGGCAATTGTAGCCATGGAATGTCTAAAAAAATTAGACAAAGTAATTAAACTAAGGAATAAAAATGCAAACTACTATGATAAAAAACTAAAAAATCTTAATCCTCATATCGTCATACCTGAAAGACCAAAAGGCTATCTTGAAACATATGCTCTTTATATGGTTTTATGCGAAAAAAGAGATAAGTTACTTAAATTCCTATCAAAGAATAATATTGAGTGTAAAATTCATTATCCTGTTCCATTGCATTTACAGAAGGCCTCAAAAAAATATGGTTATAGAGAAGGTATGTTTCCAATTTCTGAAGATCAAGCCAAAAGACTATTGACAATACCCGTTCATCAATTTTTAAATAAAAGTCAATTAAATTATGTTGTTAATTCTATTGCAGAATTTTATAGCTAATTATTTTTTTTAAAAAATCTCTCAATCAAGTCAAATTGTTTAATCAAAAATAAAAGATCATTTATAATGTTAACAAACATTGAAAGGATTAAAAAAATCAAAAATAAATACATTATAGTTCTTAAGGTATTAGATAACTTTTTTTTTCTTAAAATAATAAAAATAAGTATTATTAATAAACAAAAAAATCCAACCTCTAATATTTTTCCTATTATAAATGGTCTAAATTCTTGATTAAGAATGACGCTTAAAATTTCAATCAATTAGGTACTAATTATCTTCTAAATATTGTGGTGATTGATAAAACTCTATTCCCTTAGGAACATCTTCGTAAAAACTCATTTTTCCTTTTTTGAGTAAGATTAGTTTATTACATTGGTTTTTGATAAACTCTAGATCATGTGATGCAAAGATAATTATTTTTGCAGAACCTAGTAAGCTATTCAAAATTTCACCAGCTTTAGTTTTGAAGCTATAATCTCCTGTGTAAATACCTTCATCCATTAGTAATATCTCTTTTCTAATCATAGAGGAGATAGAAAAAACTAATCTTGCTTGCATGCCTGAGGAATAATTTTTCACTGGTAAATTTAGAAACTCACCTAATCCAGAAAACTCTGTTACCTTTTCTATTATATTTGAGTCTTTGACTTTAAAACCAAAGTGAAGACACAATATTTTTATATTTTCGTAACCTGAACATTCAGGTGAGAGCATTAAGCCAATATCCATTAGTGAAGCCATTGAGCCCTCTAAAGATAATTCTCCTTTAGTAGGATGATATATTTTATTTATTAATCTCAGTAATGAGGTTTTCCCAGATCCATTATGACCAATTAGTCCAACTTTATCGCCATCATTGAATTCAAAATTTATGTTCGATAAAATATATGAACTTACTGTTTTATCTTCTATTTTCTTTTCTGAACCTACTAAAGAGTCACTATAGTTAGAGGTATGAAATAATCTATCCGTTTTACCTAAGATAGGTATTGCTAAATCTACATTGGATGCTTTGATAAATGCCATAAACTACTGCCAAAAAATATAAAACTTCTTGTATCTCCTATTTATCAAAAAACATAGTAAAGATGAAAATATTGTAAAAGAAATACTAACCAAATAAGTTAATTTATCAATTGGTAAACCAAGCAAAGGCTGTCTTACTGTTTGAATAAGATGAAACAATATATTTATATCAATTAACAAAACCCTTAGACCAGTTAATACATCTGGCATCCAAAATATCGGAGTCATTAGAAATAATAAATAAAAAATATTTTTTATAATTAAAATAAAGTCTCTAAACCTTAAACATAAAAAGCCAATCAAAATACTAAAATTTATTGAATTGATAAATAATATGAAAAAACCATAAATAATAAATAAGCTATTTAAGTTTATATCTATTTTGAAAATTAAAATTATTGGGATAGCTACTATTAAATTATGAGAAAATATGATTACATTTTTGAAAATATTTATTAGTGAAAATTTAAATGGAGATGTTCTTATATTCAATAAAATTGGTGATAAAAAAATAGTCGTAGATTCATCTACAGTGGTGAGTATATAATTCCACGTAATAATTCCAAATCCAATCCAAGGAACCATTTTCCCCATTGGCATCCCAAATAAAGAATAAGAGACTATACTTAGCCCACTAATTAATATCAGTGTGTTAAGAGTAATCCAGAAAGGACCAAGGGTAGATCTAGAATATTTTGATTTAATTTCATACCAACCTAGAAGCCAAGTATCATGAACAAAGTTTGTTAATTTTTTGAAATCAGACAAGTTTTAATGTATTAAGTATTTAATTATTATGTATCAAAAACTGAACTTATTAGAAAGCGATAAAAGTGTCAAACGTAATATAAAATTAAGAACTGGAAATAAAGAGGAATATAGAGAGAAAGCTCTAAAATTTGAAAAAGATTATTTTGATGGTGACAGAAATACAGGCTACGGTGGATATTATTACGATGGGAGATGGGTTAAAATTGCAAAAAAGCTAATCGATATTTTTGATTTAAAAAGAGGTTCTAAGTTTCTTGATGTAGGTTGTGCTAAAGGCTTCTTACTATATGACTTACATAAGGAAAATAAAGAAATTGAACTTCATGGAATTGATATTTCAAAATATGCAAGAGAAAATGCACCTGAGAATATTAGAAATAATATTAAAATATCAAATTGTAAAAAACTTGATTTTCAAGACAATTATTTTGATGCGGTCGTTTCAATTAATACAATTCATAATTTAGATTTGGATGACTGTAAAGTAGCATTAAAAGAAATCCAAAGAGTTTCTGCTGGAAAATCTTTTATCCAAGTAGATGCATACAGAGATGAAGAAGAATTAGAAATATTTAAAGATTGGATGTTAACAGCTAAAACTTATTTAAAACCCAATGAATGGTTGGAACTGTTTGATGAAATAGGTTATACAGGTTATTATTACTGGACGATTCTAACAAAAGATGGAACAGTCATTTAATTCAAAATACACAAAAGAATTTTTAAGTTCTATATCTAAGATTGATCTTTTTAAATTAGATAATGCAGTCAAAATTTTAAAAAAAGTTCAAAAAGAAAGAGGTAGATTATTTATTTTAGGTGTAGGTGGAAGTGCAGGCAATGCCTCACACGCTGTTAATGATTTTAGGAAACTTTGTTCAATTGAATCATATTGTCCAACTGATAATATTTCTGAAATTACTGCAAGAACAAACGATGAGGGCTTTGAAAATATATTTATACAATATCTTAAATTATCAAAACTAAACTCTAAAGACTCGATTTTGGTACTATCTGTCGGCGGGGGTAATATAAAAAAAAAGGTATCTGTAAATTTAATAAGTGCTATTAAATATGCAAAGAAAACTAAATCAAAAATAATCTCTATAGTTGGGAAAAAAGATGGTTTTGCTGCGAAAAATTCAGATTGTTCTATTATAATTAATACTGACCATTGCCCTGAGTTTGTAACTCCAATTTCTGAAACGGCCCAAGTTTTTGTATGGCACTTATTAGTCACGCATCCTAGCTTAAAAACTAATAAAACTAAGTGGTAGAGTTTATTAAGCAATATGCTTTTTAATTCATATACATTTATTATTTACTTCTTACCAACAGTATTTTTTTTATTTTATATAACAAAGAAAAACTTTATTAAATATCTATTTATTTTATCTTCATTAATATTTTATTCCTATAGTAGTAGTTTCCAAGATACTATAGCTTTAATTATTTTAATTTCTCTTAACTATATTTTTTATATATACAGAGCATCCATTAATAAAAAAATTTATTTTCTAATTATATTATTTATTAATTTAGGATTTTTGGGTTACTTTAAATATACAAATTTTATTTTAGAAAATTTCAATT
>MDTG01388705.1_pt1 | contig 13845 bp, 12 predicted proteins | sample 811421 | NCBI WGS metagenome assembly MDTG01 (sample SAMN05326645, study PRJNA326480) | marine metagenome | isolation source: seawater | place: Pacific Ocean: South East | collected 2011 | reverse complement strand
ATCAAAGGGTAGGTTATTAATTTCTTGATTTAATTGCATAGTTATTGTTTTATTCAGCGTTATCTAAAAAAGTTTTAAGTGATTGAGTAAATCTTTCAAAGATTGTTGTTCTTTCAACTTTTTCAGATTCACTTTCAGAATTATTTTTATTTATTTCACCCTCATTATTATCCTTATTATTTTTTTTAACTTTTGTTGAATTCATTACTAATCCTACTGCTGTAGCATACATTGGACTAGAAATTTCAATTGAATTATTTCCTGCAAGATGCTCACTTGGATAACCAAGTCTTGTGTCCATTCCAGTAATATATTCAACTAATTGCTTAAGATGTTTAAGTTGACTCCCTCCACCTGTAAGAACAATTCCTCCAATCAACTTCTTTTTTTGTTCTTCATGCCCATAGTTTTTTATTTCAATATAAACCTGTTCAATTATCTCAACAACTCTCGCATGAATTATTTTAGACAAATTTTTCAAGGTAATTTCTTTTGGATCTCTTCCTCTTAAACCTGGAATAGATACAATTTCATTTTCTTTATTTTCTCCTGGCCATGCTGAACCAAACTTTATTTTTAGAAGTTCAGCTTGTTTCTCAATAATTGAACATCCTTCCTTAATATCTTCAGTAATTACATTTCCTCCAAAGGGGATTACAGATGTATGCCTTATTATACCATCTTTGAAAATTGCTAAATCTGTTGTGCCTCCACCTATATCAATTAATGCAACTCCAGCTTCTTTCTCTTCTTGACTTAAAACAGCATCTGAAGAAGCAATTGGTTCAAGGGTGATTCCTTCAAAATCAATTCCAGCACTTTTAATACATCTAGCTATATTTTTAATTGAAGATACTTGTCCAACTACAACGTGAAAGTTTGCTTCTAATCTTCCTCCAAACATTCCAATAGGTTCTTTTATTTCTCCTTGACCATCAACTTTATATTCCTGAGGAAGGACGTGAATAATCTCTTCGCCTGGAAGCATAACTAATTTATAAACTTGATTTATAAGTTTTTCTAAATCATCTTCATCAATAACTTGATCAGAATTTGCCCTAGTGATATAATCACTATGCTGTAAGCTTCTAATATGTTGACCTGCTATACCAACAATAACTTTATCAATTTTTTCTGCTGAATCTGCCTCTGCTTCACTTATAGCAGACTGAATAGATTGAATAGTTTGGGTTATATTATTAACAACTCCACGATGGACCCCCAAACTTTTAGACTTACCAATTCCTATAATTTTTAACTTATTATACTCATTTAATGAACCAATCATTGCAACAATTTTGGTTGTTCCAATATCTAATCCAACAAATAAATTATTACTTTCCATTTTATCTCTTTTCAACAATTACCTGACTTTTAAAATTTAAATTAATTGAACTTATATCATTTAAAATACTATCATTTAATACTGATTTATAAAAAACCTTGTAATTTTTAAGACGAATTTTATATTGATCAAAACCTTTCATTTTTATTACATAAGAAAAATTCCTTACATGAAATAAAAGATTATTATCAATTACTTCTAATCCTGTTATATGAGTGTTTAAAAAATTATCGTTTTTTAAAAAACTCCCCAATGAACCTAAACTTACATAATCACTAGGATTAACACTGCTAATAATTAAAGGAATACGTTCAGAAAAAAGATTAGATAAAGGCATTTTATCACCATTTGTATCAATATAATATTCTCCATTTAAAACTCTAAAGACTGGTTTCCTTTCTACAATTTTAATTCCAAGTTCACCAAGTAAATTCATAGAAACTTCAGCAAAATCTATAAATGCATTATCATTAATTATTTCTTCTATTTTTTTCAAATTTAAATTTCTTTTTAAAAGAGCAGAAGAATTAGAATCAGTTTGTTTTAACAATTTATTAACCGATTTAACAGAGATAAATTTAAGGTCAGAATTCATATAATTAATCCTATCAAAATTGATATTTCTATCTCCATTCTTAACAATACTAAATGCCGTTAAGCCGCTAACTAATAACAACAGAATCAATATTTTAAGTATTCTAAAATTCATTTTTAAATTAGTATTGCATTCTTTATTTTTTCCACTTCATTAGAAATATCTCCAGCACCCATAACAACTATTACATCAGCATCAGAATTAATTATATGATTCTTTAATTCTATTTTTTGAAGCAATTTTTTATTATTATTATTTATTTTATTTAATAATTTATTTGAATTGATATCTTTAATGGGCTCTTCTCTTGCTGGATATATATCTAATAAAACTATCTCATGAAACATTGAAAGAGATTTTGCAAATTCATCCATAAAATCTCTTGTTCTTGAAAAAAGATGAGGTTGAAAAATAGCCATGATTATTTTTTCAGGATATAGTGAAAAAATAGCATCTTGAATAGCGCTAATTTCTTTAGGATGGTGAGCATAGTCATCAATTAATATTTTTGGAGACCTTAAAACATAAGTAAATCTTCTTTTTACTCCACTAAAAGTTCCTAAAGATTTTTTTAAATCAGCATCATGAATTTTTAAATTTTTACAAATTGCAAAAGCAGCCAAAGCATTAGAAGCATTATGCTTTCCAGGCATTTCAAATTTTATGTTTTCACATTTTCCATTCTTATACAAAATATCAAAAAAAGAGGAATCATTAATATTTTTATAGTTTGCAATCGAATAATCTGCATTTGAGTCAAACCCATAGCTAAAACCATCAATCCCTAAATCAAAATTTTTAAAAAGCATACCATCTTTTTCTAAATTACTAGCAAATTCATTAAATGAATTTTGCAGTTCTTTTTTCGAATTATAGATATCTAAATGATCCATATCAATAGATGTAATACATGCTATATTAGGTTTTAATGTTAAAAAAGATCTATCAAATTCATCTGCTTCAACTAGAATTATATCTTGTCCTTTTTCTATATAGTTAGTATTGTAATTTTCAGAAATTCCTCCAACAAATGATGTAAAGCTTATATTATTTTCGTATAGAAGATGGGACAAAATAATAGAAGTAGTCGTTTTACCATGAGTACCTGCAATTGCAATACAAAATTTGTTTTTAGAAATAAGTCCTAAAACTTCTGATCTTTTAAGAAGCTTATACTTGTTTTTAATAAAAAAGTCTAATTCAATATTATCTTTGCTAATTGCTGGAGTATATATTATTAAAGTATCTTGTTTATTTCTAAATTCTAATGGGATTTCAGAAATTTTTAAATTATAATGAATAAAAGCCCCACGATTTTGAAGATTGATAGTCAAATCTGTCTTAGTTTTATCATAACCTCCAACAGTTTTACTTTTATCTAAAAAATATAAAGCAAGGGATGACATTCCTATACCTCCAATGCCTATAAAATATATTTTAGTATAGTCTTCTATCATTTTTCTAAAAATAATTTTATTTGTTTTACTATATCTTTAGTAGCATTAGGTTTCGCCAATAATTTTATTGATTCTGAAAGTTTAGCACTAAAATTAGTGTCCTTAATTATTTTATTAAATTCATTAAAAAACTTTTCATTTAAATCCTTTTCCTTAACCATAACTGCAGCGTTATTTTCTACAATATTTAAAGCATTTTTAGTTTGATGATCCTCTGCAAGATTAGGCGAAGGAATAAAAAGAACTGGTTTTGCTACAATACATAATTCAGAAATTACGCTAGCGCCCGATCTAGAAATAATAAAATCTGCTGAGCTATATACACTATTCATGTTTTTTATAAATGCAAATACTTTAACATTTTCTGAATTATATTTTTTGTAGATATTGAAATAAAGATTTCCACATTGCCAAATTATCTTTAGTTTATTCTTTTGAAAAAAATGTAAATTTTTAGAAATAAATTCATTTATTTTTCCAGCACCCAAACTTCCTCCTAGAATTAATAATACTTTATTTGGATAACTAGATTTAAAAAAAACTTCAGATTCATTATCATTGTTTTTTAAATCATGAATTTCATTTCTTACAGGATTGCCAGTGAATAAAATTTTATTACTTGGAAAATATTTGTTCATGTTTTTATATGCAACACAAATTAAATCAACAGATTTAGATAATATTTTATTAGTAATTCCTGCATATGAATTCTGTTCTTGAATTAATGTTGGTATACCTAATTTAGAAGCAATAAATAATAATGGGCCACTTGCAAAACCGCCTGTACCTATTACAAAATCTGGCTTAAATTTCTTAATAATAAAATAAGATTTTATAAGGCTATGTAATATTTTGAATGGTATTAAGAAATTTGAAAAATGTAATTTTCTTTTAATTCCACTAATCCACAGACCTTCAATCTTATAACCATGTTCGGGAATTTTCTGCATTTCCATTCTATTACTAGATCCAACAAATAATATTTCAAGTGAATTAAAGGTTTTACACAGTTCATCAGCAATAGATAATGCAGGATAAATATGACCGCCTGTACCTCCTCCTGAAATTAAAAATTTATAATTCTTCACCTAAAATATTTAAAGGGTTATTATTATCAATCACATCTATATTATCTTTGCTTACACTAACACTTAAAACTATTCCAAGTGCTAAAAATGTCATCCAAATTGATGTTCCACCAGTACTAATTAATGGCAATGGCTGACCTGTTACGGGGAAAAGCTGTACTGCTACTCCCATATTTATATATGCCTGAAAAATTACTGGTAACCCAACTCCTAAAGCAAGTAACTGACCAAAAACAGTTTTTGATTTATATGAAACTATTATTATTCTGAATAATAGCCATGTATAAAGTAATAATATTCCTATTGCACCTAATGTTCCATACTCTTCAGTAATTATTGCATAAATAAAATCAGATGTACTTTGCGGCAGTAAATTTTTCATAGTACTTTTTCCTGCTCCAACTCCAAAAATAGAACCATTAGCTATTGCTGATTTTGCTCTATCAATTTGATAATTTGATTCTGCCCCATTAGATCCTAAATAATTTTCAATTCGGCTAGTCCAAGTATCAACTCTATTTGGCATTAAGTCCGGATAACTTTTAGACAATAGGATAAAAAACGATAATAAAACAATACCAGAAAATAATATTCCAAATAAATATTTTATTGGATATCTGCCAATAAATATCAAAGTTAGAATCATCAAAAAAATCATAGCTGCAGTTGAAAAATTTGAAGGTAATATCAGAAAAACAACTAATAAGATAGGTGTCCAAAGTGGTAAAATTGAATCTGTAAATTTTATTTCTTTTTCATAATTTTTTGATAAATAAAAGGCTGTATAAACCATTAATATTACAATTGCCATTGAAGAAGGTTGAAAAGACAATCCCACTACAGGTAATTTAATCCATCTACTAGCATTTGCACCCTCAATAACATTTCCCTGTAATGCAGTAAATAATAGTAATACAATTATTACCGGTAATGCAATAATTGATAATCCTTTAAAATATCTATAAGGAATTAAATGAACAGCGTACATAATTAATATTCCTATAAAAACTATAGCAACATGTTTAATCATATTTGAAAAAATAAAACCGTTCCCAAAATTAGAGCTAGCACTGTAGACTGGCAAAAATGAAAAAATAGCTAATAATGAAACTATTGTCCAAATTATTTTATCCCCCTTTATTTTATCTAAAATATTTCTCATTAAAGCTTTCTTACATATTCTTTAAATTGGTTTCCTCTATCCTCATAATTTTCAAACAAATCAAAACTTGAGCAAGCAGGAGAAAGCAATACTGTGTCATTTGGTTTGGCAATTTTATAAGCGTAATTAACCGCTTCAATCATACTTGTAGTTTCTATTATTGAATCTGAAATTGAAGAAAAAGTGTCTATTATTTTTTTATTATCTAAACCTAAACAAATGATAGCTTTCACTTTTTCTCTTACTAATGGAAATAATTCTTCATAGTTATTTCCTTTATCTACTCCCCCAACAATCCATACAGTTGGACTATTCATTGAATCTAGAGCATAATAAACAGCATTTACATTTGTTGCTTTAGAATCATTTATATATTTAACTTTTTGAATTGTAAGTACATGCTCCATTCTATGGTTAATAGACTGAAAGTTGCTTAATGACTCTTTTATATCTTCATTCGTAATATTTAACAATTGAGCAACTATTGTTGCAGCCATACTGTTTTGTGCATTGTGCTTTCCTTTTATGGATAAACTTTCTAATGATATCATAAATTTATTTTTATTTATTTCTGATTGAATATTATTATTATTTAAATATGTTTGATTGATAAAATCAACTTTTGAAAAAGAAAATGGAATTTTATTTGAGTGTATTTTTCTATTCTTTAATTCTTTTTGTATTGTAGGGTCATCAGCATTGAAAATCAAATAATCTGATTTATCTTGATTTGAAATTATTTTAAATTTTGCATTTATATAATTTTGATAATTATAATTGTATCTCTCTAAATGGTCGTGTGAAATATTAGTTATTACAGCAATTGTTGGTTTAAATTTTGAAATACATTCCAATTGAAAACTGCTTAATTCTAATACTATGTAATCAAAATCTTTTTCTGCAATTAAAAAAGCAAAACTAAATCCTATATTTCCTGCAATACCAACATTAATTCCTGAAGATTTTAAAATATGGTATATCAAACTAGTAGTTGTAGTTTTCCCATTAGATCCAGTTACTCCAATAATTTTTGATTTAGTAAATCTTGAAGCAAATTCAATTTCTGAAATTATCGGAATATTATTTTTATTTATATCATGTATTAAATCTGAATCATTTGAAATTCCAGGACTTATTATAATTTCTGTAGCTTTTAAAACTTTATCTATACTGTGAATTCCTTCTTCAAAGTCTATATTATTGTCAATCAATATTTTTTTATACTTAGACTGAATTATATTTTTCTCAGATAAAAAAACATTAATCCCTCTTTGATAGGCTAAATAAGCAGCTCCTACTCCACTTTCTCCTCCTCCTAATACTATCAAATTTTCTTTCATTTTTTATCTTATTTTCAATGTTATTAATGAAAGAATTGCCAATAAAATTCCTATTATCCAAAACCTTACTGCTATTTTACTTTCATGATATCCTAATTTTTGGAAATGATGATGAATTGGAGACATTAAGAATAATCTTCTACCTTCTCCTGAATTTTTTCTTGTATACTTAAAATAAGCTACTTGAATGATCACTGAAAGAGTTTCAAACAAGAAAATTCCACAAATCAATGGAAGTAATAATTCCTTTCTAACTATTATAGCTATTACAGCTATTATTCCACCTATTGTTAAACTACCCGTATCTCCCATAAATATTTGAGCTGGGAAAGTATTATACCATAAAAACCCTATTAAACCACCAATAAAAGCTGATATAAATATTACAATCTCACTAACTCTTGGAATATACATTACATTTAAATACTCAGAAAAAATTATGTTTCCTGAAACCCATGCAAAAACACCTAAAGTCAATGTAATTATTACAGATGATCCTGCTGCTAAACCATCTATTCCATCAGTTAAATTTGCCCCATTAGAAACTGCGCTTATAATTAATATCACAAAGAATATAAAGACAATAAAGCTATATTTTTCAGATTTTTTACCAATCCATGATATCAAATAAGAATAATCTAATTCGTTATCTTTTAAAAATGGAACTGTCGTTTTCGTCGATTTATATTCAATTCTTTCATTTATACTATCCTTTACATAACGATCTTTAATTGTCACATCAGGATGAAAATATAATACTAGACCTACTATTAGTCCTAATGAAATTTGTCCTATTAATTTAAATTTCCCTTTTAAGCCATCCTTATTTTTATTAAAAATTTTAATATAGTCATCTGCAAATCCAATAATTCCTAACCATATAGTTGTAAATATTAATATTATGATATAGATATTTTTAAAATTTGATAATAAAATGACAGGAATAATTGTTGCAATGATAATAATTAAGCCACCCATAGTTGGTGTGCCTGTTTTTTCTTTTTGCCCTATTAAACCTAAATCTCTAACAGTTTCTCCAATTTGTTTTTTTCTAAGAAAGCTTATTATATTCTTTCCATATTTTATTGAAATCATCAATGAAAAAATAAAAGCTAATGCGGATCTAAATGATATGTATTGAAATAAACTTGCTCCTGGTAGTTGGTATTTTAATTCTAAATATTCAAATAAAAAATATAGCATATCAATTATTATTTATTAAAAATTCTTCTAAAATTTTTTTGTCATCAAAATCAATTTTATTTTTTCCATTAATTTGATATTTTTCATGACCTTTTCCAGCAACTAAAATCACATCATTGCCAGAATTTATTTCACATGCAAACTTTATAGCTTTTTTTCTGTCTACTATAGATGAAACCTTATAAAGATCTTTTTTCTCTACACCTGCCTCCATTTGTTCAATAATTAATTTAGGATCCTCAAATCTTGGATTATCAGATGTAAACACAACTCTATCACTTAATGAAGCTGCAATTTTTCCCATTAAGGGTCTTTTCTCTGCATCTCTATCTCCACCACAACCTAAAACTGTAATTAATAAACTTTTTTGTTTCAAATCATTTAGTGTTTGCAATATATTTTGAATTGAATCTGGACTATGCGCATAATCAACTATTCCAATTTTATTACTTTTATTTTTAGAAATTTTTTCAAATCTACCTTCAACAGTTTTGAAACGACTAACATTATTTAAAATTTCTTCTTCTTTAAAATCAAAATTTTTAGCTAAAGAATAGGTAGCCAAAATATTATATGCATTAAAATTACCTATTAAGCTAGTCCACACTTCTGAACCATTTATTTTCATCTTCATTCCATCAAAATCTTTTTCAAAAATTTTCAGAGAATAATCAGCGTTAGATTTAAGGGCATATTTATAAATTCTTGCTCTACAATTTTGAACCATATAATTACCATTATTATCATCAATATTTACAATTGCTAAAGAATTAGTGTCAAGGGAATCAAAAAAAATTTTTTTAATATCTCTGTATTCACTAAATGTTTTATGATAATCTAAATGATCATGAGAAAGATTTGTAAAAACTCCTGCTTTAAAATTCAATCCACTAATCCTTTTTTGCTTTATTGCATGTGAAGAAACCTCCATAAAACAAAACTCAACTTTAGATTCTACCATCTCATTTAAAACCTTATTTAAGGTCAAAGGATCTGGTGTTGTATGGTTTGATTCTATTTTTTTATCTCCTATAATAATCTTATTAGTTGAAATTAAACCAACTTTGTAATTAAAGAGATTAAATAATTGAAACATTAAATTTGAAGTAGTTGTTTTTCCATTTGTTCCTGTTATTCCAACAAGCTTTAATTTTTTTGATGGATTATCATAATAATTAGAACATACTAATGATAATGTTTCTCTTATATCTTTTACTTTTACATATGTAACTCCTTTTTTAATATCTTCTGGAATTTGTTGACATAAAATAACTTTAGCTCCTTTTTTAATAACTTGAGAAATAAATTTATTCCCATCAACATTATTTCCTTTTATAGCTACAAATAAATCATTTTCTAATATTTTTCTTGAATCAAATTCAATCTTATTTATTTTAATACTAGTAGATCCTATAACAGAATTAATATTTACTTTATACAATATGTCTTTTAAAAGCATCATGATAATTCTAGAATTATTTTTTTATTATTTGACTTATTAACTATTCTAAAGTTTTTAATAATTAAACCCTTTCCTTTTTGTTCAACATTAAAGCCCAAGTTTTCTAAAATTGGTAAAACATCATAAAAATTTCTTCCCTTTAAATTGTCAATTTCATTTCTATTGTTAGTAATTTTTAATTGCACTTTATTTAATCTATTATTAATTAAATCTTTTTCAGATATTTTAGATTTTAATTGAGGAGTAATAGAAAATAATTTTTCAGCAATTCTCATAAATACTGGTCCTGCAACTACATTTCCATAATAACCTTTACTTTTATTAGGCTTATGTATTACTACAATACATGAATACTTTGGTTTATCAGCAGGAAAATATCCCACAAAAGTTGATATATATTGTACATTATCTTTGTTATAATCTACTTGACAAGTACCTGTTTTTCCTGCAATTTTAAATTTATCAGACTTTAAATTATAGGCAGTACCTCCCCTTTCATTAACAACACTTTCCATCATCAACTTTACCTCTAATAATGTTTCTTTAGAGCAGATAGAGGGATTTAAAACAATCTTATTAACAATATCTTTATTATTGCTATTTTTTTTACTTAAAAAAATAGGTTTTAATAATTCACCATCATTTGCTATAGCATTATAAAAAGATAAAGTTTGCAGTGGGGTTAATGAAACCCCGTATCCATATGCCATCCATGGCAGTGATAAGCCGCTCCAATTTTTATCTTTTGGGTGTGGTATTATTGGTATTCCTTCTCCTTTTATTGATAAATTCAAGGTATTATTTAATCCCATGTTATATAATCTATCAGAAAATTTTTGAGGGTTTTTTGAATATCCTCTTGTAATAATGTCAACAATTCCAGTATTTGAAGAAAATTTAAAAACTTCTTTAGCAGTTATCTTTCCATAACCTCCTTTTTTAGAATCTCTAACTTTACTACCATAAAATGAAAGAATACCATCTTTTGTATCTATTATTGAAGAAGATTCTGCAATATCATCTTCCAATGCAGCTATCATAGCCATTAATTTAAAAGTAGATCCTGGCTCATGAGATTCACCAACAGCATAGTTTAATTTTTCATAATATTTTCCTTCTGATGTTCGGCCCAAATTTGAAATTGCTTTAATTGCACCTGTTTTAGTTTCCATAACCACAACAGAGCCATGATCTGCCTCAAACTTTTCCAATTGAGCCAATAGAGAATGGTGCGCAATATCTTGAAGACCAACATTAATAGTAGTCATTATGTCTAATCCCGGCTTAGGCTCTCTTTGGTTTTGGTTATCCAAAGGTTTCCACTTTCCATTTGAAATTTTTTGCATTAGCTGTGATCCGTTTTTCCCTCTTAATAATTCTCCATATGCATGTTCTAATCCAACTCCCACATAAACATTTTTTTCATTTATTCTCTCATATCCTACTGTTCTTTCAGCTATTTTATCTAATGGATATTCTCGATAATTCTTTTTTTCTATAATTAAGCCTCCCTTTATTCCTCCCATTTCAAACAAAGGCATTTTTTTAATATCATTGAGTGTATTTATAGAAACATTTTTTACAATTAGATGATATCTTTTATTTAATGTTTTAGCATTAATTAAAGATTGTTTAAAAAAACTTAACGGTTTTTCAAATCTTATTGATAAAGCTTCAGAAAGTGGATTAATATATTTATTAAAGTTTTGATTTGTAACAGTAACTGCATCAAAATAAACATCATAGGTAGTTGTTGATGAAGCTAGCAAACTTCCATCATCCGAATATATATTGCCTCTTTTTGGGGTAATTATGAAATTTTTAACAGTTTTTTCTTTTGCAATTTTTCTGTACTTTTCTCCTTCTAAGAACTGAATATTAAATATTCTATATCCGATTCCTAAACCTAAAACAACTAGAATACTAGCAACAAAATATAGCCTGTATAAAAATTGTTTTTGGTTAGTTAGCATTAGTTTACAATTATTTTTTTAGGGGGGTTATTAAAACTTTTTATTCCTCTTTCTTTCATTATTGACGAAACATTTGATTCCATTTTTAACTTCATTACACTTTTTCTGTTCTCTAAAAACTTACTTTCTAAAACAGAAACATCATTTTTTAAATCTCCAATAAATATTATTTTTTTATCTATAGAATGAGAAGAAAAGATCATTATAATTGCCATAATGAAAAGAAAAGTTACCAGTTTCCAGTTTTTTAATGAGCCTTCTTCAATTAAAAAATTTCCTAATATTATTTTATTTATTTTATTCATATTCTTATTGCTGATCTTAACTTAGCGCTTCTCGATCTACTATTTTTTTGTATTTCTTCTTTACTAGGCACTTTAAATTTAAATGACTGTTCAAATGGTAAATTAGTTTTTCCAAAATCATCTTTTAATGGTTCTAAACCAAAACATCCATTTTTGATGAACCTTTTTACAAGTCTATCTTCTACAGAATGATAAGTAATAAAAGAAACTCTTCCTCCTGTTTTTAAAATATCTGGTAATTGAACTAATAATTGTTTTAAAACTTTTATCTCATTATTAACCTCAATTCTTAATGCTTGATAAATTTTTGCTAAAGTTTTATTTTCATAACCTTTTGATAAAACTGGATCTAATAAATTATTAAACTGTTGTGTTGAAATTATTTTATTTTCAGTTCTTTTATCAACAATTAATTTTGCTATTGATCTAGAATTTCTTAAGTCAGAATACTCATAAAAAATTTTTGCTAATTCTAGTTCAGAGTAATTATTTAAAATTTCTGATGCTGTCAGTTCTCCATTCTTATTCATTCTCATATCTAACTTTGATTCATGTCTAATGGAAAAACCTCTTTCTGGTTTATCAAATTGATAAGATGAAACCCCTAAATCTGCTAGAATACCATCAACCATTTGATATCCATGATATAATAAAATTTGTTTCAAAAATTTAAAATTTTGATTGACTAATAAAAGTCTGTCATCTAAAATTCTATTTTTAATTGCATCTATGTCTTGATCAAATGCTAATAATTTTCCATTCTTGCCTAAAGCATTTAAAATTTCTTTAGAATGACCTCCACCTCCAAAAGTTAAATCAACATAAACTCCATCCTCCTTAATTGCAAGACTTGTAATAGATTCTTCCAACATTACAGGATTATGATACATCTTCTTTTTTATTTCCCATTACTTCTTCAGATAAATCTGCAAAATCAATTTCAGGGTTATTAATTACATTTTCATAGGAATCTTTATCCCAAATTTCAATAATATTTATTGCTGTAGTTAATACAAGATCATTCTTAGAAAAATATGTTTTTAATAAATCTTTAGGTATCAATATTCTTCCACTATTATCCAAATCAACAATTCTGACACCAGCTGTATACATTCTTATGAAATCATTATTTTTCTTAATAAACCTGTTTAGTGTATTAATCTTATCCATTGTAAATTTCCATTCCAAATAGGGATGTAGTTCTAAACAAGGTTGAAAAACAGATCTTTTTAGAATAAAACTTTCATTGATATTAACTCCTAACTGCTTCTTTAAAGCAATAGGCAACATCAATCTACCTTTGACATCAGCTTTGCATTGATATGTTCCAATTAAATTAACCACTTTATATTTTATGTGTAATCTCAAATATATTGAAATTTTACCACTTTTTACCACTTTTTACCACTTTGTTAATAATTTTAATTACAACAAAATTTTAACTGTATAAATTTCTGATAATCAAATGTTTATAATGAATAAGAATAACCCAAATATCAATAGTTTCTATTTTGTAATTAGTATATTTGTCTTTAAACAAGGATTCATTTTATTATGCATGAAATAAAACATGTAAAAAAAGGAGATTATAAATACTTAACTAGTGGGACAGGAAAACCTATTATAATTCTTCATGGATTAATGGGTGGTCTTGGAAATTTTGAAGGATTTATTTCTTATTTTCCAAAAATTGGTTATCAAATTTTCATGCCTGAATTACCAGTATATACAGCTTCTCTTATTGACACTAATGTTAAATATTTTGCAAAATTTATAAATAATTTTATAAAATTTTTAAAATTAGATCAAGTGATTTTAGTTGGGAATTCTTTAGGAGGTCACGTAGGACTTTTACATGCTAAACTGTTTCCAAAATTTACTAAAGCTTTAGTATTAACAGGAAGCTCTGGGTTAT
>MDTG01139974.1_pt1 | contig 13845 bp, 14 predicted proteins | sample 811421 | NCBI WGS metagenome assembly MDTG01 (sample SAMN05326645, study PRJNA326480) | marine metagenome | isolation source: seawater | place: Pacific Ocean: South East | collected 2011 | reverse complement strand
GTTACCCAAACAAAAAAGCCGACTCTTTCAAGTCGGCTTATCCCTTTGTGCGGGCGGAGAGACTCGAACTCTCACACCGTAAGGCACTAGATCCTAAGTTCGATTTGAATAGAAACCAAAGGAGATCAAAAGAATACAAAATACTGATATACTGATGTTTAACCACTTAACAGATATCAAATAAACCCAAAACAATTCAAGAAATGTGTTACCTATGTGTTACCCAGAATGATTATCTTAGTATTTTCAAACAAGAAAATTATGGTTCATCTCAAAGCAATTTTGCATCCTAAAAAGTTAAATAAGACTGAAATAATTTATCGGTTAGCATTAAGAGTAACCAGTTTCCGTAGACGCAGCTATTTTCATCTTGGTTATAATATTGATCCAAAGGATTGGGATGAGAAAGCAGAAAAAGTAAAGAAATCACATCCTAAATACAAGCATTTAAATCGGCTAATCAGGAAAAAATATGATCAACTAGATGATATTATCTATGAAGCAGAGCGTAATAAAAAGCAATTATCTGCAAAGCAAATAACAGATAAGATAAGAAGTAATAAAAATAATAATTCCTTCTTCGCTCTTGCCAAAGAACATGTGGAGGATTTAGAAAAATCAAAAAAATTTAATCGCGCTATTTCCGATCGTTCTAAAGCAAAAATTATTAAAGAATTTACTAAAGGAAAAGATGTCTTATTTCCGGAAATTGATGAAAGTTTTTTAAGACGTTTTAAAGTATATCTTAAAAATGAAAAAAACAACTCAGAAAGATCTGTAATGAATTCATATGTGTTTATTAGATTGCTATTCAATAGGGCTATTAAAAGAGGTATAATAGACCAAACTTTTTATCCTTTCGGTAGGGGTAAAATACTTATAAAATATCCCGAATCATTAAAAATAGGATTAACTGAAGAAGAAATTCTTAAAATTGAACAATTAGATTTACAAAAACATACTCCCCTTTGGCATACAAGAAACATATTTTTATTCTCTTTCTATTTAGCAGGAATCAGAATAACAGATTTACTTCATCTAAAATGGAATGATATAGTAGATGACAGATTGTTTTATAGAATGAAAAAAAACGCAAAATTAGATTCGCTCCGGCTTCCTGAGAAAGTAATTGAAATTTTGGAATTCTATCGTCCTGATCAGAGATCTTATGCTGATTTTATTTTTCCTGAACTTAAAAAAGTGGGAGGAGATGAAACCAAACAAAAATATAGTGTAATAAAGAGTGCTATAAAAAAACATAATTCTAATCTAAAGGATATAGCTGATCTTGCAGAAATAGATAAAAAAATCACCAATCATATCGCCAGACATTCTTTTGGAAATATTGCCGGAGATAAGGTGTCCCCACAAATGCTTCAAAAACTATATAGACATAGCAGCTTGAGTACTACAATTGGATATCAGGGCAATTTTATACACGCTTCCTCAGATCAAGCGCTAGATGAGGTTTTAAAATTTTCCAACGGCAATAAGATTAATTAGACATTTTTATTTGGATTATCTTCTTTTAGAATTAAACTAAAAGATTGAAATACCTCTCCTAGATATTCTGAAAAATTAAAAACTACACCTATATTTTCTTTTCATTATCTTTAAATAGTTAATAGAAAACAAGGTACGATGTTTTTGGAGCGCATTGCTATTTTCATTATCCAGCTAAGGGCTAAGCTCCAGGAATTTTTTAATTATCTCCTAAAGGAAACTGATTCACAACTGGGCCAAATTTTTTTTACCTGTTGTATTTTAGTTTTTACAGCACTCCTCCTTTATGTCTGGATCACTCCGTTTAGCCTGTGGTTTCAAATCTGTTTTACGATCATTTACCTCTTTATTTCCCTAGTATTTATTTCAGGAATTTATTTTATCGTAAAAAGAAAAAGGATCAGGACTAAATCAAATTCTTTTGAGGTATATACCTTGGATCACGATCTAACTTCATTTCATCATTTTAATCTGAAAGTTATTCCGATTACAGAAGAAAAGACTCAAACAATTTTTAAAGCATTCTCGGGGAATTACTTTACCAGTGGAAATTATCGAAGTTTTCAATTTCTAATTCAGTTGAAACCGGTAGTTCCTGAGAAACGTCTGCAATGGGTTGATCTTTCTCCTAAAAGACCGAAACAAGTCAACCGGCAAACCCTACTGGAATTTTTAAGCCATCTATTTATCGGTTTTAAGAACCTGGACAACCAGCAGATTATCATATTTGTCGAACAGTATTTTCAGCTTAAAAATCCGAAGGGAAACCTTCAACATTTATCTACAAAAAACATTTCAGACTGGCGAACCAATGAAGCTGCTTACCTTAGAGGTATTTCTGAAATTTTTAAAAACCTATAGGTAATTCCTTTACTATTACCAGTTACCATATTGATTTACAGAGATTTTAATCATTCATTTGTTGCCATAACCTAAAGACAACCATTGTGTTGGCTTATAAAAAATATCAATTATGAATGATTTACAATTAGAAGATCGATTGATGCGTATGGAGCAAATGCTCGCCGCAAACAAGGAAGTACTAACCTTTGATGAAGCCTGCCTGTATTCCGGGATTTCGAGAAGCTATATGTACAAGCTTACCGCTAAAAACCTTATTCCTTATTCCAAACCACGGGGAAAGTTGATTTATTTTGAGAAAAGCAAGTTGAACGCCTGGCTGCTTGGCAACCAAAAATCTTAAGGAGATGAGTGGTTACGAATTTTCAAGGGCGTGGTTTGATTTCAGTTTTAATCATCCTAATAAGGTTAAACCCGTCCATACCGCTATTTATTTTTTTGCTATAGAACGCTGCAATAGGTTAGGTTGGAAAGAAAACTTTGGTTTTCCAACAGATCTGGCAATGGAAGCTTTGGGAATCAAGAATTATAAAACTTATATCCGCGCCCTTGAAGATCTCGTGGAATGGAATTTTATCCAATGGATACAGAAAAGTAAAAACCAATATACTGCTAATGTCATTGCTTTGGTAAAAAATACCAAAGCACCACCCGAAGCATTGGACAAGGCATTGCACACAGCAGTGTCTGAGCAATGCTCAAAGCAAGTCCGAAGCATTGCGAGTATAGATAAACAAATAAACTTATTAAACTATGAAACTTTAAATAAAAAGCCATTTCTGAAAATTGATAAGTCTGAAATTCCAAAAGATCAGCTTGGATATTACCAGTGGGCACTTAAGTTTCATCAGCTCTTTTTAAAAAACTTAAAAAATAAGGGTGCACCAACAAAAAAAGTAGAAATGACCAGTTTCAAAAATTGTCTTGATCCTATCCGGCTGATGCTGGAGAAAGATGGTGTTTCAGAAGATCAATTGCTACTTGCCTATGAATTACTGAATGGTTCCGAGGAATTTTGGAAAGGAATTATAATAAGCACCCATAAACTCAGGGAGAAAATTGGGCAGCTAATCGCCCAGGGTAGAAAGTCGGTAAAACTAAAAACGATGGACCTCCAGGTTCAGCATAAAATTCAAAGTTATGACTAGTTTTCCTTTACAAGATATTGTTGGGCAGAAAAAGGCCCCACGGACCAAACAACCTCCAGTCATCAAACAGCTATTTTGGAAGTTGTTTTGTAATCACTTTCCGGGATATCAAATCACAGAAGAAAACCAGCACATCATCTTTAGTATTTTTCGCTATTTCTTACAACAGTCAGATTTCAATGAATATGGGCTCATAAAAAATAAACCGGGCCTCGATAAAGGTCTATTAGTATATGGCGACTACGGTGTGGGGAAATCCACGCTTTTTGATGCTATTCATCACATTGGAAGAATAATTCTGAAGCAAACCCGAAGTACACAACTTTGGTTCCCCCAGATTTCTACAGTTCATTTACTGACCCGTTTTTACGAATCGCAACAGAATAAAAACAGCAATTTTAAACTGGAAGATTATTATCGCGGAAAATTGTACCTGGATGATGTGGGTAAAGAAAACAAGGCTTATAACCGGGAAGAGATTATCGGAAAATTGCTTTATGAAAGACACCGGCGAAGATTAAAAACTTTTGTGACTACCAATGAAAAACCTTCAGCAATATCGGCCCGGTATGGACATCATATTGGAGACCGGTTGCCGGAAATGTTCAATATCATTAAATGGGAAGGTAAAAGTTGGCGAGAATGATTGGTACTAAAAAGTCCTCACCACATTTTCCACGCATTCGCAAAAGCTACAGCTTAGTAAAAAGAGGTTCGTCCAAAAAGAGGATTCGGAAGTAAGTCAAAAATAAGAATTGGATAACCTGATTTTAGAAGCTCAGAACTAGAAAATGAATTAGGGAAATAAGATTACAGCTATTAACTTTTTTGACTTACCTCCTCAAGAGATTTTAGCCCTAAAAGAATCAAAAAGAAAGTAGTTAAAGATGAATTTTAGAAAATTTTAGAGGAGTTTCAAGGCTAATCATTAAGAACTTGATTTTAGTGATTTAGTGATGGGGAAAGCTATTTAAATTTTAGAAGCGAAGCGGATGGAATTTGAATAGCAAGAGGGTAACCTGCTAAAGCCAGGTTACAGTTTTCAAATTCCTGATATTCAATTGTTTATGATTTTTAATACTTAAAACACTGGTGTATAAACAATTAAAATCATTTGTTAGCTACTGAAAACAGGGGAATAATCTACTGTACACAGTGGATACTTAGGAACCACACTTTAATTTAAAACACTGTTATTCAGTATTTTATAAATTATTAAAAATATCTAATAAAATGATAGATGGAGCAAAAACCAGCTCTTTGGTCTGAAGAAGCCCAGCAGCAAAGAAAAAAATTACTGTAATGGAAAAAAATAAAGATAGAAAAAGCCTGTTTTCTGCCATTAGTATTAATCGTATCACGGCAGCACGATTTCGTAAGTTTTCAAAAAATGTAGCTCCCTCTCATTCGGAAAGCCTGGATGATATGATGGACTTTTTTGAAGCCACAAAGATTCATCCCAGGAGCCCAATTTTTAGGCACTATATTGGGCTTTATAATTATGTAATTGGTCGATTGGATTTTATTATTGCCCTGCTTAGGGAGCACGAAGAAAAATATCATAAGCCTACCTATAATATGCTTGCAGGACTTTTTGATAAAGCCGAAAGAATGGAGGCTAAAACCAAACCACGGGAGGAAACAAACATTAGAAGATTAACCAGGGAGGAATGGGAGCTGGAAGATGGGAAAGTTTCGCAAGAGGAATACGATTTGCTTAAAAATGCACGGCAAAAGGATCGAAGGAAGTTTTCAGAAATGATCTCTAAGATTACCAAAGGGATAACCAAAGTAGAACCTACTTTTGGTAAGCCTTACTATAAAATAGATATTGATTTCACTGAACTAGATATTCTTAAAAGACGATATGAGGATAGATATCTATACTAAATGCCACAACGCCCCTATGCTGTTTTTACTTTACGCTTAACTTCCCGTATACTATAAAAACAGCATAGGATCCGGCGAAAGTTATGGTAGATATGGGGCTGGTATTAATAATTTTGTAGTATAATAATAAAACGTATTTAAAAAATCTCATTCAGAGTTTATAGGAAATTTTCAACAAAGCCGTTCTGGGTTGAATAAAGATCCGTTGATCTGTCACTATAAATTGGCTAAATGAATTGTTTCGTCTATAACGCACATCAAAGGCATTATTTATGGCTATTTCATAACCCCAAGGACTATCTTCCTTATTATAATATAAAGAGAAATTCCCTAGTTCAAAACGGTTAATATCTCCTGTATTCTGGTTTTCGTAATAATTATACTGATAATCGGCTTTTAAAATAAAGGCATTCCAAAAATCGTATTCAAGGATGGCATAAGGATTTATTTGCTCAAAGCTATTATTGAAATTATCATTACTGAATTCGTTAAATCGGTGTTCCACTCCCAATTCTATATTGGGTAGATCCTTGAAAGATGTTTCTGTTTTAAAAGTATACCCGTAATTTTTTGATTCATAATCCAGGATTTCCTCATTGATAATTCGGGAGTAATTAGAAAGATTGCCGTTTGTCTGTATTGTGAGTTTATAATCATTGACCTTTTTAGAGAACGAGCCGCTTAAACTGAAGCTTTCTTCAGGTAAATCGGTATAAATAGCGGTAGTGATCTGGTCAATTCCATCAATTATAGTGGTATTTCTAACCGATTTCAAGCGGTTGGTATAATTAAAATTAGCATTGATAAAAACACCTTTAAACAAACTAAACTTATAATAGCTTAGAGAAGCTGAATGATAAAGCTGGTTTTCCAGGTCTTCATTCCCCTGGTATAGCCTATTAAAACTTGTTAAGCGTAACCTGTTGGCGAAAGTTGAAGCATCTGAAAAACGAGAATTCAACCTATATTTAAGTTTAACTTTTTCTGAATTATGAATTTCATACTCCCCTTCCAATTCCGGAAGTAAAACCGGCTTGATTTTATTGGTGATTTGCTCGCCTAATTGATTAATATCCCACATATAGAAATGATAGAAAAGTCCTGGTTTAATAATTAAGTCTCCCAGTTTCTTTTTATACTGAAACCCGAAATATTGGTCCATAAACCTAAAATCCAGGTCGTTGTTAAAACCTGCTTCGGTAAAATCGTTTACCTCGCCACTATTTAAAATTTGTGCATCAAGCGTAGTGAATTCCTGATTTAAAAAATCTACGCCTACCACGGGATAAATATGGTTAGTATTGTTCAAAACCCAGTAATGTTTTATTTCTAAAGCTGCTTTGTTTAGCCTGGAAGAGGTATTTTGAAGAAGTTCGAATGTTTCGTCTTCGGCTACTAGTGGTAAAATTCCGCTAAATAGTGGACGATTAAAAGACCAATTCCGGTAGTTCTTGTCCTTACTATATTTATGATTTACCGTAGCCGTTGTGGTATGCTTATAAGAAAATTGCTTGCTGTACTTTAAATTTTGGGTAAAATCTATAGCATCTGGTTCATTTTCAGTATTTACAAAAGTTGTTTTTTGCGGGGTTTCTGAAGTAATTTGTTCCAGTCCATCTGCGCGGGAAGTTTTCACAAAAGCATCGTAGGTAAGGTCTTCTTCAGCATTGGGCACAAAGCGTAATTGCAATTTATTTAGGGAAAAGAATAAATTATTATTGTTTTGTGTTTCCCGAAATTCATCTAGACCGTTGCTATTTAAATAAGTGATCTCATTTTCCTGCAGCATTTCCATCTTGTTTTTGGAAGCTATGGTGTAGGTATTTACATCTAAATTATCGGTGATTTGCTGTACGATATTAAAAGCACCAAATTCATTCTTACTATAGACAAAGTCATCGTTTCTAAGAAACCGGGCAAAATCATCATTATAAATATTAAATCCACCGGGGTTATCCATGAGTGCGAGAATACCGCCTTCAAAATTTATATAATCCTGCATAGAGAAAGACCGCTCTCCAATATTATTAAAGTCACCAATTACGTTTAGAGAAGTTTTCGGACTGTAATAAAATAGGGTTGGATGGATCACATATTTTTCCTCAGGCCCACCTCCAGCTTCAACATCTCCAAATACAAATTTTTTCTTTCCTTCAGAGAGTTTGATATTCATCGCCATTTTATCGCTGTCTTCCAGCCCCTTTAGAAATGGAACTTCGCTATAATTATCCAGAACCTCCACTTCATCTACAGCATCTGCAGGGATATTTTCTACGGCAAGCTTGGTGTCGCCGGTGAAAAAAGTTTTCCCATCTACCATAAGCTTATCTACCTTTTTCCCGTTAACAGTTACGTTCCCGTCCCTGTCTACTTCTACACCGGGTAATTTTTTAAGCACTTCTCTTAGTTTTCTTTCCTCTCCGGTTTTAAAAACCTCGGTCCTATAAGTAATAGTATCTTCCCTGACCAAAACGGCCATTTTTTGTTTAATAAGGATTTCATCTAAACTCTCCTTACTGGATTGCATTTTAAAATTCCGGGAAATATCTTCCTGAAGTTTTAGCGTATCAGAGATTTTTTGATAGCCTAAATAACTTAACTCAAGCACATAGGTGCTGTCATTTTCAAGATTAAGGCGGTAGCGACCTTCTTCATCAGTAATAGAGAATTCCATGGAAAGCGCGTCGCTTACCGGGATAGCAATTATATTTGCGCCAGAAAGGGGTTCGCTTACAGAATCCGTGACAGTTCCAAATAATTGACTTTGAGCATTAAAATTTTGAGAATATAATATCAGGAAAAAAAATAAGCAGCTGAATTTAGATGACAAATTTTAAATTTTTATAAGATTATTTTTCAAATTTCTGTTGGAATTCTTGAAATGTGATTTTTTTACCTTGACGAGGAACCTTTATGTTCTGAGTTTTTTTCAAAAAATTAAGTTCTCTAATGGTGAATTTTTCTCCTCTAACTGTTAGTCTAAGAATCATTCCAGGTAGGCCATTATAACCCATTGGACCATAATTAAGTGGAATTTCTGGACTATACCAAGCTTCTACAACTTCACCATTATTTTTTATTGTGGCTTTATAACAGGTATAACCATAAATCACCTCCGTTTCCTTTTCTAATTTCCAATTATTTTTATCTAACCTTATTAAATAGCGACCGTCATAACTATCTAATTGCCATAAATTTTTATTGGTTTCAATATTTTGATAATAAACTCCTTGAAAAGGCCCTGCAGCTAATTGTAAAGATGGACTATTATCTTTATCCATAATATCCTCGAGAAAAAACAAGGATTCTTTGCGGTTAAACTCCAAAATATACTTTAACTCCTTTGTGAGTTCTCTCTGTTCTTGTTCTATTTCTTTATATTCTTGATAAGTTTTAGGATCATTATTTTTCAATTTTCTCCCCTCGGCACTATCAGAAAAAAGATTAATCCATTCCTTATCATAGATTGCACAGCCATTTGTTTGAGCCTCGCAAACCCCAAAAAACAACAATATTAGAATAAACTTTATTTTTTTCATCTTTATTTAAATAAGGCTATCCTTTCAGATAGCCATTTTTGGTTTTAGTTATATACAATTTCTTTCATAGTAATAATTGGTCCAATACCATTCAGAATAAGAGTTACCTCGACCATGTCTTGTGCCATAATCCCAAGCTCTTTCTAAACAATCTTGTTCCTCATCAATTTTCTTCAAATCTTCTTGACCTTCCATTGGGAAACTAAAAAAACATACAACCCCAATTGCTAAAATAATTTTTTTCATAATTTAAGTATAAATTTTTCCCTACTCTCAAAAGGATTTTCGGGTTACTCCTTAATAACTGATCAATTATTAAGGGCAATTAAGAAAATAATTTAAGGAAACAAGAAAAATAATCCTTACTAAAAGTAAGGGAAATCCTTACTTCAAATGTACATAACTAACCACCAGTGTTTTGAAATATGTTAAAGTTTGAGTTTTGATCTAATTTCAAGCTATTTCTATCGATGATCGAGAGTTTCATTCTTCGTAATGTCTATTACGTTTGCGCCATAAAGTGGTTCACTTACAGAATCTGTAACCTTACCAAACAACTGATTTTGGGACTGAATTGATGAAAAGCTTAATAGGGCGACTAAGATTAGGATGTTGTAAATTCTAGTCAAAAGCAATTTTTGATTGATGATTTTAATTTGATTAATTTTTCCAGAAAATTTAGCCTCTTTCCCTTATGGTTTCCAATACATCTTTTACAATAACTTCATATTCCTGCTCATTTATGGTTTTTGGCGCCCTTGGTTTTACAATTTCAAAATCGGTGGGGTTTAAATTTAAATTTTTGGCATAATACACAAATCTGGGATTAACACTGGCTTCCAATATTAAACCTGGAAGGCCATTAAGGTCTATTGGCCCTGCCGATATAGGCATTCCCGGTGCAAACCAGGCGTAGACATCAACTTTTAAGTCTTCACCATTTTTATCGTAAGAATTATAATAACCGGTAGCTTTGTAGCACATATGTCCCAAGATTATTTTTTGTTCTTTTGAAATCTCCCAATTATATTCCTTTTTAATATCTTGAATAAGCATTTCTTCTCCAAAGACATCTTTTTTTCTGATTAAAATAGAATCTCTTGTATAATAGATAGCATTACCCCTTACTGCAGTTATTACTCTTTGAGAATTATTATCGTTATCTGAACTCATTTGTTCTTTGAGCTTGAACAAGCTTGAAGTTTTATCCGCCATAAGCTGAAATTCAACCTCTTCTATTCCATACAAACTATTTTTAATTTGTTGAAAACGCACTTTATTCGAAGTTTTTTCCTTTAAAACTTCTTCATTGATCTTTACCCCGTAGGTAACTTCAACATTTTGATTTACTTTATTTTGCCCAAGCGCTATAAAAGTGCTTACTAAGAGAAGAAAAAAAACTTTATAAATTTTCATAAGCTATAAATTAAAAAGCTTATCTAAACATCGAAGCTTTGATATTTAGATAAGCAAAAATTAAAACATATTTTTATCCTTGATCAGGTGCGTGAGTTATTTCGTCCATACTTCCTCCGCTTTCACAGGTGTCGTATGCTGCGGTGTAATCATCAGCATATTGCTCGCCTTCGTTGCCATATCCATCAGCAGTTTCTTTAGCGATCTCGTGACAAAGGCTTCCCCCTTCTTCTAGATTCAGAGCATTTAACATTGGTGAAACCATTAATGCCATTGCAATTGGTAAAACTATTTTTTTCGTAATTAAAAATTTAAAATTTTATCCCTACTCTTAAAAGGATTTTCGGGTTACTCCTTAATAACTGATCAATTATTAAGGGCAATTAAGGGAATAACTCAAGAAAACAAGAAAAATAATCCTTACTTAAAGTAAGGGAAATCCTTACTTTGAATATAAACAATTATATATCAATGTTTTGATTTATGTTAAAGTTTGATTGCTGGGATTTTTTTTAATTTCCTAAAGTTCTCCAGCTTATAAGGAAAGGGCTATAAAAACCCCTTCTCCCTGGCTAGTTTTATAAGGTCTCGATCTTCCGCACCGGATATACCAAACATTTTCTTTAAATTTCTTCTGCGTTTTTCAATTCCAGCCACAGATAATGGAAGTAAATTACTTAGGTCTTTCAACTTTGCCCCTATAGACAGCTCGTAAAGCATTTTGCGATCTAATTCATCCAGGTAAATATCGCTCCCCACCTGCTTTCTAAGTAGGTTAAGGACCGTTTTGCTATAATATGGGGAACCAGACAGTACATTTTCAATAGCCCTTAAAAGCTCTTTTGACTTGATATCATTTTTAACCAAAAACCCTTCAGGATCTAGGGATTGGAGTATATTATGTAACCTGTAATTGTCATTAAAAGTGGTGGAAACAATAATACGAACTTCTGAATTTTTGCTTTTTATGAGTTTTCCCAAATCTTCCCCTGAAACGAGTTTACCATCACTACTGGCCGGTAAACGCATATCTAAGAATACCAGGTCAAGACTATCTATAAAAGTTGAATTTTCGATTAATAACTGGGCCTCATCCAGGTTATAAATACTTGTTATTTTAAAATCATAAGTAGTATTTTGAGTGGCAAAACTCTCTAAAGCCGACTCGTAGGCGCTTGCAATAATAGGATGATCGTCAATAATTAATACCGTAACTGATTTATTCATTTCTATGAATTTTCACCTTAAAAAAAAGTTTTGTACCGGTTGCTGAAGTCTTAAAATTAAACCTTCCTTCAATTTTTTCCATTCGGTCTCTCATGTTTTTTAAACCAATACCTTTTATTTTTTTACGCTGATCAAAGCCTTTTCCATCATCCCAAATTTCCATTAAAAGAAAATCTTCTTTTCTATAAACACCGATATTTACATTTTTTGCTTCAGCGTGCTTAACTACGTTCTGTAAGGCTTCCTGTAAAATACGATAATAATTAATTTGAATATTTTCATCAATTAATTCGCCGTCAATATCCTCATCGAAATTAAAATTAATTTGGGCGGAAGTGAGTGATCGATAGTCCGAGACAAGTTGTTCCAGTAATTTTGCGAAATTAAGATGTGAGCCTGAGACTTCCCTGATAAGGTTGTGAGAAATTTGTCTGATCTCTTCTTCGGTATATTGTAGCTTTTCTAACAATTGGTGATATTTATCTGAAACCTGATCAGGTGAATTTAAATTCAGCAAACCAAAATTCATTCTAATGCCGAAAAGTTTACCCAACACACCGTCATGAAGTTCACTAGAAATTCTCGCCCTTTCTTCCTGTCTTCCTTCTTCAAGCTTGGTTTGTTGCTTTAGCAGAAGTTTGTAGATATCCTCGTTGTATTCCTGTTGCTCCTTCTGAAATTTGAGTTCTTTATTTTTTGCTTTCTGATTGGTTAGAAGGTATAAAAGAAATAAGGCCGAAGCTAAAATCACTGCGATTAGACCAAGCCACAATTTTTCATCGCTAAGCTGGCGGGTTCTCTGAATGTATTGATCGGTTTCAAATCTAATCCTGGCAAATTTATTCCTGATTGCTCGTTCTTCATTAAGTAAACTATCGTTTAAATGAATATAGCTATCCAGATAAGAAGTTGCTTTTGTTGGTTCAATTTCGGCGAGTTGGAGATAGGAAGCAAGTAGGTCCCTGTTATTTCGCGTGTCTGCTGCCAGAGAGTTTGCTTCTTCAGTATATTTCAGCGCCTGGATGGTATCACCGCTTTCAAGATAATATTCTCCCAAATGAAGCTTATTAATCACTATACCAGACTCGTGATTAATACTATCTCTTATTTTAAGGGCTTTCTGAAACAGAAAGGAAGCAACCTGGTAATTGCCAAGTTTAAATTCTGAATAGCCTAAATTATCGGTAAGCATAGCAAAGAGCCTGGGATTCTTTGTACTTAAGCTGTCTATGGAAAGTGCCCGCGTATAATTCGAAATGGAATTATCGTGATCTTCCATTTTTTGATAAACTACGCCAATATTATTTAAAGATCTGGCAGATTTTATAGGATCTCGAAGCGATTTGGCATTTTCTAAAGCCATCAAGTGATATTCAAGTGCGTGGGAATAATTTTTTAAACCATTGTAGATTATCCCCAGGTTGTTATTCGCCGGGTAAACATATTTTTGACTTTCAGTAGCATTCTCAATTAAGTCAAGTGCCTGAAAAGTTGTGTTCTCGCTTCCTATATAATCCTTCACTTTTTCTTGAAGAATAGCCATATTGAGTAACATCCTACCGGCTTTTAGGTTGTTGTTCACTTCCAGGTATTGCTCATAAGCAAGATTGTAATGATAGTAAGAACTATCTATTAGATGTTCCCGATAAAAGAAATTACCAAGATCCCAGGATGCTTCTGCTATACCTCCCCCATTTTGTATTTCTTTGGAATTCGAATAAGAATAATTGTTCCACTCTCTAAACTTTAAAGAATCCTCTTGATTGTAGAAATAGTAACTAATATCGAAGATTAAAGCATTTTTTAAAGAATCATTTGGAGCATTTAGAAACCTTCGTTTCTTATTTATATAAGATTCAGTTTCATCTTCTAACATTATTTTTTCGGCCAGAATTTTTACATCATCTGAAATTGAAGTATTTCCTTTCTCCTTTTGACTGCAAGCAGTGAGAAGGGAAAGAAATATTAAGAATTTTAAATAAGCTGATATGGGAAACTGCATTTATGCAGGCAAAAATATAAAAATATAATTGGCAGACTGTTAATCATCACTCTTATCATCATCGATTGGATTATCTTCATCTCCGGAAGCAGTTTTTTCTATATTGATTATTTCATCTTCCATTTGAGGCTCGTTTTCAGGAAGCGCTTCTGGCTCACAAGAAATTAAAAAAGAGGCTAAAAATAGGCCTCCAAATAAAGTTGCTTTAAATTTCATAATATTTATGTTTTTAAGTTATAATAATATCCCGGTCGTGTGT
>MDTG01199223.1_pt1 | contig 13846 bp, 10 predicted proteins | sample 811421 | NCBI WGS metagenome assembly MDTG01 (sample SAMN05326645, study PRJNA326480) | marine metagenome | isolation source: seawater | place: Pacific Ocean: South East | collected 2011 | reverse complement strand
TCAGCCAATACAGATGTAGCAGCAAATACAGCGAAGGTTGGTTATACAGAAGCAGCAGTATCAGCCAATACAGATGTAGCAGCTAACACATTAAAAGTTAGTTATACACAACCTATCTACACTGTAAACACTTTTTATGCAGAATTAGGAGGTTACGTTATACAAATTAGTCCTAATGGTAATCACGGTTTAGTGGTTGCAATGCAAGACCAAGGAACTTCAAACTGGTATGAAGCTAATGACTTATTGAGCAATGCCTCTAATCACGATGCAGACGGTAAGGAATTTTCAGATTGGCGGTTACCTACCAAAAGAGAATTAAATCTTATGTATGTTGTTTATAATAATGGAAATGGAGCTTCTTTAAACCCGGTTTACTACTGGAGTTCTACGGAGTTCGATAGCTTTGGCGCGTTGAATCAGGATTTCAGCAATGGTTTTCAGGACGACAACTATAAGGGCGTCGCAATCGGTGTGCGTGCTGTTCGGGCTTTTTAGTTATTTAAATATTTATCAATTTAATTAGTGCCGCGTAAGCGGACGATTTTTATTTTTTAAAAATGGCATTACACACCGAGTTACCGGTTTACAGAGATACTTATAAACTGGTATTAGAAGTTTTTGTAAGTACAAAAAATTTTCCCAAAGAATACAAGTATAGTTTGGGTAGAGATATGGAGCGCGATGTATTGGTATTAATGCGTTGTATTTATAAAGCCAACAGAGCACAAGAAAAAACAACTTTTTTAAACGAGTTTTTAGATAATTTTGAGATCTTAAAATTAGAAATTAGGGTTTGTGTAGATTTAAAACTCGTGTCTATAAAACGGCAGAGTGTTTTGGCAGCCCTTATGATCAGTATAGGAAAGCAAGTGGTAGGCTGGCGAAACAGTACTACAACTAACGCCAGAATTGTTTAAAACCAAGGTTTTAACAAGTGTGCGTTTATTTTGAAAAGGCACCTTAGCTATATGATTATTATATAGCAAAATAGCGCTCCTTACCATTCGGTAATGGTTCAAAAATTAAGGTGTTGCATTACTACTGGAGTTCTACGGAGAACGATAACAATAACGCGTGGAAACAGAATTTCAACAATGGTAATCAGAACAACAACAATAAGGACAACACAAACAATGTGCGTGCTGTTCGGGCTTTTCAAACTTTCTTAAAAAAAGGCGGTATTTTTGCCGTCTTTTTTGTGCATTAATTTTATGGTAGAAAAACATATAATACCGTTAGCAGATTTATTTAAAGCCTATTATAGCTGTCGCAAAAACAAACGAAACACTATAAATGCCTTGGTTTTTGAGCTTAATTTAGAAGAAGAATTAATACAGCTAAAAGAAGAATTAGAAAGCGGCAGGTATGCCATTAGTAGCTCCATTGCTTTTGTGGTAGATAAACCCGTAAAGCGCGAAATATTTGCAGCAAATTTTAGAGATAGGGTAGTACATCATTTAGTCATACAAAAAATGAATTCCGTATTTGAGCCACATTTTATTTATGATAGTTATGCTTGCCGTAAATCAAAAGGGACTCATTTTGGGATTGGTAGAGTTGATGGTTTTATACGTAAATGCTCAAAAAACTATACGCAAGATTGTTATGTGTTAAAGTTAGATATCAAAGGTTTTTTTATGCACATAAATAAAACTATTCTATATGCTAAAATTGAAACGCTATTTATTTCAAAATATAACGGCGCAGACAAACAACTGTATTTAAAACTTTGTAAAATCATATTATTTAATGAGCCAGTTAACAACGCTATAATAAAAGGAAAACTAAGTAACTGGGATAATTTACCAAAAGATAAAAGTTTATTTGATGCTAAACCTGGTTATGGTTTACCTATCGGAAACTTAACAAGTCAAGTTTTTGCCAATGTGTATATGAGTTGTTTTGATCATTTTATAAAACATCAATTAGATATTACATACTACGGTAGGTATGTAGACGATTTTGTATTGGTACACACAAACAAAAACTATTTAAAAAGTTTAATACCCAGAATAGCTAAATTTTTAAAAACTGAATTGCATTTAAAACTACATCCCAAAAAGATTTATTTACAACATTATAGCAAGGGAGTAAGTTATATTGGAGGTTTTATAAAACCCAATAGAATTTATGTTAGCAAGCGCACCAAAGGTAATTTTTATGAGGCTATACAAAAACAAAATAAACTAATAGAAAATACAACAAATCCAAGTAAAGTAGAAAAGCTATTGTTTTTAAGTAGTATGAATTCTTATTTAGGAATTTTGAGACATTTTAGGTCTTATAAATTACGTAAGTATTATATATCAGAAAAACTTTCAAACAAATGGTTACTACATTTTTCGGTGAATCATAATTTCACAAAATTCACCAAAAAGAAACAGCGTCTAAAAACAATTTTTATAACGTATCTGTTGCGTATGTTCAAAAAAGTGTGGTTTAAAATCTTCTCATCACATCTTCTGCCAATATTTTTCTGAGATACCACAACAGCTGTTGTGCATTTTCTTTAGAAAAAACTAGCGGTGGTTTTATTTTTAAGACATTATGATCTAGACCATCAGAACTCATTAAAATACCATGGTCTTTCATTCTGTTGATAAGGTAATCTGTTTGTTTGGGTAATGGTTTTTTTTGAGCATCTACCAATTCAATACCTAAGAAAAATCCTTGGCCTCTTACGTCTCCAATAATAGGAAAATCTTTGGCTAAATTAAGAAGTTGTTCTTTTAAAAAAGCACCAACTTCTAAGGCATTTTCTTGTAGTTTTTCTTTTTTTACAGTTTGCAATACTGCAGTTCCTATAGCACAAGAAACAGGGTTGCCTCCAAAGGTGTTAAAAAACTCCATACCATTGGCAAAACTATTGGCTACTGCTTCTGTGCAAACTACAGCTGCCAAAGGATGTCCGTTTCCTATGGGTTTTCCAATGGTAATAATATCTGGTATTACGTTGTGTAATTGAAAGCCCCAAAAAGATACTCCAAGTCTTCCACAACCCACTTGTACTTCATCAGAAATACACAACCCACCCGCTTTTCTAATAGCTGAATAGACCATGGGTAAAAACCCTTCAGGCAATTCTATTTGGCCACCACAAGAAATAATAGGTTCTAAAATTAGCGCACTTACACCATCTCCTTTTTGATGTATCGTAGCAATGCATTGTTGTACTTCTTCTGCATATTTTTCTCCAGTATTTTTGCCTCTGTATTTTCCTCTAAAAGCATCTGGTAGTGGAAAAATATGGGTGTGTTCTGGTGCTCCTTTGCCACCTTTTCCATCAAATTTATAGGAGGAAATGTTTACGCAAATATTGGTATTTCCATGATAACCAACCTGTGAGGCAATAACATCTTCTTTACCTGTTACAGTTTTTGCCATTCTAATAGCCAATTCATTGGCTTCACTGCCAGAATTTACAAAATGAACAACACTTAATTCTGGTGGTAAGGTTGCTAAAATTTCTTTGGCTAGTAGGTTTATGTTTTCATGCAGATAGCGAGAGTTTGTATTGAGAACAGCTGTTTGCTCTTGCCCTGCTTTTATAACTGTAGGATGCTCATGGCCAACATGAGCAACATTATTTACAGTATCTAAATATTTTCTTCCTAATTCATCTAAAAGATACACCCCTTCTCCCCGAACCATTTTAAGAGGTTCCTTGTATTGCAAGCTCATTCCTTTTCCTAAATGCTGTTTTCTGTACCCAATTAATTCCTCGTTTGAAGTATTCTTTTTTGTATGGAGGTTTTTAATATGAAACAATGCATTAGGGTCTATGCAAAGACTTTTCCAAACAGCTATTTGGTTTGCATAGGCAACTCCAGGAAAATCAGTTGTATAGTCTAATAAAGAAAGCATTACTTGAAAATGTAGATGAGGGGCCCAATTACCATTGACAGTTTGATCTCCTAATACACCAATTTTTTGCCCTTTTAAGATTGTGCTTCCTTTTTGGTAATGCAACACGCTTGCTGGATCTAAATGACCATATAATGTGAAGAACTCGAGATCTTCTTCTTTATGTTTTAAAACAACCAAGCCACCATATTCTTTATCTCCATGGTCATTTACTGCTACGGCTATTTCACCATCAAACAATGCATGAACAGGTGTGTTTGTAGGAAGCCAAAAATCGATTCCTAGATGAATAGTTCTACTTTCTGGGCCATAATTTTCTATTTTATCGTAGGCAGTAGCTGTGTACAAAGGTCTTGGCTCTAGGTAGCCACCAGAGATAATTTTTGTTGGATGTTCTTGCTGAAGTTGGTCTATTTTAAATTGAAAAAAGTCAATATTGTTAAAATCGGTCTGATGACCAATCCAAGTACTAGAGACACTTAAATCTAATAGTTCTATGTTTTTTCTATGAACTGTTGGGAATAATTCTGTTAAAGAATATTGCCTAGTTGCTGCCCATTTTTTAAATTGTTCTTCATTTGGGTGTGCAGAAAAACCACAGGCATTTCTAAAGGAATAATGTGCAAAATCTTCTGAAATTTTAGACCATTTATACAATACTTCCCAGGCAGGTTTTTCGCTAATCCACAGATATTCATTGTCTGGTTCCTCAATTTTGCTCATGGCAGCTCTGGTAACAATAATTACAAGTCGCATGGCAATGGCATTAAATAAATGAGCTAGCTCTTTTTCTAATAAAGGAAAAGAATTATGATAGCCTTTTATAAATGCAAGAGCCGCCTCTAATGGATCTTGATGGCCCATGGTACCATAGGCACAAAGAATGGCTAGATCATTAATGGTTTGTGTGTGCATGGCATCTCCATAGTCTATGGCTGCTTTTGCTTTTGGCTGTACTATGCTATTGGTAACAATAATATTATTGTCATTTGGGTCATTATGTACAATGCTTTTTCTTAAGCCAGTATAGGTGGATTGATAGGCTTCAAACTTATCTTGAAACAGCATTAGTATTTCTTTTTCGGGAGCTTCAAATAAATGTAGCTGCTTTTTTGTCCAAAGAGATTGTGCAATATCCCAGTCAAAATTATAATGCGCTTCCGGGTGCTTAAAACCTTGTAATACTTTTGTTAAGGTGCCACATTGCGCACCAATACTAAAGCGTAAATCTTCTAATTGTGGGTTTACAGCACTCCAGACTTTGCCAGAAACCCAAGTAAGTAAACGTACACAACGCTTTTTTTTGTAACGATCTGTAATTTCAGAAATTAAATGATTGTTTTTATCTGTAACGGCTTTTGGAGCAATAATTTCTTCATCACTATTCTCAATAAATTGCAATAAGTGTTGCTGATATTCTAGGTACTTTTTGTTTTCTTCAACTCTAGAAATTTTTAGAATATACCCTTCTTCATTCTCTATTTTAATTCTAAAATTAAAATCAACATAACCAGGTAAAGGAGATGCAGTTCCTTTAATACAATACAAGTCAAAAAGAATTTTTTCGGCTTCCGATGTAGAGATTTTCTGTTGAGCGTAATTCATACTCTAAAAATAGGATAAAACTTGAATAAAAACCCTTTTTATTCTTTGTAAATTTGTTCTAAATATAGCAAGATTATGAATGTGAAAGGAAACATTGTAGATATTCTTAATAAAAGAATTTTTAAAGGTGAAGTGTGTATAGAAAACGGACAAATTTTGGCTATTAGAGAAGTAAATCACGAGGTAGAAAATTATATTTTACCTGGCTTTGTAGATGCGCATATTCACATAGAAAGTTCTATGGTAGTACCTTCAGAATTTGCAAAAATTGCAGTTCTTCATGGAACGGTAGCTACTGTTTCCGATCCGCATGAAATTGCCAACGTATTAGGAGTACGCGGAGTAGATTTTATGATTGAAAACGGCAAGAAAGTTCCCCTAAAATTTAATTTTGGAGCGCCAAGTTGTGTGCCAGCTACTTCTTTTGAAAGTGCTGGAGCTTTAATTAATGCTGATGATATTAAGTTGATGATGGAAAACCCAGACATTAACTATTTAGCAGAAATGATGAATTACCCCGGGGTGTTGTTAGATGATGAAGAGGTGCTACAAAAAATTGAACACGCAAAAAATAATAACAAACCTATAGATGGTCATGCACCAGGCTTAAGAGGCGATGATGTTACTAAATATATTGCTGCAGGAATCTCTACAGATCATGAGTGTTTTAGGTATGATGAAGCTTTAGAGAAACTACAAAAAGGAATGAAAATTCTTATAAGAGAAGGAAGTGCTGCTAAGAATTTTGATGCTTTAATTGATTTGTTACCAACATATTTTGAAGATATGATGTTTTGCTCAGACGACAAGCATCCAGATGATTTGCTATTAGGCCATATAAACAAATTATGTGAAAGAGCAGTAGAAAAAGGAATTGATGTTTTTAAAGTGTTGCAAGCAGCTTGTGTAAATCCTGTAAAACATTATAATTTAGAGGTTGGTTTATTGCAACAAGGAGATGCTGCAGATTTTATTTTGGTTGATAATTTAAAAGAATTCAATGTTTTAGAAACTTATATTAATGGTGAATTGGTAGCTAAAAAAGGCAAAAGTTTTGTGAAATCTGTTCCTTTTGAAGTATTGAATAATTTTAACACAGATATAAAGAAATTAGCAGATTTTAGATTGGCATCGTCATCTAAAAAAATTAGAGTTATTGAGGCTTTAGATGGAGAGTTGGTAACCAATAATATTGAAGCAGATTCTTTAATTGTTGATGGAAATTTAGTATCAAATACAGCAACTGATGTTCTAAAAATGACGGTGGTAAATAGATATAAAAATGAGACACCATCTATTGCTTTCATTAAAAATTTTGGAATCAAAGAAGGTGCTATTGCCAGTTCTGTTGGGCATGATTCACATAATATAATTGCAATTGGGGTTTCTGATGAAGCTATTTGTAAAGCGGTAAACCTAATTATAAAAAATAAGGGAGGTGTTTGTGCCGTAACCAAAACTACAGAAAAAGTAGTGGCACTTCCAGTAGCCGGAATCATGAGTGATCAACCAGCAGAGATCATTGGGAAGGCATATGCAGCTGTTGATGATATGGCAAAAGAAATGGGCGGTACTTTGCGTGCTCCTTATATGAGTTTGTCTTTTATGGCGCTTTTGGTAATACCCTCTTTAAAGTTATCTGATAAAGGGTTGTTTGATGGAAATACATTCAAATTCACCTCTTTAGAAATAGAATAAGCTATTTTTAAGCGATCATTTTTTTTCATCAAATGCTAAAATCATATTAAAGTTTAGACATTTTACGTAGATAATTTTATTTTTTACTTTATTATAGCAAGCTATTTAATATTTTTAACATTCTAAATTTTTAAATAGACATGCACTATCCAAAGAAAGTAACTATTGGTGATATTACAGTTAGAGATGGTTACCAACATGAAGAAAAATTTATTCCCACACAAGCAAAGCTCTGGATGTTAGAGCAATTGCTTTTAGCAGGTTTTAAAAACATAGAAGTCACTAATTTTGGAAACCCTAAAGGGATGCCTCAGTTTTCTGACGCCGATGATTTATTTAAAAAAATTAGAACCTCTAAAAAGGTGTCGCATTTATTGTCTGAAGCCTCTTTAACTGCCATTACCATTAGAGAAAAAGCAGTAGAGAGAGCTATACAGGCAAAATTAGAAGGCTATGGTCCTGATAGAATTTTATTAATGGTTTCTACCAGTGAATCTCACCATCTAAAAAATTCTGGCTTGTCATTACAAGACTACTGGAAAATGGCTGAAGCTCAAATTAAAAAAGCTCATGATGCCGGTATTAAAGTAAATGGTACGGTGAGTACTATTTGGGGATGCCCAATAGAAGGCCCAACAGATCTCAACAAAGCCATAGACTATACACAACGTTGGTTTGATATTGGTGCAGATGATGTAGAACATGCAGATCATGATGGTTCTGCTTCACCAGATAGAGTATTTAAATATTACAGTATGCTACAAGAAAAAGTAGGAATGACAGACAAACAAATTGTTCATTTTCATACAACCAGAGGCTGGGGCATGGCCAATGTACTGGCAGCGCTTCAAGCCGGTATGACGCATTTTGAAGCTACCATGGGAGGTATAGGAGGTCAGCCTGCAAACTTTGTAGACGGAATACCAGTTGCAGGGACAGGTTCTTATTATTATAAAGATCCAAATTTAGTAGGTCTTATCTCTACAGAAGATTTAGTAGTTATGCTAGATGAGATGGGAATAGATACAAATTTAGATGTTGATAAAGTGCTAGAAATAGGTACTATGAATGAACGAATTGTTGGAAGACGCTTGCGTTCAGAAGCTATTAAAAACGGCCGAGTTCCAAAGTCTTTAACAGGGAGGTAATTTGCAGTGCTCTGAGAATAAGGGTATCATTTCACAACTAAAAAAGCAGAAATGTCATTAGAACTAGACTTACAAAACAGAAGCGGAAATACCTGCGAACTATGTGTATCTTCAGAGAACTTAGCAATCTATGAGGTAAAACCAACTTCAACAGGAGGTGGAGGTATAGATGGAAGCTTGTTAGGATGTGCGATCTGCATAGAGCAAATTGAAAATCCTGAAATTACAGATGCCAATCATTGGCGTTGTTTAAATGATAGTATGTGGTCAGAATTTAGGGCCGTAAAAGTGATTGCCTGGAGAATATTATCTCGCTTAAGAAAAGAAGGGTGGCCTCAAGATTTATTAGACATGCTGTATCTAGAAGACGATGATTTGCGCTTTGCAAAAGAAACAGGAGAACATTTAGAAGAGGCAGATAAGATTATACACAGAGATGCCAACGGTGCTATTCTTCAAGCAGGAGATTCTGTTGTTTTAATTAAAGACTTAAAAGTAAAAGGTTCTAGCTTGGTTGCCAAACAAGGAACAGCGGTTAGAAGAATTTCTTTAGATCATGAAAACCCAAAGTATATTGAAGGCAAAGTAGGGCCTACAAAAATTGTTATTATTACAGATTATGTGAAAAAAATGTCAGAAAAGGAGTAAAACTTTTCTGACATTTTATTTAAGGTTACACTTATTGCATTCACTTTTCTGTTTTTCTTTTTGGTGGTGGAGGAGCAGGTATGTCAATCCCAATTCTTTTTTTCCAATCTTTATAAGCCTCTTTTGCTCTTAAATTTCTTCTTTTGAAGCATTTGGATTTGGTGGTGGTGGTATTTTAAAGTTTTTCACCTGTTTTTTTTGAGAAACATTCATTTTAGCATACAATTCCTTTAAATAGATTGCGTTAGCTTTTTTGTTTTTTTTGTTTTTTTGAATTCTATCCGCTAATCTCTTATAAGTAAAAACAATATCCATTTTAGGTGGATCAGGAAGAACAGTTTCAATATTGGGAACATTCTTTTGTTGTTTTAGAGACATTCCCTTATAAAGAGATCTCATTTTTTTAACCTCTTTTAGTCTGTATATTTTTGTTTTACTTCCTTTTTTTAATAAAGAGACGTACTCTTTCATTTTTTTTTTAGAGAGTCTTTTTGTCTGAGTGTTTATTTTAGCGACAGTAGGTTTCTTTCTTTCTTGTGCTTCTACTCTTTCTGCAAAGAGGAAAATAAATCCTGTTAAAAGCGGAATGACCGCCAGTTTTTTTAACAAGACTTTTGTAGGTAAACTTTTTGTTGTCATCATTAATAATCTTTTTTTAGTAAGTGAATAATTCAAATTACTGGCCAAGTAATATTCGTTGTTCCAGGCTGTTTTGTTCAATAACAAAGATTGATACCTAGAGATATTGTTGTGCGATGCAATTACTTTGTCATCTGCTAAAAACTCATGATTGAGTTGTATTGCTTTTTTCAATAAGAAAAAGAGAGGGTTAAACCAAAAGACAATTTGTAATACTTCTAAGAGCAATATATCAATGGTATGTCTTTGAGTAACATGAGCCAACTCATGTGTAAACAATTCTTCTTCTATTTGTTGCGATTGATATTCTTCTTTATTGATAAAAATGTAATTCCAAAATGTGTGAGGCAAAATAGTATCAGATACTGGAACAAACTTTGCAAAATCACTTTTAATGATTTCATTGATTCTAATCTTATAAATAATATGATATAGATTTTTCGCAAAACGAATCAGAAAAACCAAAGACACCAATGTATAAATTGTAATCAAGATGTTCTCAATTGTAATGTACTGATCAAAAAAACTCTGATTTGTAGTAACAATTTTTCCTGAGTAAGTTACAAGTTGATTAATCTCGTTTGTTGCTTCAATATAAATGATAACACTTGGAGCAATAAATGAAAATAAAACACTTCCTAGCAAATAAAAACGATTGAATCGGTGCATCTTTTCTTTCTCTAATACCAAATGGTAAAAAGCTAGAAGTAATGCTAAGCATAAACCAGATTTTAATAAATATTCAAACATTAGTTGTCTTTTTTAATCAATTTTAAACGCTTAGACCATTCTTTAAGTCGGGCATTTATATCAGCTTTTTGTGCTTCAGAAGCATTTGGAAACGGAGGAGGTGGCATTAAGTTTTTATGATCTTCATCAGTAAGTTCAGCTCTTAACTTATAATATACAACACCATCTTTTTTTATAAGTTTTGTGTAAGGTCTTATAGGGTTTTTAGGTCTAATTACTTGTTTTTTATCGCTTCTATTCATCCTGAAATACATTCCTCCTAAATCTGAATACTCACGGTCGATCCGTTTTCTTTCTGCTTTAGATTTCTTTATGTAATGAACACCTTTGTTTTTTAATTTTGCTACAAGTTCATTTTTCTTTTTGTATTCTTTTACGATGTCTAGGTTTGTTAGCTTTCCATTCTTATAATACCTAGCAACTCGTTCTTTTTTATCAAAAGTGTAGTAATATTTTTGTCTATCTATGGTGAAGTACCAATCCTTATTAAACTTAGGGTTGGAAGCACTCGAGATAATTTTTATTCCTTTATTAGCAATCCCTTTTTTAGAATCTTTTCCAGTTAATTTGTAGGTTTTGTATTCCTTTTTAAAGTCTTCAAAAGCTTTCTTTTTCTTCGCATTTGAATCTTCAAAGTGTTTGTTTGTGTACAGACTAAATTGATGTTGTTGAGGGAAACGTTTGCTACGTGCATTCTTGTGAATGAAACTTCCAAAGTAATTTGAAAAATCTGTATTTTCAAAGTTGCTTAGCGTTGTATTGTTAATTACAATACCATCAATCCAAACAGCATATTTTTCTTTGTTTTTTAAATCATCAATTAACTTTTTTGAAGGAGTCTTTTTCTGACTAGTTAATGGAGGAGGAGGTAAAATAAATTGATCTTTTTCTTTAGAACTTAGCTCTTCGTATGTTTTAGAGATTTTGTTTCCTTCTGTATCATCATATTTAATAACAGTGTATCGGTTTGCAAAATCTCTGTAGATTTCTTTTTCATTAATTTGTTCAAAAGGAACTTCTTCTGTAAGTTGTTTTTTCTTTGTTGCTTGCGCTTCTACACGATTCGCAAACAAGAATACCAAACCAGTTAATAAAGGGATGATGGCTAATTTCTTTAAAAGAATACTAGCTGTTGAATTTGATTTTTTCATCATTTCTAATCTTTTTTTTGTGAGTGAATAATTTAAATTACTGGCCAAGTAATATTCGTTTTTCCAAGCAGCTTTATTTAATAATAAGTATTGATACTCAGAGATGTTATTATGTGAAGCAATGACACTGTCATCTGCTAAAAATTCATGATTTAATTGTACAGCTTTCTTTAACAGAAAGATCAAAGGATTAATCCAAAATAAAATTTGCAAAGCTTCTATTAATAATACGTCAATTGTATGTCTTTGCGTAACATGCGTTAATTCATGAGTAAAGAGTTCTTCTTCTATTTCTTTTGCATTAAAAGATGTTTTATTAATAAAAATATAATTCCAAAATGTATGTGGTAAAATTTCATCATTTACCAATACAATGATTGCATTAGAATAGGTGGTTTTCTGATTTCTCCTTATTTTCTGAATGATATGAAATAAACTCTTAAAAAATCGAATTAACAAAACACTTGAAATCAATCCATAAAGCCAAAAGAAATAAGTGATGTAATTTATTGATTCATCAATAGGAATACTAGTTGTTGAAACTCCTTCTTGTACATTAAAACCTGATTCATTTAATGTTGTTGGAACAGTTTCCAAAACTGTAGGAATAGCTTCAATATAAATAATAAAAGCTGGCGCTAAGAAAGAGAACAAAACACTTCCTAATAAATAGAAACGATTGAATCGATGCATCTTTTCTCTTTCTAATACCAGACGGTAAAAGGCGAGAAGCAATGCTAAACACAAGCTAGATTTTAATATGTATAAAATCATTTTTTGTTGTCTTTTATTTGTTTATCTATAATCTTACGCAACTCTTCTAATTCATTGTTAGTGAGATCTGTTTCTTTAGTGAAAAAGGAAGCAAATTGAGAAGCAGAATCATTAAAAAAGTTTTTAATTAAACCATTTACATGCTTAGAGAAGTAATCAGATTTCTTTACCAAAGGATAATATTCTCTAGATTTTCCAAACAATTTGTAATTGATAAAGCCTTTGTCATACATTCTTTTTAATAAGGTAGCAACAGTGGTGGTGGCTGGTTTTGGAGTAGGGAAGTCTTCTAATAAATCTTTCATGAAAGCTTTATTACGCTTCCATAAATATTGCATTACTTGTTCTTCTGCTTTAGATAATTGCATTTGATTTAATTTTGTGCTCTACAAATATAGAATAAAATATTTTAATTCTACAAGTGTAGAGTTAAAATTTTGTTAATCTCATTTTAATATCTTTGAAGAATCAAAAACCGAACCATGCGTCTTAAAAAAAAAATAGTAGTTCTTTTAAGCATTCTTCTAATTGCATCTTGTAGTCCTAAATTATTTAAAGAAAAATGGACCAAAGAACAGGCTCCTGACTATTTTAAAGCACGTTTTGAAACAACACAAGGAAATTTTGATATCGAAGCAAAAAGAGCATGGTCACCAAAAGCTGTAGACAGATTGTATCAATTAATTAAGAATGAATTTTATACAGATATTGCTATTTTTAGAGTGGTGCCTGGTTTTGTAGCTCAGTTTGGAATTCACAATGATAGTTTGATAAATTCCAGTTGGAAAAATTTTAAAATTGATGATGAAAAGGTTATTGAAAGCAATGATCTCATGACAATCTCCTTTGCTAGAGGAGGGGTAAAGACAAGAACTACTCAGATATTTATCAATTTAAAAAACAACAAACGATTAGATGCGCTAGCGTATTCTGGTGTGAAAGGGTTTCCTGTAATTGCAAAAGTAATTGCTGGGAAAGAGACTATTTTGAAGTTTTATGATGGATATGGAGATAGGTTAGGCAAGCGCCAAGATTCTCTTAATAGATATGGTAATAAATTTATTAGAACCAATTATCCTGAAATAGACTTTATTAAAAAAGCAACCATACTCAACTAAAAAAAGCCGCTTCTAGCGGCTTTTTTTAGTTCGATAGTTCTGTAAAATATTTATAGAAATAAGGAATGGTTTCAATTCCTTTTAAATAATTAAAAATACCAAAATGTTCGTTTGGTGAATGAATTGCATCAGAATCTAAGCCAAAGCCCATTAAAATAGTTTTACTTTTTAATTCGTCTTCAAACAGAGAAACTATAGGAATACTTCCCCCGCTTCTTTGAGGGATTGGCGCTTTTCCAAACGTTGCTTGATAAGCTTTACTAGCAGCTTCATAACCAATAGTGTTTATGGGAGTCACATAACCCTGCCCGCCATGATGAGGTGTTACTTTTACCGTAACAGCTTCTGGAGCAATACTTTCAAAATATTTGGTAAATAAATCTGTAATTTCATGCCATTCTTGGTTTGGAACCAAGCGCATAGATATTTTTGCATAGGCTTTAGAAGC
>MDTG01194689.1_pt1 | contig 13847 bp, 13 predicted proteins | sample 811421 | NCBI WGS metagenome assembly MDTG01 (sample SAMN05326645, study PRJNA326480) | marine metagenome | isolation source: seawater | place: Pacific Ocean: South East | collected 2011 | reverse complement strand
TTAATTACCTCTAAAACACGGTTGCGTCTGCTAATAAAATTTTTTATTAGTCAGGCCAACCGGGGGTATTTAAATGGGCTGGCATCCGAGTTTAAAGAATCTACAAACTCTATTCGAAAAGAACTAAACCATCTATCGAAAGCAGGATATCTAGAGAGGTACAAGGATGAAAATAAAATTGCTTACAAAGCTAATGTCAAACACCCAATGTTTGAAATTCTCCAAAAGGTGGTATACAAACATCTTGGTCTAGAAGATATCGTTGAGCACGTTTTAAACCAAATAGGTGACGTTAAAGAAATCCACTTGATTGGAGACTATGCAAAGGGACTTGATTCAGGTAAAATTGAAATTATGCTGATCGGGAATGATTTAAATGATAATTATATTACATCACTCGAAACAAAAGTGGAGAAAATCATTGAAAGGAAAGTTCAGTTCTATATTGCAAACAAACCCATAGACTCAATTCCGAGCATTGTATTATTCAAAAAATGAGATCAACTTATTTTATTTATCAATTTTACAAGATTTTTGGTAAGTTGAATTTTTTTCTTGAGCCATTTCACAAAAAAAATCTTTACAGACTAATATTTCTCCTTTTGATTGGGATGTTTTTAGAGGCGATTAGTTTTTCGGTTATAATTCCTGTATTGTCAGTTATTGTTGACCCAAAATTCAGATTAATTTTATCTGAGTATGAATTTTTAGAAAATTTTATTTCAAATAAAAGTCAAGTCCACTTGATATCACTTTCTTTAATTTTCATGATCTTCATTTTTTTGGCAAAGGCTTTGTTTCTGATTTATTTAACTTTTTTTCAAAATATTTTTGTCGCTAGGGTTTCCGCTCATATTTCCAACTCGCTAATGGATAAATATCTAAACGCGAGTTTTACTTTTCATCAACAAAATAATAGTGCATTGCTTCACAGAAATCTGCATAATGAGGTAACACTATTCACAAATCTTTTAAGGTCATATTTAAACATATTGGTTGAAATATTTCTCTTAATCTCGATATTACTCACCCTAATAGTTATTGATCCCATTGGAGCTATCTCAATTAGCTTTATTTTTGCCTTTTTCTCTTATTTGTTTTTGTCTAGTACAAAGAAAAAGATTTCGGAGTTGGGGTTTAAAAGACAACTTCTGGATGGAAAATTATCCAATCTAACTTTGGAAAGCATGAGAGGGATTAAGGAAATAAAGGTATCAGGAATTAAAGATTACTTTCTTGAAAAATTTTCGCAAAGGACTACCTACAGGGCAAATATAAATTCGAGTTTTATTTCATTAAATTTAATTCCACGATTTTACCTTGAGCTGGTAAGTATTATTTCACTTTCTGGATTTATATTTTTTTACTTATTTAGAGGTGGAGAAACTAAAACTTTAATCACAGTTGTTGGTGTTTTTATTGCAGCCGTTTTTAGATTGCTACCGTCAATAAATAAAATTATTTCTGGATTGCAAACGATTAAATATAACAAGTACTCTTTGGACCTTTTGACCAAAGAATTTAAAGACACACCCATAGAAAAAATTGTTGAAGGTCAAGGTGAAATATCTTTTAAAGATAAATTAGAAATTAAAGATTTGTCTTTTTCTTACCAAAATCAAGGTTTGATATTAGATTCAATAAATATATCGATAAAAAAAGGCGAGACAATTGGAATAATTGGTCCGTCTGGTTCTGGGAAAACTACACTTCTTAATCTAATTTTAGGTTTATACCCTAGTAAATTAAATAACATTTATATAGATGGTCAGTCAATAAGATCAAATGGAAATTGGAGAAATAAAATAGGTTACGTTCCACAATCAATTTTTTTATTAGATGATTCTATTCGAAATAACATTTCTTTTGGGAGAAATAAAAAAATTGATGACCAACAAAAAATAATAAATGCACTTAAGATTGCCGAATTGGATTCTTTTGTAAATAGTTTATCAGAGGGATTGGAAACAAATGTTGGTGAACAAGGAGGTAAAATATCTGGGGGACAGAAACAGAGAATCGGATTGGCAAGGGCACTATATGATAACCCAGAAGTTTTAATTTTTGATGAAGCAACTTCAGCATTAGATAATCAAACCGAGACTAAAATAATAAAATCTATTTTAAAACTTAAGGGTAGCAAAACCATAATTATGGTCGCACACAGATTAACTTCATTAGAGGGTTGTGACAGAATTTTTAATGTAAAGAACAATAAAGTAAACCTGATAGAAAATAAATTAAAAAGTAAAATAAATGTTTGAAAACAAAACTATTTTAATAACAGGAGGGACTGGTTCATTTGGGAAAAAATTTATAGAATTAACATTGGATCAATACAATCTAAAGAAAATTATTGTTTACTCTAGAGATGAAATGAAGCAATGGAATATGTCCCAAAACTATGTTGGTAATAAAACAATAGAATTTGTTATTGGTGATATAAGAGACAAAGAAAGGTTAAAAAGTATTCTGGATGGAGTAGATATTGTGGTTCACGCAGCTGCAACAAAAATAGTCCCAACTGCTGAATACAACCCCTTTGAGTGTATTAAAACTAATATTAATGGGGCTATGAATCTAATTGAGGCTTGTAAGGAGAAAAAAATAGAGAAGGTAATCGCATTATCTACAGACAAGGCAAGTAATCCAATTAATCTTTATGGTGCGACAAAACTAGCTTCAGATAAGCTTTTTGTTGCAGCAAATTCAAATAATATGAATCAGAAAACTAAATTTTCTGTTGTCAGATATGGAAATGTTATTGGTTCAAGGGGGTCTGTTGTTCCTTTTTTTATGGAGAAGAAAAAAGAGGGTATCATTCCAATAACTGATGAAAGAATGACAAGATTTATGATAACCCTTGAACAAGCAATTGAAATTGTGTGGTTTGCAATAAATGATATGGAAGGTGGAGAGATTTATGTAAAAAAAATACCATCTATGAAAATTTTAGATATTGCAGAGGCTATTGCTCCTAATGTCAAGACAATAAAGATTGGTATAAGACCAGGTGAAAAAATACATGAGCAAATGATTGGTACTGACGAAGGTCCATACACATTTGAGTACAGGGACTATTACAAAATACTTCCCGCAATCAATGACTGGTATAAAGATAAAAATAGAGTGAAGAAGGGAACTCCTGTTCCAGTAAATTTTAGCTATCGGTCAGATACAAATAAGATATGGATGACTAATGTCGATTTATCAAAGTGGATTAACGGGAACTTACCCTCAAAATAACTAGAAGTTGAAGAAGAAAAAAATACTATTTTTTGGTGGTTCTGGTCTTCTGGCACTTAATTGGGCAAATAAAATTTATAAAAGTTGGGAGGTTATTCTTCTTAAGCATAAACGAAATATTTGTTTTCAACATGCAAAAATTATGGAATTTGAAAAAATATCTAAGTCAAACATAATAGAAGTAATAAATAAGGAAAATCCTAATTTAGTTGTCAACTGTGCGGCTATTACGGAAGTAGAAAAATGTGAAGAAGAAAAGGATAATGCAAATTTAGTTAACTCAGTTTTACCTGAGATCATTGCTAATGCTTGTAAACTAATGAATATTAAATTCATTCATATCTCAACTGACCATCTTTTTGACGGGAAAAGTTCATTTTACCAAGAGGACAACCCTAAATCACCCTTAAATAACTATGGGAAAACTAAAGATAATGCAGAGGAGAAGATTTTACTTGAAAACCCTGAAGCGTTAATCGTAAGGACAAATTTTTTTGGATGGGGGACTAGCTATAGATATTCATTTAGTGATTGGATTATCAAAAGTTTAAGAGAGTCAAAGTCTATTAAATTATTTTCAGATGTTTATTTTACGCCAATATATATACAGGAACTGGTAAAAATTATTCATATTCTCATAGATAAAAACAAGCAAGGAATATTCAATGTTGTTAGTAAAGAAAGGATTAGTAAGTTCGAATTTGGTATTAAAATTGCAAATATTTTTAAATACCCACTAAGCTTGATATCGCCTATTTCAATTGAAGATATCAGTCTTATGGCACAAAGACCAAAAGACATGAGTTTATCAACAAAAAAAATTTTAGATGAAATCAATTACCAAATAAAAGATATTGAAAATCAATTGCTTGACTTAAAGAATCAAGAAAAAAACAGATTAAAAATATAAGATGCTAAACACGATTCTAAATCGACAGGATTCAATTTTTTCAAAAGATTTTAAAGTCAACGAAAAAAAAATATCACATTTAATAAGTAAGTCTTCATTTCTTATTCTTGGAGGAGCAGGAAGTATAGGACAAGCGGTAGTCAAATTAATTTTAAAGTATAATCCCCAAAGGTTGCATGTAGTTGATATAAGTGAAAATAATCTTGTTGAATTGGTAAGAGATGTTAGGTCCCAAGACCTTGAAGTAATTGACGATTTCAAAACATTTCCAATCGACATTGGATCAAAAATTTATGATTCTTTTTTCAATGATGATGGTAATTATGATTATATAGTAAATCTGTCTGCTTTGAAACATGTTAGAAGTGAAAAAAATTATTATTCTATGTCAAGGATGATTGAAGTAAACGTTTTGAATACAGTCAAGACAATTGAACAAGCAATTCAAAAAAACATAAAAAAATATTTTTGTGTTTCTTCAGACAAAGCTACTAATCCAGAAAATTTTATGGGTGCAACAAAAAGAGCTATGGAACTAATCCTTTTTTACTATTCAAATAAAATTTCTGTTAGTTCAGCTAGATTTGCTAATGTTGCTTTTTCAGATGGGTCACTTCTAGATAGTTTTAATAACAGATTAAAAAAAAGACAACCAATTTCTGCTCCAAATGATGTGAAACGATATTTTATGAGTGCTAACGAAGCTGGAGAATTATGTCTATTTTCCACGCTATTTGGGAAAAATCGAGAAATTTACTTACCGAAACTTTCTAAAGATCATTTGAAAAGCTTTAAGTCCATTGCTGAAAAATTTCTTAAAGAAAATGGTTACGAGCCTTATCTGTGTGATGAAAATGAAGCCAAAAAAGAGATAATAAAATTGGTAATGAAAAAAAAATGGCCCTGTGTTTTCAATAAATCCAATACAACTGGTGAGAAAATGATAGAGGAGTTTTATGGTATTGAAGATCAATTGGATAAACATAGTTATAAGAAAATAGCATTTATAAAAAATGAATTGGTTTACAAACAAACAGATATAAAGGAATTTCTAAATGATTTAATTGAAAATAATCTAAAACTCAACTTAAGCAAACAAGGGCTAATTAAATTATTTAGAAAAATAATTCCAGAGTTTAAACATTTTGAATATAAAAGTAATCTTGATGAAAAAATGTAAAATGAGTAAAGTTAAAATCATAGCTGAAGCTGGGGTAAATCATAACGGATCATTTTCAAACATTATTCAAATGATTGATATTGCTTACGAAGCTGGTGCAGACTTTATAAAATTTCAAACATTCAAAGCTAAAAATCTAGTTTCGAGTTTTGCTCTTAAAGCAGAATACCAAAAGAAAAACACATCAGAAAATAAAGACCAATACTCTATGCTAAAAGAACTTGAAATACCCGAAAAATGGTATTGTAAAATTATATCTCACTGCATAGATAAAGGTATAGGGTTTTTATCTTCGGTTTTCGATATAGAATCCGTTGACTTTTTAATAAAACACGGTATATCTATTTTTAAAATACCTTCTGGAGAAATAACCAACAAACCTTTATTAAAATACGTCGCTCAGAAAGCTGATAAAATAATTCTTTCTACTGGTATGTCAAATATTTCAGAGATAAAAAAAGCATTGGATGTGATTTATTTTGAAAAATTTAAAAGTGAGAACATAACACTTCTTCATTGCAACACAGAATATCCTACAAAAAATTCAGAAGTTAATCTTCTAGCAATCAATCACATTAAAGATGAATTTAAAGTTCCTATAGGATACTCTGACCATACATTAGGGAATGAAGCGGCAATAGCCTCAGTAGCATTAGGATCTCAAATAATTGAAAAACATTTCACCCTAAATAAAAAATTACTAGGTCCTGATCATAAAGCATCTTTGTCGCCGAGGGAACTAAATAGTTTTATCCTTTCTATAAGAAAAGCCGTCGAATGCATTTCTGGAGACGGTATAAAAAAACCAACCCCTTCTGAATTAAAAAATAAAGAAGTAGTTAGAAAGAGCCTTTTTTATAAGAAAAAACTTTTAAAAGGGCATACTCTTTGTGAAACGGATTTTATCTCCTTGCGCCCTGAAATTGGAATTTCCCCAATGGAAATTGATTCACTAAATAATAGAATTTTAAAAGTTGACGTAAATAAAAATCAATTGACTAAATTTTCTGATTTAAAATGAAAAAAATTTGTGTAATATCTGGCTCAAGAGCTGATTACGGACTTCTCTATTGGACATTAAAGGAATTGTCAAATAGTAATTTATTTAGGTTACAATTATGCCTAACAGGCATGCATTTGTCAAATGAGTTTGGTTTAACTTATAAGCATGTTGAAAAAGACGGTTTTAAAGTAGATTTTAAGGTAGAGTCTTTGATTTCATCTGACTCAGCAACTGGAATTTCCAAAAGCATAGGAATTGGCATTTTAGGGTTTTCCGAAGCATTTGCAAAATTGAAACCGGATATTATTTTAGTTTTAGGTGATAGGTATGAAATTTTTTCCGCAGTTTGTGCAGCGGTAGCAAATCTAATTCCAATTGCCCATTGCCACGGAGGCGAACTAACCCTAGGGGCTATAGATGATGTAATTCGACATTCAATATCTAAAATGTCACATTTACATTTCACTTCAACAGCTGAATATAGAAAAAGGGTAATTCAGTTAGGTGAGGACCCAAAAAGTGTTTTTAATACTAGTGCGCTAGGAATAGAAAACCTGAACAAATTAAAATTTAAAACCCTTAAAGAATTAGAAAGAGATTTAAAATTTTCTTTCTTAAAAAGAAATTTTTTGATAACATTTCATCCCGAAACTTTAAAAAAGGGTAGTAGTTCAACTCAGTTCAAAAGTTTATTAGAAGCATTAAAAAGTTTTTCGGACACATGTTTCATTTTTACGATGCCTAATTCCGACGCCGGAGGAAGGGTAATTTTCGATATGATTAATAGCTTTGTTAAAATAAATCCAAACAATGCTATATCATTTGTATCAGTTGGACAGAAGAATTATTTATCCATAATGAAACAGGTAGATTTGGTCATTGGTAATTCTTCAAGTGGTATTATCGAAGCTCCATTTTTCAAAATACCCACCATAAATTTAGGCGATAGGCAAAAGGGGAGAATTCAGGGGCAAACGGTAATTAATTCCATTTTAGAATCCAATTCTATCATAAAATCCATAAATGTAGGTTTAAGTGATAAGTTCAAGAATAGAATTAAAAATTCACTTAACCCGTATGGAAATGAAAATGCATCTAAAAAAATTTTGGATGTTTTAGGTAAAGTCGATTTAAAACAATTAATCAATAAAAAATTTTATGATTTAAAATTATCGGATTTAAAAAATTAATTCCAAAAAAAACCTTCATGAATAAAATACGAGATTATATTGTAAAAAAAGGTGAAAAAATTGAAATAGCCTTGAGAAAACTCAATTCCCTCCCTAACGAAAAAATCCTTTTTGTGGTTGATGATAATAAAAAGCTATACGGTTCAATCTCGGACGGTGATATAAGACGATCTATAATCACTAAAAAATCAATTAAATTAAATGTAGAAGATGTATGTCAAAGAAAACCCAAATTTATAATTTATGATGATAAAGAGTTTTCAAATCTTCTTTCTTTTAGAAATAGTGGAGTTAAAATAATTCCGATTATAGATAGAAAAAACATGACTATAAAAAGAATAATAAATTTTAACCAATTAAAGTCATTCTTGCCAATTGAAGTTGTAATAATGGCTGGAGGAAAGGGAAAAAGACTAGGAGAACTCACAAAAAAAATACCAAAACCACTGCTTCCAATAGGAGGAAAACCAATTATGGAACACCAAATTGAAAGATTGCAATCATTTGGAATTGAGAAATTTTGGTTCTGCATTAATTACTTGGGAGAAATGATTCAAGATTATTTTAAGAAGGGTTCTGCTAATGTATCATTTAATTACATTAAGGAAAAAAAATCTTTAGGAACAATAGGGGGTATTTCTGAAATTAAAGGATTCAATAAAGAGGATATTTTGATTTCAAATTCAGATCTTATAACGAATCTAAATTATGAAGATTTTTACTTAAATTTTTTAAAAAATAAAGCTGACATGTCAGTTGTGACAATACCGTACGATATAAAAATTCCATATGGAGTTTTAGAATGTAAAAATAATTTTGTGTCTAATATTGTTGAAAAACCCACATATACCCATTTTTCAAATGCTGGTATTTATCTAATTAAAAAAAAATTTCTAAAAGAGATTAAAAGAGAAACATTTTTTAACGCAACAGATTTAATTAAAGTTTTAGTTGAAAAGAATAAAAGGGTAATTAGTTATCCTTTTAATGGATATTGGCTTGATATCGGCAATCCAGACGACTATAATAGAGCATTAAATGAATATAAGAATAGTAAAATCAAATGAACATACTAATAACAATTTGCGCAAGGGGAGGCTCCAAAGGGATTCCTGGAAAAAACATAGTTAGTATAGGAGGCAATTATTTAATTGCTCATACTATAAAATTTGCCCAAAATATCTTAAAAAATCTTAACCCTACAATTGCATTATCAACGGATGACAAAGAAATAAAGAAAATTGCTGAGCAATTTGATTTATTTACTAATTATAAAAGACCTGCTAATCTATCAAAGGATGAAACGAGCAAAGTATTAACAATTGGACATCTAATGAATCATTATGAACTAATTATGGGCACAACATTTGATTATATACTAGATTTAGACGTTTCATCACCAATAAGGAATACAAGTGATGTTGAGGAAGCATTTGATATGTTTAAACTTGATAAAAATGCTCATAGTCTTTTTTCAGTTAATTCTTCTAAAAGAAACCCATATTACAACATAGTCGAAAGAAAAAAAAAATGGATATTTTAATACAATTAAAAAACACAAAAATTCCTTGACAGCTAGACAAATGGCACCTAAAACTTATGATATGAACGCTTCTTTCTATTGGTATAGAAGATCTTTTTTTGATTTAGAATTAGAATCTCCTATCAGCAGTAAATCTATGATATACGAAATGAAGCATTTATGTTTTGATTTGGATTATGAGGAAGATTTGGACTATATGAAATATTTACTGAAAAAAGGAAAAATCAATTTTATATGAAAGTTGCGTTTATTGGCTATGGAGGAATTGCTAAAAAGCATGCAGAAATTATAAAAAAAATTAATCCTTCTGTTCAAATTTTTTCTATAAAAGAAAAATTAGATTCTCATATTAATGGTGATGTTAAGCTTTTAGACTTTAAAAATGTTTCCAACTTTAATCTAGATGCAATATTTATCACTAATCCTTCTTTTCTTCATGTTAAGTCAATTATAGAGAATTATAATTTAGGTATTCCAATTATGGTAGAAAAGCCAATATGTGTAAATCGTAGTGAACTGAGCAAGCTTAAGCAGTTAGAAGAATTAGAAAACCCTAAGATATATTGTGCTTGCAATATGAGGTTTCATCCAATGATAACTTTTTTAAAAAAATATATAAAAAATAATATTTCTAAAATTAATGAAGTCAACATATACTGTGGGTCATATCTTCCTGATTGGAGAAAAGGTATTGATTACAGGAAAAACTACAGTGCAAAAAAATCTCATGGCGGAGGAGTCAAGTTTGACTTGATTCATGAAATTGATTACTTAGTTTATTTACTCGGCTTTCCTGCGGAGTCCAAAAAATTTCAATCTAAAGTTTCAAATTTAGAAATAGATTCAAATGATTTTTCGCATTATTGTTTGAAGTATGATTCTTTTTTTGCGATGATTACTCTTAATTATTTTAGAAAAGACAAAAAAAGGTATATAGAAATTGTTAGAGAAGATGGTACTATAATGGCAGATTTTGTAAATCAAAAAATATTAAACTTAACCTCGAATGAATTACTTTTTAATTTAAATTACGACGGCATGGAAAAATCCTATGAGCTACAGATGGAATATTTTTTTGAGTCAATTAATAAAAGTCAATTTGATATTAATGGACTCAGAGAAGCAGTTGAAATCATGAAAATTATTTTATAAAAAAATGAACTTAAAAAATAAAGTTATTTTGATAGTAGGCGGAAGCGGTTTGATTGGTAAAGAGATTATTAAAGAGGTAAAGTCCAATGAAGGAATTCCAATAAATCTAGATATAAATACCAAAAATCAAATCAGTGACACTTTTAAAACAGATATTCGTTCGGAAAAGGAAACTTCATCATCAATAGAAAAAATTTTGACGAAATATAAAAGAATAGATGGACTTGTAAACTCAGCATATCCTAGGACTGATGATTGGGAAACAAGTTTTGAAAATGTTAGTATGGATTCCTTTGAAAAGAATTTAAATATTCAGTTATCATCAATTTTTTCAATTTCAAAAATGGTTTCCAAAATAATGATGAAACAAAGAAGAGGTTCAATTGTAAATATCTCTTCTATATACGGAGCGATTGGATTTGACAGAAATCTCTACGATTCTACCAACATCACCTTACCTGTTGCATATTCTGCAATAAAGGGAGGTTTAAACAGTTTAAACAGATATTTTGCCTCTTACTTTGGGAGATATAATGTGAGATGCAACTGTGTTTCACCGGGGGGTATATATGATAAACACGAGAAAAAGTTTGTCTCAAAGTATACAAAAAAAGTTCCTTTGGGTAGAATGGGAAATACAAATGATGTTGCCCCTGCGGTTGTTTTTTTGCTTTCGGATGCCTCATCTTATATAACTGGGCAGAACATATATATTGATGGAGGAATTACAATAATATAAAATGAGAAAAATTAGAATAATTCCTAGACTTGACATTAAAGGACCAAATCTTGTAAAAGGAATAAATATGGAAGGCTTAAGGGTATTGGGGAAACCCTTTCAATTTGCAAAATCTTATTATGAAGAAGGTGCTGACGAGTTAATTTTAGTTGATGTTGTTGCATCTCTTTATGGAAGGAATAACTTATCAAATTTTGTAAGCGAAACGGCTTCAAATATCTTTATACCCATAACAGTAGGAGGAGGTATAAGGAATACCGATGATGTGAGAAAACTTTTAAAAAGTGGGGCGGACAAAGTTTCTTTAAATACTGCTGCAATTGAAAATCCAAATCTAATAAATGATCTTGTCAAAACTTATGGATCGTCAACTATTTCAGTTTCTTGTGAAGTTATTAAGGACTCGATGGGGAAATACAATTTATTTACTGATAATGGTAGAGAGGAAACAAATTTAGAGTTGACCAGTTGGATTGAAAAAGTGATTGATTTAGGTGCAGGTGAAATAATAGTAACAGATATTTTGAAAGAAGGAACTGGAGAGGGTTTTGATTACAATCTTATCGAAAAAGTTTTAAAAGTTTGTAAAGTTCCTTTATTGATTCATGGTGGGTGTAGAACTAAGGAAGACGTTTTGGATGTTTTCAAAAAATTTGATCTAAGTGGAATCGTAATTTCATCGATTTTACATTATGATTTGATTGACCGAATAAAAACCTTTTCAGATGAAAATGAAGGGAACATTACTTTTCTATCAAATAAAAATAAATATTTAAACTTTAATAAAATTTCAATAGATCACTTGAAATTTTTTCTAAGGAAGAATAATGTAAATGTAAGATGAAAAATAAAAAAATAGGTATTATTGATTATGAATTAGGAAACTTGTATAGTATACATCAGGCTGTAAACTTTTTGGGGTTTAGTCCTAGTTTTGTGAAAAATGCAGATGATATAAAAAAATATGATTCAATAATTTTACCAGGGGTTGGAGCCTTTAATCAAGCTATGAATAACATTAAAAAGCTAAATTTAAATGAAGCGATAATTGAATATACCAATACAGGTAGACCTCTTTTAGGCATTTGTCTAGGTATGCAATTATTATTTAGTTATAGTGAAGAATTTGTGAAAACAGATGGATTAAACTTGGTAAAAGGTAAAGTAACTAGGTTTAAAAGTAATGTCATTCCCCATGTTGGGTGGAATGAAATTCAAATTGAAAATAGGCACTTTAAAAATCATTTTCATTCTGGTGATTTTTATTTTGTTCACTCATATTTTGTCCAACCTACAAACATAAACTTAGTCTTGTCGACGACTTTTTATGAAAATGAAAAGTTTACAAGCTCTATTATTAAAAATAATATTTTGGGATTTCAATTTCACCCTGAAAAAAGTGGGAAATTAGGAATTGAACTTTTAAAAAATTGGTTAAATTCTAGCTTATGAAAACATTATATGGTTTACCACAAGAAGTTTTTTTCTGCAAAAAATGCGTTATGAGTAACCAAAGACCTACCTCTGCAGTTGAATTTAAGCACAATATAAGTAGCAAAAAAAATACTATGAATTTTGACAATAAAGGGGTTTGTGATGCTTGTAGAATGGCAGAAATTAAAGAAACTATTAATTGGGAAGAAAGAGAAAATCAACTTCTAAAACTTTTAGATAAGTATAGAAAAAATGATGGTTCTTACGATTGTTTGGTTCCTGGTAGTGGAGGAAAAGATAGTGCATATCAAGCACATATTTTAAAATATAAATATGGTATGAATCCATTAACTTACACATGGCCTCCCATAATCTATACCGACTATGGATACAATAATTGGAAAAACTGGATCGAAGTTGGTGGATTTGACAATGTAACTTTAAAGCCTAATGGTAATGTTATGAAATTACTTACAAAACTATCTATTGAAAATATTTTTCATCCATTTCAAACATTCTTTTTTGGGCAAAAAAATTTAGCTCCAAAAATTGCATCAAAATTTGGAATCGAATTAGTTTTTTATGGAGAAAACGAAGCAGAGTACGGAAACCCAATAGCTGATAATAACGATTCTTTAAGAGATAAAGCCATATTTTCTTCCAAAAATCAAGACAAAATTTATCTGGGGGGAGTTTCTTTGGAGGACTTATATTCAAAACACAAGCTATCAAAAAATGATTTATATCTTTTTTTGCCTCCCACATTGGACGAAATTAATAATTCAAATATAAGTGTTAGATATCTAGGTTATTACTTAAAGTGGACACCCCAAGAGGTTTATTATTACGCTGTTGAAAATACTGGATTCAAAGCTAGACCTTTTAGATCTCAAGGTACTTTTAGCAAATATCAAAGCATAGATGACAAAATAGATGATCTACATTTTTATACGACTTACATAAAGTTTGGAATAGGAAGGGCAACTTATGATGCTTCACAGGAGATAAGAAATAAACATATAACCAGAGAAGAAGGTATTGCTTTAGTAAAGAAATTTGATGGAGAATTTCCGGATAAATATTTCTCAGAAATGATGGATTATCTTTCAATTGATGAAGAATATTTTAAAAACGAATTAACAGATAAATTTCGTTCTCCTCACCTTTGGGAGAAGTCTTCAGGTGGAGTTTGGAATTTAAAAAATATAATAAAATAAATATGGAAATTACAATTGGAAGGCCTTTTAAATTATGCAAAAAATTGGTTGTTGTAGATGGATTACCTGGCTGTGGTAAAACTATGCTTTCTGCTGTTATATCATCTTTAAAAAGAGTTGAAATTTTGAAATACTCTTATGAAATTGAAACGCTATGTTTAATGAATCATTTTAAAAAAATTGATATATCAACGGCAAAATCAATGATTCAATTTCAACTGGATTTAATACTC